>Ga0172370_10005742_pt1 | contig 15900 bp, 11 predicted proteins | sample LakKiv5m_FD_114538 | JGI IMG/M metagenome (GOLD analysis project Ga0172370, IMG submission 114538) | Freshwater microbial communities from Kabuno Bay, South-Kivu, Congo - kab_022012_11.5m | ecosystem: Environmental > Aquatic > Freshwater > Lake | place: Democratic Republic of the Congo...
AATGACGCGGTTGTGAAGGATGATCTTTACGGATTTCTACCTCAGGGCGATACTACACGTGATATCAGAATCCGGCTCCGGGTGGTTGGTCAGTATTGTGTTGGGGTTCATGATTATGCGGTTCCCGATTCACTGGCACAAAATGACAACAAGCCCATGTATACCATCAACACCAGGTATGCAACCCATTATGTCCAGGATCACGAAACATCGGTTTCTGCGCTCGACCTGATACGGGTGGTACCGAATCCCTATTACGGCAATTCGGCTTATGAACTCAGTCAGCTTGACAATATGGTCAAGATCACCAACCTGCCCAGGACCTGCACAATCTCCATCTATGCCCTCAACGGCAATCTGATCCGGAGATTCACCAAGGATACCGAAAGAACATTTATCGACTGGGATTTGAAGAACCAGTATGGAATCCCGATCGCCTCAGGCGCCTATATCGTTTATATAGACGCCCCCGGCATCGGTCATAAAGTGGTTAAATTCTTCGGCGCCATCCGCCCCCAAGATCTTAACAGCCTTTAATCTTTAAACTACTTTCTACTTAATAATTCCCGCATATCCACCACCGGGCGCCATCTTAATGCTGATGACCTCTCCGGATTTCACCGTACGCGTATTGACCTTGAGATCCTCGGCATACTGGTCGGCATTGATCCCGTCGGACCATTCAGTTAGCTCATAAGTACCTGCCGGGAGGAAATCAAGTTTCAGCTCCAGGGTTCTGGGTGTCCAGTCTGTCAGGGCTCCCAGATACCAGGTTTCTCCTGATTTACGGGCTACGGCGACATAATCTCCCACTTTGCCTGCCAACGGAACAGTCTCGTCCCATACGCTCGGCACTTTAGCCAGGAATTGCATGGATTCAGGCTCCCGCAGATAGGCTGAAGGGGCATCCGCCAGCATCTGCAGCGGGCTCTCGAATACCACATAAATTCCGAGCTGGTGGCAACGGGTACCCTGACTCATAGGCCTCGTAAAGGCGGCTTTGAAATTTGCCTTTTCTGAATTACGCATTGCTCCCGGGGTATAATCCAGCGGTCCGGCAAACATCCGGATGAATGGAAGGGTGCAGTCATGATCCGGAGTAATATCGGTGCTCCATTTGTTATGTTCAAGTCCTTTTACCCCTTCCCGTGTAAGCATGTTCGGATAGGTTCTTTCCAGACCGCAGGGCTTGTAGGCTCCGTGGAAATCGACTAGCATTTTACGTTCAGCCGCGGCCTTGGAAACTTTCCAGTAATAGTTGACCATTGCCTGGTCATCCCGCTGCATGAAATCCACTTTAATCCCCTTCACATCCCAGACTTTAAACTGATCAAGAGCTTTATCGAGGTCCTTCTCCAGAGCATTCCAAAGGCACCAGAGAATGATATTGACCCCTTTCGACTGCCCGTATTTGCATATTTCGGGAACATTCACATCAGGATTCATCTCAAACAGATCAGCCGGTTTTGACCAGCCTTCATCCAGAATGATATACTCAATGCCGTATTTGGCGGCAAAATCAATGTAATATTTGTAGGTTTCCGTGTTGACCCCCGACCTGAAAGTCACGCCCTTATTGTTGTTTGCGTTCCACCAGTCCCAGGCTACTTTTCCCGGTTTGATCCAGGAGGTGTCATCCAGGCGGCAGGGGGAAGCCAGTCGGTAAACAATATCGTTACCGATAATATCCTTATCCTCCGCTGCAAAAGCCAGCACCCTCCACGGGAAGAACCGTGTTCCGCGGGTCTTGGCAATATAATCTGCAACCTGATCGGGGCGGACATTCCTGTCGCGGATCATTTTGGTTGTCAATACATAGGGTGGAAATTTAGCCTGCAGCGCGCTATTATTGGATCCATAGAAATAGATACCGGGATAATCCTCAAGATCCGCTTCGGTGACCAGCAGCTTGACACCGTCGGCCCGGTCCACAAGAATCGGAACCGACGAAAGGGTATCCTTGCCAACCTGGGATAGTTTGAGTTGGCTGTACGACCTTTCACTATGGGTGAACATGCTTACGTCGGTTGGGATCCACAGGTTCTCATTCTGCGGAAAAACAAGGTTCACCTGTTCATTTTTAATGGTGACCTCACCTTCAAGGGCGGTTTTGAAACGGTAGGCAACTCCATCATCATAAGCTCTGAATATCAGGCTAAAAGGATCCTTAAAAATGATCTCAATCTCGGTGTAATTATCACGGATCTGCTTCCGCTTCTGCTGAACCGGCGGGTTAATAGTCTCATCCACACTCCGCTTGTTCACCTTCCGTACCACAGCATTCGCCCCCAACACCTTTCCATTGTATATCTCCATTGCCACCGGTCCGATATCAGCCACCGGGTTATCGAGATAAAACACTTTGGCAGTCACGCCCAGCTTCTTATCGGCCGTAACCACCACCTTCGATTTTGCACCCGGGGAAACCAGCGTATACTCCTCCCCCATCACCACCGTGGAGACCATCATCCCCACCACTAAAATTTTAATCACCTTACTCATCTTATTATCTATTTATCAAATCATCAAATCATCATATCCCCACATCATCACATCATCACATCATCACATCATCAAATCATCACATCATCATATCTCCACATCATCAAATCTTTTTCACCCACAAAAAATCCAGCCCCACTTTTCCTGAACCCTCAATCTCCTGAAGCACGCGCAGAGTATGGATTCCTTCAGTGAGTTCCACCTGATCGGAGATCGCGTTGCGCGAAACTGGCTGGAAAGCGGTGGAGACGTCCAAACGGTTTTCACCATTGAACCGGATCGGTTTTCCGTCAAGTTCAATTAATATATAGCGTGAAGGCTTCCGATCCTGCACAAAAGGGCCATAATCCACAATCAGTTTCCCGAGGGTGAGCCCGAGCTGATATTTACCCTTCTGTGTTACAGGAACCAGCAGGGTAATGCTCTCAACATTATTTAACGGGGTCCATACTGCCAGTCCGCCACCGGCCCATTGCGGTGATTCTTCGATTTTGATGTGGGATTGATCAGTGACAAGATCCTCTATCTGATAAAAGATGGAGTTCGATGCCTGACCGGCTGCCTCAGGCAGCCACAAGGCCGGCATTTTCGGGATCCTTACTTCATCTTTGGTGATCGGCATATGATCATCGTGCGCACCCGGTAACGCGTAGGTATAAAGAGTTCTGGCATAAGTAAAATGAGGCACCACACGATGACTGTACAGTTCCATGTAAAAATCGAAGCCGGTCTCAAACGGGATGTTGTCAAGGATATGCCAGCGGTAATTGGTAACAAATCCCCGGTTGGCCGGACCGTCGTTCCTTGGCTGACCGCCGTAGGCATGCGCAAACAGCTCCTCCGACGACCAGGCATAGTTGAAATAATCCTCCGAACCGGTACCGATAAAGATGGGTCTTAGATCATTATTGACGAAGATCTTCTCATCACCCTCACCCCACCAGTTTCCTGCTGACGAGGGGACGGATGTGGGATTCATCAGGTAAGCAGCAGCGCCCACCATCCTGCCCTTTCCCCGGAGCATCAGATACGGAATATCCTGTACCTGACGGGGATCGGCAAGCAATTCATGATCCACCCGCCAGCGGGCCCTGAAATGCATTGAGGAGCCCTCCTTCCATTGATATGGAACCGTCACAATCTTCATGGTTACAGTTACTTCCTGGTCTCCCATATTTTCCACCATAACCTCCGCCGAATCCCTTAAAGGCATGAAATACCTGCACACCATACGGCCGTCTTCCAGAACGGAGAACGGGAGCGATTCATAAGGATTGATGCCCGGAGCAGCACCGAAGAAATCCCCGATGGGCGATTGAACCTGCCCCCAGGGCGATCCGTCGAACCGGATTTCCAGGATCGTCTGTTTAAGCGCTTTGTCAACATCCTTCGCCGTGACAAATACTGCAAGCCTTGAGATCCCTTTCTGACCCAAGATTTTCGCAACCGTTTTCTTTTCGCCGGGCTTTACCCATTCCGACTGATATTCTGCATTGTACAATGCCGAATCCAGCTGCTCAAAAGGTTTTGCCAGGATCCGTGCTGTTTTTGCCAGCAGTGGTTCATTGAGGGAAATATCCTCCAATCTAAAGGTTTTAACCCTGGTACCGTCTGGGTAGGCTCTCACCTGAACATGATAGAAATGGAGGTTTGAAAGGTTACCCTTCCAAACCATCCGGCAACCTTTGGAGAAAGGAACCGGATAATAGGAAGCCATGTTTTGCGAGAAAGTATTCCGCCAGGGTGCATTCTCCTTTTGCCCCAGCAATGCCTCGTAAGTGTGCTGCATGTAGAACTGCGCCGGTCCCTGGTAAAGAGGTTTCTTTTCCTGATCAAGCCATAAGGTGATCTCCCCTTCGATCATGGCGGTCCACATCCGCACAATGGCTCCCGGACCTTTCACATCGCATATCAGGTATTCACCGATTCCGTCGGAGCCCGGCTTTTTCAATACCTCGATAAAACCTGGAACGGGCTCACCGCCGAAGCCATCATCATTGGCAAACCAGCCCGGCTTATCCGGACTCACAGTTCGTCTGTCGTAAGACGAGTACTGAACCGTGGTAAACGTCGGGTTTGGGTATTCAGCCAACTTCACCATATCCGTCATCTCCCTGATCAGCGACTCCGTTGTAATTTCCTGACCAGCTGAAAATTGCGCCACTGCCAGCGCAAACAGCGTAATTAATGACTTTTGTATGGCTCTCATAGATTTTGGTTTTGTAATTTCATCACCGCCAAGATTGGTGAATTTACTAGTTTTTGGGTTAACCGTAGATGTAACACTTAATTTATACAGCATGCTTAACATCAGAAAAATGCGTTTTCACTGGCTCCTTCTCCTCGGTTCGCTGATCCTTCTGCCCGTCAATACCATCGGACAGAATGACAAGGAGGAGGAGATCCGGCTGACCACCATCAAACAGATCCCGGCACTGACAGTGAAGAGTCAGGCCTCCACCTCTACCTGCTGGTGCTTCGCCACCACCTCGATGCTTGAGAGTGAGCTGATCAGGCTGGGTAAAGGAGAAGTGGGCCTTTCAGAAATGTTTACCGTGAGAAATGTCTATTCCGACAAAGCCGAACAATACGTCAGATTCCACGGAACCTGTAATTTCGGCGAAGGCGGTGAGGCACACGATGTGCTCAATTCCATCAGGAAATACGGAATTGTTCCGAGGGATGTTTATCCGGGTCTGAACTACGGAGAGACCAACCATAAACATGGTGAGATCATCAGCTCGCTTTCAGGAGTGGTTGAGAGCGTTACCAAAAACAAGAACGGTAAACTGAGTCCGGTGTGGCTTAAGGGTGTCAACGGGGTTCTGGATGCCTATTTCGGAGAGAAACCTCTTTCCTTCTCCTATAATGGCCGGATGTTCACCCCTCAGGAATTTGCGAAGGAAATGGGAATCAATACAGATGATTATGTTGAGTTTACCTCATTCACACATCATCCATACTATAAGAAGTTCGTCATAGAGATCCCCGACAACTGGTCGCAGGATCCGGTATGGAATGTTCCGCTCGATGAACTGATGGGCATTATGGATTATGCCCTCACCAAAGGAATTTCGATCTCCTGGGGTGCTGATATTTCCGATCTGGATATTAACGGTGGCTTCGGCCGGATCATGGAACCCGGTGGCGCAACGTCAAACGCTCTGGCACCGGAGAAAAACGTAACACCTGCCGACCGCCAGTACATGTTCGACTCCTGGCAGCTCACCGATGATCATCTGATGCACCTGATGGGCATTGGTCAGGATCAGTTCGGCAACAAATATTATATGGAAAAGAACTCCTGGGGAGAACGGGGTAAGTTCAAGGGATACAGCTATATGTCGGTTCCCTTTATGAAGCTGCGCACCGTGATGATCATGGTCCATAAAGATGGGATCCCGCCCCAGATCGCAGAAAAAATCGGTTTAAAGAAATAATTCCTGAACCATGAAAAAGATCTATCCGCTCTATATCTGCCTGGCCCTGGCACCAGGCCTCCTGTCGGTCCCGAATACCGCACAGGCTAAGAAAACCAAACCGGCATACACCTTCACCCACGAAGTGGAATATCCCAGGACTCCCATTAAGAGCCAGGGATCCTCAAGCACCTGCTGGTCTTTCTCCACCACCTCCATGCTGGAATCAGAGATCATCCGTCTGGGCAAGCCCCAGGTGGAGCTTTCGGTGATGTACACCGTCCGGAATACCTACATTGACAAAGCCGAACAGTTTGTCCGCTGGAACGGCAAGCTGGAGTTCGGTCCCGGGGGTGCCTGCCATGATGTGACCAACTCGATCCGCGATAACGGTATCGTGCCGTGGGATGTTTATCCGGGCAATGAGATCAAAGAAAAGAATGTGATCCACAACGAGATGGACGGAGTTTTACGAGCCTACGTGGATGCAATTATCCGCAATCCTAACGGAAAACTGAGTCCGGCCTGGCTTCCAGGATTCACCAATCTGGTGGATGCCTATCTGGGTGAAGTCCCGGAATCATTTGATTATAAGGGCACCAGCTACACACCCAAATCCTTTGCCGATTATCTGGGGCTCAACATGGACGATTACGTTGAGATCACCTCCTTTACCCACCACCCCTATTATTCAACCTTCGTACTGGAAGTGCCGGATAATTTTGCCAGGGGCTCGGTTTATAATGTAAAACTGGATGAACTTGACCAAATCGTTGAGTACTCGCTCAGGAATGGTTATACCGTTGCCTGGGCTTCGGACCTAGAAAAAGGGTTCAACTTTGGTTTGGGAGTGGGTGTGGTTCCGCCCGACAACTGGGACGGAAAAACGTTCAAGCCCGGAATGGAACCAGCAATTACCCCGGAAAGAAGGCAGCTGGAGTTCGACAACTACCAGACCACGGACGACCATGGAATGCACCTCGTAGGAATTGCGAAAGATCAGGAAGGAAATAAATACTATTTCGAAAAGAATTCATGGGGACCCGGAAATCCTTACAAGGGATACTCCTACATTTCATCCAACTACCTGAAGCTTAAGACCACCTGCATAATGGTCAACAAAAACGGCATTCCGCAGGAAATCAGGAAGAAACTCGGTTTATAAGATCGAGCACCCCGTTGATGAAGGTCAGCGGGTGAGTGGGATTGCCCGGAACATACAGATCCACAGGATATTTGTCAAGAAAGGCCCGGTTCACAGCCGGGCTTTCCTTATATAAGCCCCCGCTGATGGCATCCGTACCGGCAAGAATGATGATCCTGGGTGTCGGCACCGCCTCATGGCAGATCTGAAGGGCATCAGACATGTTCCCGGAGATGGGTCCCGTGATTACGATCCCGTCGGCATGCCGGGGCGATGCAACAAACTCAATACCGAAGCGCCCCATGTCAAAGTTCACATTGCCGGCTGCATTGAGCTCCATTTCACAGCTATTGTCGCCACCGGCTGATACTTGTCTTAATTTCAGAGAGTTGCGAAACATTTTCGGAATCTCCGTTCTGACCTTTTCTTTCTTCACCCGGATTTCCTGATCCCCGGGATAGACGATCAGGTCAGCGGGATCATTAACAGCCAGGCGATAATCATTTGTAAATCTGATCTTTTCGGGACAGGCAAATTCGCACTCCCTGCAAAAGACGCATTTTCCCAAATTGATTCCCACCGGATCGGTCTGAATGGCGCCGGCCGGACAAAGAGCCGCCAGATCGCCGGCCTCCCGGGCAGTGATATTGCCGCTGATCACAGGCCGTCCCCTGAACAGCGGACTCACCTTTGCCTGTCTCAGATCCGGAACATATTGGATTCCGTGCTTTCTGGCTATTCTTAGAAAATTCCGCATCTTTTCTTACAGATCATGCCCGCAGTAGGACAGGTTAAAACTTTTATTGCAAACAGGAAAGTCGGATATCTCCTGATTTCTGACCGCCAGCTGAAGGGCCATCCAGTTGTGAAAGGAGGGGTCCTTAACCTTGTAATGAATAATTCTGCCAGCCGCATCGGTAACAGCCGCATGGCAGATCTCACCACGCCAGCCCTCAGTAAGGGCGAGGCTAAAGGATGAAGGTGAAAGGAGAAAGGAGAAAGGAGGAACTTCAACCGGTCCCAATACCTCACTATCCCTTAACCACTCCTTAACCATCGCTATCGATTGCCGTATTTCAAGGTTCCGGAGCATTCCTCTGGCCAGCACATCACCGGTTTCGAGCACCACGGGTACGAATGGCTGATCAACGTAAGCGCAGAACGGATGGCTCTTGCGGATATCCCTGGGGATCCCACAGGTTTTCGCTGCCATTCCCACCGCCCCGATCTGGGCTGCCTGCTCCCGGGTTACCTTCCCTATCTCGTCGAAGCGGGCCAGAATGGTGGGAGAGGAATAGATCACGTCAGCCATATCGATGAACCGGCTTCCGGTATCTTCCAGAACCTCCAGCATCGCGTCGGCTACTTCTTGCGTTAGAGGATACCTTGTACCTCCCGGCCTCACCAGCCCCTTGCCAAACCGGTTTCCGCACCAGTTCTGGGTGGTATTGATGATGGTGGTCCGCAAAGCCTCATTCACCACCTGTCCCAGCTGGTAGGCGATATCGGTGCATAAGGCTGCCGTGTCACCGATGTGCACGGCGATCCTCTCGAGCTCCAGTCCGATGGATCTTTGAATGTTCAATGAGCGGTTTACACTGATCCCGGCTAAAGATTCCGTGATCATCGCATGTGCCAGACTATGACCAACCGCCGTATCCCCGGCAATACCCTCTGCCAGGAGGGAGCGTTTCAGGGTAGTATCCGCCACAGTCATCAGGGTTTCCACTCCGCGATGCTGGTACCCCAGCATGATCTCCAGATGGAGCACCTTTTCGCCATGACAGATAAAACGGAAGTGGCCCGGCTCAATCACGCCTGCATGGATCGGTCCCACCCCCACTTCATGGAGCTCCTCCCCTTCCATCCTGTAAAATGGATAGGAATCTATATGGATCTCCGGATTGGGTGATCTCACCGGTTTCATCCAGGGATGGTTTTCGAACATGATCCCCGTTTGCTCCTGGATCTCCCTTTCAAACAAATGAAGCTGAGGCAATTCAGTCGCCATCGACTCCAGTACTGCCTCCTGTGCTGATAACAGATGTGAAAAGATTGCCAGGTCGCGGTTTCCATCCCTTGCGATGCAGGCCATCAGCCGTACATTGCGACCCTCAGGTATTGCATAAAAAAGGGAACAATGATTATCCGGATCCCTCAACAGCTCCATCATAGCTGCTCTGAAACCGTCATAGGTCAAAGCGGGTATCCGCGCAAGAGGCACCGGTTTCCCGCCATTCTGTATCGATATGTAGGTTTCACTATTCATTTCGTTCAAATTAACCGCCGATTCCAGCGATGCCACCCCTGATAAGCTCCACCAGGAACGGAGGCTGATAAAAGCAGATCAGAAAAGCAAGCGCCAGAAAAATCATCTGTCCGATATTTTCGGTCCAGCGGACCCGGCCCGGAATCCACTCATCCCTTTGAACATAAGGCCCCGAGAAAAGGAGGTGCAACACACGGGTGGCCATTCCATAAATCACGCAACAAAGCAGAATCATCACCAATGCCAGTATCAGCCATTGTTGAGATGCAACCATCTGCTTAAATATCAGATATTCACCTACAAACAGGCCCGAGGGCGGAACGGCAAGAATGGCACTCATCCCTAACAGCAATACCAGAGCTCCGGCGGGATTCAGATTCATGTACCGGCCGCTCTCATCAAGCTTCAGGGTTTTAAGCACCCGGTTAACCTGGCCCATCTGGAAGAAGAGGCTTGATTTCACCAGGGTATGGACTACCACCAGGAGCAGGGCTGCATAAGGCCCCACCCCGCCGATCCCAATCCCGATGGCCACCAGGCCCATCATCTCCAGACTTGAATAGGCCAGCATCCTTTTGGGATACTTGGCTTTGAGCATATAGCCGCCTGCCACCAGGATGGAAAGCAGTCCTGACAATATCAGGATATGATTCATCCATTCGTATATCGGTGAGCCTGACAGTGCTTTGTACATCCGGAAAATAGACAGGAACCCCAGGTTTACCAGGGCTGATGAAAACAGGGCGCCAATCGGTGAAGGGGCTACGGAATTGGCATCGATGCCGACTGTGTGCATCGGAAAAAGTTCCATCTTGGTGCTATAACCGATGAATACAAAAATGAAGGCGATCTTCAGATACAATGGATTGGCTGAGGAGGCCAGGGTGGCAAGCGTTCCGAAACTCAGACCATGGAGGTCAGATCCCTTGAGGCTCAGGCTCAGAAACAGGATCCCCATATACGCGAACGCAATACCCGTGGAGCACAGAAACAGATATTTCCAGGTGGCTTCAAGGGCAGTCCTGGTCTTTTCATGGTAAATCAGCACCGAGGCCGTGAGGGTTGTGGCCTCCACCAGAATCCAAACCACCGTCACGTCATTCGCCAGATAGGCTCCCGAAATGGAGGCAATCAGTCCGACCAGCGCCGCATGGTAATAGCAAAACCTTCCTGCCTCACGGTACCGGAAATAAATGAACCCATGGTAAACCGAAAGGGTGCCGACTGCCGTCAGCAACAATAAAAACAGGACCCCCAGATGGTCGTAGGTAAAATATTTAAGATCAGTTTCCCCCCTGTGGCTAAAGGCATAAACGGTGAGTAAAACCTGAAGCAGGATGAACAGCGAAGCAAGAACCCTGACAATTCCCCTCTTCCGGAGAACCACGATCGCAACGCTGATCAGCAGGGCAGATATGAAGTAAATCAGGATCATGTTAATGCTTCAGTCGGGTCAGATTCTCAGATTCCAGATCACTGTAATGCTCACCCACCCTGTTAATCATCACACCGATAATCAGAACACTGACAAAGATATCCAGCAGGATGGCCACGTTAATCAGTATCGGCATTTCACTTCCAACGGCAAGGGAAAACATGAATACCGCATTCTCAATCACCAGGAATCCCACCATATGGGAGAAAATCCTTTTGTGAGTCACGATCAGGATCACGCCTGTGAACAGCGTAAACAAAGCTATCGCCAGATAAACTGAATCCACATTGGGTGCATGTAGCACGTTGGACAGAATGATGCTGACCAGCAGGCCAACCATTGTAAAAATCAGAATATAAAAACTTGGGAAGGCCCGGGTATGAACCTTGTATACCCCGGTGCGGCTGATAATCCTGTATAAAAGCACGGGTACGACAAAAGTCTTGAAGACCAGGGTCTCAGCCGCAATGAAAATAAAGTTTGCGATGTTCACCTGCTTCAGCTCCAGAAATGCCAAACCGAATAACAGAATCCCCTGTACCGCAATCAATACTGAGTAAGTCCGGAACCTTTCGGAGATACTGAAGTAGAACAGTGTGATTGCGAACAGGGTTATGAAAAGATTCAGCATGTATCTATCGATCAGTTAATTAGTTTCTGTGTCAGGATCAATACCACCACAAAGGCAAGAAGTGCGATGGCCGAAAGGGTCAGAATGAACTGCGAATTCCGGAACATCTTATTCCGTCCCCTGAAGGATTCGGCCAGGCCGATGATGATGGCGAAAACCATCTGGATGATAAAGAAAAGTCCTGCCTGCAGGGCTGTATTCCATCCGGCGGGAACCAGGGAACTGCATATCAGGGACCCGTAAACGGCAAATTTCACATAGGTGGCCAGATGGATCAGAGCCTTGTCAAAGCCACTGTAATCCAATATCATAACCTCATGGATCATGGTCAGTTCCAGATGCGTTTTGGGATCATCCACCGGCATCCGGCTGTTTTCAATCATGGCAATCTGCACCAGGAGGTAGAAACTGATCAGACCATATATAAAGGCATAGGGATTGCCATCCATGTGAAAGGCACTGAAAATCGCGGAAAAGGAGGTATATCCTGTGAGCATGGCAAACGTACCCATCAGGATCAAGAAGGCCGGCTCAACCAGCATGGAAAACAAGGCTTCACGGTTGGCTCCCATGCCCTCAAAGCTGCTGCCTGTATCCAGGGCGCCGATGATCATAAAGAACTTCCCGATGGCCATCAGATAGGCGAAAAAAACAAAATCGGCTTCAAAGGGCAGCAGGGCCTTGAAATTGGCAAAAGGAATCACAAGGAGGGATGTCATAATAGCCGCCAGACCGATGACCGGCGCCGCCTGGAAAATCCAGCTGGTGGTTTGGCTGATAACGCTTCCTTTCCTGAACAAAACCCCGATATCCTTCAGAGGCTGCAGGATCCCCGGACCTCTCCTGCCGCTGACAATACTCTTGGTCCTCAGGATGATTCCCGGGAAAAAGAGTGCCGCCAAAAGGATCAAGCCGATCTGGATCATGTTATATCAGGTTAAAGAAGGTCAGTACAAAAACCAAAATCATGAAAACAAAAGCATACAGGATATAATGCTGGATCTGACCGGTTTGCATCACGGCGATCTTTTTAAGGACCGAAAGGAACCAGTCGGAAGGAATATCGTACAGATACCTTTTGATCACATCGACGCTGTGGGTTTTGAATTTCCTTTGTCGCGGAAACAGCTCGGTTTCCTCAATCCCGTCGCTCTCCTTTTTGATCCTCAGCAGAGGATTGGCCAGCATGGCAAAATTATCGGCAAAGGAGGAGGCTGTGTATTGCTGCCTTTCATCCCCTGCCGTAAAACCGCACCCCCAGGTGGGCCCCATTGTGATTTGTCTGTTGCGGGTAACTGCCTTGCGGATCACCCACAAACCTGCGGCCAGTGCAATAAAGATTCCTGCAATGATGCTGATGCTGCCGAGATTTGACAGAACCGGAGACGATATTTCTTCAGGTACCTGGAAGTTGAACACCTCTCCGGCAATCCCCATCACAGGCCTGACAAACAGCACCGGAGCCAGTCCGATCAGCAGGATCGCAGCAACTGAGAGTAATTGGGGAATCAGCATTACCGGTCTTACCTCGTGGGCTTTAGCGGCTGCCTCGCTCCTGGGCTCCCCCAGAAATACCATCCCGAAAGCCTTGGTAAAGCAGAACAGCGCCAGTCCGCCGATGAGGGCCAGACCGATGATCCCTGAAAGGATCACTATGGACATGTAGAGGTTCAGACCAGCCAGACTTTTAAACAATCCACTGAAGATCAGATATTCTGATATAAATCCGTTGAACGGGGGAAGGCCGCAGATAGCCAGTGAACCGATCAGGAATAAAATGGCTGTATAGGGCATCCGCTTGATCAGTCCGCCAAAGGATTCAATGTTTCGCGTATGGGTGGAGGTATAAACCGACCCGGCACTGAAGAAGAGTACCGACTTGAACAGCGAGTGATTCAGAACATGGAGCAATCCTCCGGTAAAGCCCAGAACCTGCATAACCGGATTACCTACAGCTAATCCAATGACACCCAAACCTATACCAATTCCGATGATCCCAATATTCTCAATGCTGTGATAGGCCAGAAGCCGTTTCAGGTCGTGCTGGACAATCGCCATCATTACGCCAATCACACCGGATACCAGGGAAATCCCCAAAATGATCAACCCGATGGTCAACAGATCCGATTGAACCGCCGAAAGGACCCTGAGAATACCGAAGATCCCCATCTTGATCATCACTCCCGACATCAGTCCGGATACATGCGACGGAGCCGCCGGATGGGCCTGCGGAAGCCAGGTATGGATGGGAATGAAGCCCGCCTTGATCCCGAAACCTATAAAGAACAGGATGAAAACGGGCAGATTATCATGATTGCCGAAATAAACGCTGAGAGAGTCGAATCCCGTGCGGCCGGCCTGGTCACCGGTTATCAGGAAACCTACCATCAGGAACAGAAGCCCGATATGCATCTGTATCAGATAATTGATCCCAGTTTTGAGGGTTTTTCGCTCATCCCCCTCAAAAACCACAAGAAGGAATGAGGAGAGTGTCATAAATTCCCAGACAACCAGAAATGCATACCCGTCGCGGATTACCGTAAGAAGGATCATCGAAGCCCAAAGCCAGAAGTAGGAGAAATAGTGGATCGAGAACCTCATGGGATTGATCCTCGGTGAATAGGGCCTGAGGTATCCCAGTGCATAAAAGATGCTCGTGAGGGAGGTGAGGTTGATGATCAAAATAAAAAAACCGGCTAACCGATCGATTGAAATGGCGGGAAGAGCCCCGGAAAACAGCCATTCACCGGCTGGCACCAACGCACCGGCCGTAGCCAGAATCCTGATTGCTGGTATAGAAGTAATCAGAATTCCCGATGTGAGGATCAAAGCAGTGTAGGCTCCCTTCCAGCGGGAAGGGATAAAAAAGACAAGCAATGCTGCGATGAAAATAAAGAAGAATTGGCTGATCATCTCAGCGCAAAGGTAGTCCTTTCACCTGAATAATGAATATTTTCTATTCGGCCGAGAACTTATACAGGGTGGTATGTTTGTACCTTTTCCCGGGTTCCAGGATCGTTGACGGGAACCCTGGCTGATTGGGTGAATCCGGAAAATGCTGGGTTTCAAGACAGAATCCCCAATGCTGGGTATATTTCACATTTCCGGAACCTGTGAGTATGCCATCCAGGAAATTTCCCGAATAAAACTGAACCCCCGGTTCGGTTGTGAACACTTCCATAATCCTGCCGCTGACAGGCTCCTTAACCCTGGCGACTTTCCTGAAATCAGTCACATCATCAGATAAAACATAATTGTGATCATACCCTCCCTCAACCTGGTCAATCCTTTCCCCGATCTTATGCGGCTGGGTATAGTCCATCGGAGTTCCTGCAACGGTACGCAGCTCTCCGGTTGGGATCAGCGTGGAATCAACGACGGTATAGCGGTCGGCCAAAATCTGCATTTCATGACCCAGAATATCGGTTTTAGCGCCACCGGTAAGATTGAAATACCCGTGATGCGTAACGTTGACCGGACAGGGCTTGTCGATAAACCCGTCATAGTCGCACTTAAGTCCGTTATCTTTAGTAAGGGTATACTTAACCGTGATGGTAAAATTTCCCGGATATCCCTCTTCCATATCGGCAGCGGAATAGGAGAGTTTAACGCCGGGGCCCTCCTCACCTTCAAATTCCTCACTTTCCCAAACCACCTTGTCGAATCCCTTGAGACCGCCGTGGAGGTGATTGGGCCCATTATTGATTGCCAGATTGTATTCGGTACCATTCAGTGTGAATTTTCCTTTTGCGATCCGGTTGCCGTACCTGCCCACAATCGCCCCGAGATAACAGCAGTTGTTGATATAGGGCTCGTTCCAGTAGGCTGATGGAGTATCAAACCCCATCACAACATTTTCCAGCTTACCTTCCTTGTCGGGTGCGGTGAGATAGGTAACAATCGCTCCGTAACTGATAATCTTTGCCGTCATTCCGCTTGCGTTGACAAGCGTATATTCCATGACGTTCTTTCCATCTACCTGACCTACAATTTCTTTCTTGATATTCATATCCTGATCGCTTGATTTATTCTGATTATTCCTGCAACCCGAAAGTCCCTGAAGCATAAGTGAGAAAATCAACAAAACAGCTGCTAATAACCTCATTTTCATATAGTTAATATTTAACATCCGATTGAAACAATGTTAGTGTTTTTTATACAATAATTCTATTTTTAAGGATTATTTAGAACTATAAAAATGAACAAAGAGTTTCTCCGTGATGAGCTGATAGCAGCGTTTGGCACTTCCAATGAACCGATTCACTATTTCTTTTCGCCGGGCAGGGTCAACCTGATTGGTGAGCATACCGATTATAACGGCGGATATGTTTTTCCCTGCGCACTTAGTTTCGGCACCTTTCTGGCTGTACGCAGGATTCAGGAGCCGGTTGTGAGAATGGCGACCACCAATTTCTCTTTCAGGGCAGGTATTCGTTTAGAGAAAATCAGTGAAAAGATCGGGGATGAATGGGTCAACTATCCACTTGGGGTTTTCAGTGA
>Ga0172370_10005744_pt1 | contig 15897 bp, 12 predicted proteins | sample LakKiv5m_FD_114538 | JGI IMG/M metagenome (GOLD analysis project Ga0172370, IMG submission 114538) | Freshwater microbial communities from Kabuno Bay, South-Kivu, Congo - kab_022012_11.5m | ecosystem: Environmental > Aquatic > Freshwater > Lake | place: Democratic Republic of the Congo...
AGAAATTAAAAAATCCGCCGCCGAATTACATTTGGATTTCAACCGGATATTTTGGGATACAAAAGATGAAGATGGAAACGCTCTGGCAAACGGCGTCTATCTTTACAAAGTAATCGCAAAGCAAAACGGAAAATCAGAATCAATTACGCAAAAACTTGCGATCGTTAAATGAGATATCTCCCCTTGTTTGTTTTCTTATTTACTTTTGTAGTCTCAGCTCAAAAACCAGACAGAACTTTACCCGTTGAACTTGTATATTTTCAAGGCTACTTCGCCGATGGAAAAGTTATCTTGTTTTGGGGAACAGCAACTGAAGTGAATAATTATGGTTTCGAAATTGAGCGACGCATGCCGCAGCAAAATTGGGAAGTAACCGGTTTTGTTCCCGGCAATGGAAACAGTAACTCTCCCAAGAGCTATTACTTTGAGGACTCGACCGATCTTCAGCAATCAATTTATTATTACCGGTTAAAACAAATTGATAACGATGGTCAAAGCAAACATTCCGATTCGATTGAGATATCAACTCTTACAAAACTTGAAAAGGATTCGCCTGGGTTATCTAATTTTATTCTTGAACAAAATTTTCCGAATCCGTTTAACCCAACTACCGTTATCAGTTATCAGTTGCCGGTTTTCAGCGCTGTTACTTTGAAAATTTATAATGCACTCGGTAATGAAGTAGCTGTTTTAGTTGATGAAGAACAATTGCCCGGTCACCATGAAGTTTCTTTCAATGCACAACTAACCACAAACCATCAACAACTATCGAGCGGAGTTTATTTTTACCGTTTGCAAGCAGGTAGTTTTTCAACCACAAAAAAATTTCTTTTTCTAAAATAAAAAGGATATTGTTTTATCATTTCCTAACTTTGGGTAATCATTTAAAACAATCTTGAGTAAACTATGAAAAAATTGACGACCTCTTTATTAATACTTCTCTTTGCTACATTTAATACCTATTCGCAGTTCAATCAATTTCCAAATCCTAATAAAGGCGATCTCACCGGTGGAATGGGTTTAACATGGATTGACGGACAGCCTTATTACGCCCTCCATTTTACACCTGAAGTTTCTTTCTCTAAAATTGGAGTGGGCTTGGATCTTAATCTTGAATTCAATTCTAAAGGAAACTTACGCACAGAAAATTTTAATGAAACAAGCGATTACTTAAGTATTATCAGGTATGTTCGTTACGGACAGAAAAAAGACCCGGTGTATCTTAAGCTTGGCGCGCTTGATTATTATACGCTCGGTCATGGAAGTATTATGTATCAATACAACAACAGCCCAAGTTTTGATACAAGAACAATCGGATTAGTTGCCGATCTTGATTTTGACAAATTCGGATTTGAATCAATTTACAACAGCTTTGCTTCAGCGTCTGTTCTGGGGATGCGCGGATACGTTCGACCGCTTCAATACACGTCGGCAGCCTCTATACCTATTGTAGGAAACCTTGAAGTCGGTGCAACTTTCGCCGGTGATTTCAATAAGAATGCCGGAAAAGTTTTTATTGCTCAAACGGGTCTTATTGAAGATAAAGGTGCTGTAACTATTACCGGATTCGATTTAGGATTACCACTCTTTAATTTTAGTCTGGCTAATGCTTCTCTTTATTTTGATTACGTAAAAATAATGGACTTCGGAAGCGGCGCTTCATCCGGAATTATTTTTGGATTGAACGGATTGGGAATCTTTAACGCCTCCGCAAAATTAGAACGTCGCTGGAATAACGATCAATACATGCCCGCATTCTTCAATTCACTTTATGAAATTGAACGTTATCCCGGAAGCGGTTTAAGCAAAGCAAACTCTCTCGAAAATATGAAAGCGGCGGAAAACGGCTATTACGGTGAACTTGGTATCTCTGCTTTAGGAACCTTGAACGTTATCGGAAGTTTACAGAAGTTTGATAATCAAAGCAGCGGCATGATTCATTTAACTGCAGATGTAACGCCGAGCGGTTTTTCTTTTGTTGCAAGAGCAGGTTATGATAAACTGTTTTTAGACGGCGCTGATGTATTTAAATTGAATGACCGTTCCTATTTGTTTGCGGAGCTTGGATATAAACCTTATTCATACTTAATCGTTTCAATGGTTTACCAATGGACGTTCACACCGTTGAGAAATAGTGATAAAGAAATTGTCGGCTATAAACCTCAAAAGAAGATTGAGCCACGTATAAGTTTTGTTTACCCTTTTAACATGTAAATTTAAAATATGTTCAACTAAAAAAGGAGAAAGCGTTCTTTCTCCTTTTTTGTTTTAAAGAGATTCGGAACAAAACTTTTTAAGCTCTTCTACCGAATGAAAAACGAAATCACTTTTCATGGTTACCACTTTATCGTAAGCATAACTATCCCAAACAACAGAAGCAATTTGAACACCGGCAGCACGGGCAGCCTTAATATCCGCCGGGGCATCCCCGACCATTAAAACTTTTTCTTTCTGCAGAGAGAATTTTTCGAGAAAGATTTCAATCCCCTCGGGAGATGGTTTGTGTTCTTTAACATCGCTTCCGGTAATGATCAGATCAAAATAATTATAAATGCCTAACTGTTTCAGCGTTATTAGCGAAGCTTCTCTCCCCTTTCCGGTATAAATTGAAAGAAGAACATTTTTTTCTTTGATGAAATGTAATAGTTCTTTTATACCGGGATAAATATCTGCCATTGCATGGTTAGTTTTATAGAAGTTATAGTAATCATTCTTTACTTCCTCCGACTTTTCTCCAAACCAATCTTCAATAATTTTATCTTCCGTAGGTCCGAACAAAGAAATTATTTCCTCATTCGTCATTGTCTTATTCATATATTTTTGTGTGATATGATTGAAGGAAGAAAAAATCAGCTCGTTGGTTGAAGTTAGCGTCCCGTCAATATCAAAAATAATTCCGTCATATTTTCTCATCTATTCGCTCACCTTAAATACGACGACTCTTCCATCCATATTTGATGCTGCTATTTTATGATCATCTAATATTTGCAATGAATGCGTTCTTGCCGTTCCCATAAAAAAAAGCGGAGTAACATTGTACGCCACATCAATTGAATAAATTATTCCATTCTTCCCGCCGAAATATATTTTTCCATTTACTTCAACCGACTGTACCGGACCGGTGTCTAAACCAAATTTCATGTCGATTGTTTTTTGAAGTTTTCCGTTAGCAGATGCAATGATGTGAAATTTATCATTTTGGCTTTTCACAAATAATCTTTTCATGTCGTTGCTTATACCGATTGATTCCCAAGCGTCAAAATCTGTTTTCTTCCAGGAAGTTTTTCCAAGCAGCAAATCCACCGCTGTTATTGCTTTATCCGGAGTAGCAAAAAAAACATTTTTCCCATCGGTTACTAACGGTGAAGCCGCCGGAGAAAAATTGAATACGGGATTTCCATTCCATTTCCAGTTTAATAGACCTGTGACCGCATCATTACAATAAAGGAAAGTATCCCAACTCCCGAAAACGATTTTATCTTTCAGGATCAATGGCTTTGATTCGATCATTCCGGCTGCGGAAGAATTTTGCCACAAAAGATTTAACGAGGTTAATTCATACGCATTGATTTTTCCGGAAGCAGTTCCAAAAATAATTGCATGGGATTTTTCGCCCTGATAATCAATTTCCATTGAAGTGATGGGAGAAGTAATTGCTTCATCAATTCCAATTACCTGGATTACGCGTCCGCTTGCAAGGTCAAGAGTAAACAAATCACCTTTCATCGTTCCGGCAATTACAAAAGTCCCGGCAACCTCCGGTTTACTCAATATTGACGCACCCAAATCGTTCTTCCACAATTGATTTCCATTTTCATCAAAACAAAAAAGTATTCCATTTTTTGTAGCGGTAATTACTTTGTTATGAGTTGCTGTTACGGAAGCGATCATACTTGTTTTCAAATCTGCTTGCCACAGAACGGAAGAAGTATAATCTTCAAAATTAGTTGAGTCAACCGCGGCAGATTCTATTTGATTATTCTTAGCAACCGCGTTCCATTTTTTATAAAGAGTATCCTTTGTGATTTCATAAAAAAGAAGCGAATCAACTTGATCATCAACCAGTGTGTAGCCCCAGCTTTTGCCTTTTGCCGTTAATGTTGATCGCGACATTACTCCGGAAAGTCCGTTGAAATTATAAACTCGATTTGCGTGTCCATGCCCCACAAAAATCTCTTTCACATTTTTTTTTGCTAAAAGATTTGTAACCTTATACCAATTATCAACTTCTTTATCAAGTTGATGATGAGCGAAGAAAAGAATTTCTTTGTCGGATGGAATAACGGTAAGAAGTGAATCGAGCCAATGTAAATCTTCAGGCGTAAAATGTCCTCCGCCACCGCGCCAGGCAATTCCGCTGCTCAATCCAATAAGAACAGAATTTTGATATTGAAAGAAAAATTTATCGCTCTTCCACAAACTTGAAAATACTTGTCCGCCGCTTTCACTCCATTTAGTATCGTGGTTGCCCGGGATGATGAAATAAGGAACGGTTAAGTTATCTAAAATTTGTTTTGCGTAATGTAAATCCTCAGCTTTGCCCGATTCCGTAATATCTCCCGTTGCCACCACAAACGAAACTTCTTTTTTAAGATTAATATCTTGAACTACTGCTTGCAAATCAGCATCGGCATTTTTTGATCCGATATGCAGATCAGTTATCCATCCGAATTTAAATGGCTGTGGGAAGGCAATTGAAAAAGAAAAAAGGAGAAGAAGGAAAAGGCGCTTTGTTTTAGTATATGTTTTCATTGAACGTTCGAAATTTAAATGATTGACTCGCTGCCAAATTGATTTTATGAACTATTCCGTTGATGAGGTGGAATAAACCCGCGGTATGTATCAAACTTTGAAGAATAAAAAACGATGTTGAAGTTCTTATCGCGGAGCGTTCCACCGCTTGGATAAAGGTAAAACTCGCTTACTTCATCCGATTTATTTTCCGAAGGCAACCCGTTTTTTGTATAAAACTTTACCCGGTAGAAACCGAGTTCGTAGGGAGCGGTTTCAATTTGTTTTAATAGATTTTCATCGGAGAAAAGATACAAGTTTTTCATAAAATATGATTGGTTATTATCTATGCGTTAATGCCAATTATCATAACCGGAATATCTATATCTGCGGTTCCTCTTTGCTCTAAATCCCAAACGAATTGCTCAAAATAAGAAACGCCTGTTGACATTTGCTCAGCTAATTCTTTAACGGGAACAATTTCAATTCCCGCATTTATATGTCCCAAATTTTTAAAAATGGTCATCTTTGCACATACGTTATAAACCATGAATGAATACTTACCAAATTGTACTTCAACTCCCAATTTATTTTTTACAAAATCCATATCACGAAACGGATAAACTTTTTTCTTAAAAGGACTTTTGTATCCATCAACATAATATTTATTGCTGTATTCACATTTCTCTTTAACATTCAACCAGGATAATGGCAAGAGATAATCTTTAAATGCTTTGTTGAAACCAACAGGACTATAAAGAATTTTTCCCGGTATCTTTTTTTCTTTACTACTTTTTGTTTTGTAAAGACTCGCATCAATTGAGTTGATAGCATTTTTCAATTCAACAATTTCTTTTTTGAAATGTTTCTGTACAAATTTTTCCCCATCGTTGAACGAATAAATTCCTGCTATTTTCATACACTTTTCTTCAGCCACTCAATAGGCATTTGAGCAACTTTGTCCTTTTGTGAAGGTTGATGAATTGGTTTATTAATTGGACGAAATTTTAGTTCTCCGTCTTTATAATCTTGAATCCTCTTTTGAGATATTTTGCAGTAATCTTTCTCTTTTTCAATACCGACAGAATTTCTATTGTTTTTTATTGAAGCGATTAAAGTTGATCCTACCCCGGCAAACGGATCAAGCACCCAACTATTTTCGTTCGTTAAGGCTAAAACGCAACGTTCTACTAACTCAATCGGAAACTGGCATGGATGAATTGTTTTTTCAGGATGGTTCGATTTTACATTTGGAATGTTCCATAATCCATCTTCCCAATCTTCAACAACTATTTCCCAAATGTCAGAAGGATTTTTTCCGTTTGGATTCCCTGACGGCGTTCCCTTCTTTGGTCCTTTGAAATGTAGCTTCCCAGGATATTTTGATGGAACTCTTATAGGATCAAGATTAAATATATAGTCGTCGTTTTTTGTAAACCAAAGAATTGTTTCATACCGTCCTGAAAATCTTTTTGAGGCGTGAAGACCGTGGCCAAAATGCCAAATAATTCTATTTCTTAATTTCAATCCATATTTCTTAAATATTTGGTAGAAATAAATATCTAATGGAAAGACTTCTCCCTTATCTATATAATTGCCGACCTGCCAACAAATGCTTCCACGCGATGAGAGCACTCGAAGTAATTTTTCAATTATAACTTCCTGTGCCTCTAAGTATTTCTCAATTGATTGCTTTGCTTCATAACTTTTTCCAATATTGTAAGGTGGTGAAGTAATAATTAGATCAAATTTTTCATCCTCATAATTTTCCAAAACTTCTCTGGTTTCCCCGTTTTCTACAACAGTTTTAACCGAAGAATCCAAATACGGGAAAAGTGTTTCTTTGACTTTCATTTTTTTAATACAGCTAATCCAATGTTTTCACAAAATCAATTAATTTTTCAATTTCCACATCAAACCGTTCATCGGTTTTGCGGATTTTCACTTCAACTTTTCCTTCTTTTAATTTTTTCTCTCCAACAATAACTTGAATCGGCATGCCGAGCAAATCGGCATCGTTAAACTTGAATCCGATACCCGCATCAACCCGGTCATCAAAAAGGACTGTGAAGCCGGCTGATTGCAGCGTTGTATAAATTTTTTCAGCTTGTACTACGACTTCTTCTTTTTTCATGTTTAAAGCGACAAGATGAAGATCAAACGGAGCGAGCGTTTTATCCCAGACAATTCCTTTATCATCGTGATGCTGTTCAATAAAACATGCCATAACGCGCTCAACGCCAATACCATAACTTCCCATTACAAGCGGATTTTCTTTTCCGTTTTCATCAAGAAACATTGCGCCCATTGATTGCGAGTATTTTGTCCCGAGTTTAAAAATATGTCCGAGTTCGATTGCGGTAAATACATCAAGCGTTTTTTCGCAGTTGGGGCAGCCTTCGCCCGATTTCACAATACGTAAATCAGCATACTCAATATTTTTTACGTCGCGCTGTAAATCAATTCCGCCAATGTGAAAATCATTTTTGTTTGCGCCGCTGAACAAATTGTTCAAATCTCTTAAACAAAGATCGGCAATGATTCTTCCTGTAAATCCAACAGGTCCAATCGAACCGGCATCCGCGCCGGTAATTTCTTTCAATTCTTCAGGATGAGCCGGACGAACAGCCCCACCAAGAACCGATTCAATTTTTGTTTCATTCACTTCGTCGTTTCCGAGCATCAATAAAAGAACAGGTTTGTTATCGTGCATAACCACGCGGGATTTTGCGCATTCGGTCTCATCAATTTTTAAAAAAGCACAAAGCTCATCAATAGATTTTACGTTTGGCGTTGAAATTTCATAAATGCTTTTGCTTTCGGCTGATCTTTCTTTTAAAGAAATTTTGGATGAAGCAACCTCAACGTTAGCCGCGTATCCACAGCTTTCGCAATAGGCAACCGTATCTTCACCGGCGTCGGACTTCACCATAAATTCTTCCGAACCTGTTCCGCCCATTGCGCCGCTTGACGCGCCGACGACGAAATATTTTAATCCGCAGCGGTCAAATATTTTTCGATATGCTTCATCGTGACGTTGATAAGACGCGTTAAGATTTTCATAAGAAGAATCGAATGAATAGGCATCTTTCATTAAAAATTGTCTTCCGCGGATAACACCGCTGCGCGGACGAGCTTCATTCCTAAATTTTGTTTGTATCTGATACCAGATTTGCGGCAGTTCTTTGTATGATTTTAAAACTTTCCTCGCGTGAAAGGTCATAATTTCTTCATGCGTTGGAGCGAGAACGTACTCACGGTTTTTCAAGTGGAATAAGATATCTCCAAACGCTTCCACTCTGCCGGTTTCTTCCCAAATTTCTTTTGGATTCAGCGCCGGAAGATGAAATTCTTGTCCGCCGATTGCATCCATTTCTTCGCGGATAATTTCAGATATTTTTTTTACAACTTTGTACCCAAGCGGTAAGAAGGAATAAATTCCGGCTCCAAGAGCGCGAACCATTCCGGAACGATACATTAAAATATGGCTTGTAACTACCGCATCATTCGGCACTTCTTTTAAGGTGGGGATAAAGGACTTACTAAATTTCATGTTTTTTTTCTTGGTAAATGGAGATTAAAAATTTCTATTTAAAAATAACTAAAGAGGCGTGCGTATCAAAATTGGAGACTGTAAAATCAAGCGATTTTTGCTAAATGCGATATAATATTTTATCGATTAAGAAATATTTCATCAACTTTCTGTTGATGGTTAGATTTAAATTTCGGTTCGTTTTATAAATTCGGCAATAACGGAATCAGTTGAGTTTTGAAGTTCATCCGGATTGCCGACAAAATGAACAACTCCGTCGTTCATCATTGCCACTTTATGGGCTACGTTTTTTACGCTGAACATATCGTGAGTAACCACAATCGAAGTAACTTTTAATTTCTCGGCCAACTCTTTAATAAGATTGTCAATTGAATCCGACATAATCGGGTCAAGCCCGGTGGTGGGTTCATCATACAAAATATATTTTGGATTAGTAATTAACGCGCGTGCAAGCCCAACCCGTTTTTTCATTCCGCCGGAAAGTTCGCTCGGCTTGAGGTTTTGAATTCCCGAAAGTCCTACCAGCTCTAATTTTTCTTCAACTAAGTTACTCATATTGGTTGATTTCGTTTTGGTCGTAGATTCCACGAGCGGTAGTGCAACATTTTCTCCAACCGTCATTGAATCGAATAAAGCCGCGCCTTGAAAAAGAAAACCGAAATTTCTTCTAACTTCATACAATTCTTTTTCGGAAAGGTCGCTGATAATTTTCCCTTCAACTTTCACATATCCCTCGTTTGGTGAAAGGAGACCGACGATATGTTTGAGCAAGACACTTTTACCGCAACCGCTTCGCCCAATAATAACAATGGTTTCGCCATCGTGTATTTGGAGGTTTACACCGGCTAAAACTTTTTTTGATCCAAAATTTTTGTGGAGGTTACTAATTTCAATCATACATTACTCATTTGTTCTTCGTATAGAAAATTACCGCTTTGCTTTCAATTCTAAAACATCAACTAATTTTTTAAGATAATAAAAGTCATCCATCGCATACCAGTGTTTCATAAAAACTGCTCGCAGCGCAATAAGCGATTCATTCTCCGGATTTTCAAATTCCGGCAGAACCGTTTTCGTAATTTCCGGAGAAAGGACAAACTTGGAAAGGATGAATTCCGGATTTTCGGCTTCAACAGAAAGCGCTGAATAAATCGCCAGAGTTAATCTATTCACCTCCGAAATATTTTTTACAGCCGGTCTTCTAAAAAAACAATTGATATCTAAATCGGGGAAGTTCAAGTTATCGTAATTTTCATTTTGTTCAATCATTTCAAAAAATTTCTGAGATGAGAGAATAGTTTGCGCAAGGAGTTCGCCGATACCGGAATTATTGGGCGGAATCACTTTATACGTTAAATAACAAGCCGCCGCCGTAGCACCGGAACGCGAACCTTCAAGCGAAAACATTCCGATATTCGGTTTATCTAATTTGTGGTACGTATATGGCGCGGTGTTCAAAATAACATCACGAAGCGCTTCATTTTTGTAGAGAACTGCTCCGGCGCCATACGAGATAAAGCCTTGCTTGTGCGGATCAATTGTGATTGAATCCGATTCCGACAAAAGCTGCAATTGTTTTGCCGTGTGTTTACTAAGAGGAGTTTTTGCTTTTGATAAACTATAATTTTCATCGCACAAAATCGATCTAAAAAATCCACCGTACGCGGCATCAATATGCAAATGAAAATTGTATTTCTTTTTCAGTTCAAGGATAGCCTCAATATCATCAATACTTCCCGTACCGGTGGAGCCGAGATTTGCCATAACAATCATGGTTTCGTTTTTTTTAAGCTCAGCTTCAAGTGTTCTACAATCTATTCTAAAATTTCTATCCACGTTAATTTCACAGAAGGATTCGATATTCAATATTTTACAAATCCGTTTCCACGAATAATGAGAAACTTCTGAAAAATAGACGGTTCCTTTTTTATAATAATCACGCGCAGCCCAAAGCGCTTCCATGTTGGCGAGAGAGCCGCCGCTTGTTAAATGTCCCCAGCCGGTTTTGTAGCCAACCATTTTTAAGAGAAGTTCAACAACTTCCATTTCCATTTCGGTTGTAACCGGACCGCCTTCGTAAGCATGATTATTCGGGTTGGAAAGCATGAAGGTTAGGTAGCCAAGAATCGAAGGAATTGCCGGGTCTTTTGCCATTTGCGCCGCGTACCGCGGATGGAAAAATGGAAAATGTTTTTGGCTTCGTTCAAGAAAGTTTGCAAATTCAGCGGCAAGTTTCACACTTGAGTAATCGCTTTGCTTGTAAAGTGAATCATCTTCCGGTGAATATTCTTGGCGCCAATCTTTTTGCTCGCTTAATATTTTTTCTATATAAGATTTGAGAAGAGAGATGTTTTCTCCCTTCGGACCGATAAATTGTGAAAAGAAAAGGTCGTTCATCAATAAATTCCTATTCTGCGTTTCTTAAAGTTAAGTAAATCTGAATTAGCGTAATAATCCCGCGGCGGAGAATGGGTTTATTTTAGTCGAAATATTTTTTTATTTTCTTGTAGTGAATTTTAAATTTAACTTGAAAGAAATATGGCAAAAGAAAAGAAAAAAAATCAAACCCGACAGATCGGGAAAACTCAAGTTCTGCAAAATAAACCGTTAATGTATCCCAAACTTAAAAGCCGGATCGAAACGATTGTTTTTCTCATCGTTCTTCTCTTCTTTTTTATTTTGAATAATACAAGGAAAGAACCCGAACGCGGACCTTATCCGCCGTTTTATAATAAAACTGTAGAATCATCTAACCAATGAATCTTTTCCCGCGTCTTATCATCAAACAAGAAATTTTAAAAGGAATTCTATGAAAAAAATTGTAGCGTTGTTTGCTTTTTTTGTCTTTATGCTTTTTACATTTTCAAATCTTTCCTTGGCGCAAGATAAAAAAGCTCCCGATTTTTCGCTAAAAAGTGTTGACGGGAAAACAGTAAAACTTTCAGATTACAAAAATAAAGTTGTGATTATTGATTTCTGGGCTACCTGGTGCCCGCCGTGCAGAAGAGGCATCCCCGATTTGGTAGAACTTCAAAAAGAATTTAAGCAAGACCTCGTTGTTATCGGAATTTCTCTCGATACCGACACGAAAGATGACGTTCCTGAATTTGTAAAAAATTATAAAATTAATTATCCGGTGGTTTATGGCGATGTAAGCACTACCAAATTATATGGTGGCGTTTCGGGAATTCCGACGAGCTTCATCATCAATAAAAAAGGGATGATTGTGAACAAACACGTTGGATTGATTTCAAAAGAAACCTTAGCGGACGAAATTAACGCGCTGCTTAAATAAGGATATTTTCTCACTCGAAAAGCCCGATCAATTCGGGCTTTTATTTTTTAAAGAGATAGAGAATTAAAGAAACAAGTAAACTCAACAGCAGCGAAGTAACAAGAGGAAAGTAAAACGTAAAATTCTTTTTTTGAATGATGATATCTCCCGGAAGTTTGCCGAAAAAAGGAATTTTTCCAAACGATACAAGCGCCACTCCAGCCAATACCATTATGCCTCCGAAGAGGATTAACATTTTTCCTATTTGAGAAAAATCAAAGTTCAATTACTCACCGCCGATAGAAGTTAGTATTGCGCCAAAGTCATTCGTCGGCAATTCACATTTATAATTTCTGCAAAGATAAAAAGTTGGTTTGCCGTTTATCTCTTTTAAATCAGCAACGTAATTTGATATTTCATTAATGGCTTGTGCAGCTTCGGGATTTTTAAGTATCACAATTTTGTTTGGAATAAACTTCTTCCTCAACGCAGAAACTGACGAACGAATTTCTTCAGATTGTGGATTGCCGACAAGTACAAGTTCACAACTTTCCGCCATCAGAAACTCAAGCGCAATCATCAAAAACGGATGTCCCATCGGTGTGGCTTTTACCTGCTCATGAAAAGCTCGACTCAAATCGCGAGCTTTATTTTCATATTCCGGTTTACCGGTATAGCGCGAGAGTTTTAAAAGATTAAGCATCGCTACTGCGTTGCCGGAAGGAATGGCTCCGTCATAAATTTCCTTTTGGCGTACAATAAGTTCTTCGGCAAAATCAGAGGTGAAAAAATATCCGCCGTAAATATCATCGGAGAAATGTTCATCAAGTATGTGCTGAAATTTTTTAGCATGAGCAAGATAATCCGGATTGAACGTTGCTTCATACAGTTCAAATAATGCAAAAATAAGAAAAGCATAATCATCAAGATTACCGTTTATCGCGGCATCGCCATCTCTAAACCGGTGAAGCAACAATCCTTCGGAGGTTTTCATATTCTGCAAAATAAACTGAGCGGCGGCTTCGGCGCTGTTGATAAATTTTTCTTCTCCAAAGGCGGTTCCAGCCTTTGCCAGCGCGGCTATCATCAGCCCATTCCAGTCAACTAAAATTTTATCATCTTTGTGAGGATGAATTCTCTTTTCTCTTTCTTTAAATAATTTTTTAAGCGATTGTGCTAATTCCCGTTTTATATGACCATCGTTGAGATTTTTTTCATCGGCATATTCCTTTACAGTCTTTAAGAGATGAGGAATATTTTCTCCGTGATTTTCCCCCTTAAACTGCTCAAGAAAATTTCCTTCTTCTTTTATCTGAAATAGATCGATTAACAATTCTGCTTTTTCATTTAAAATTTTCCGAATCTCTTCGGCTTTCCATAAATAGCATTTCCCTTCTACTCCTTCGCTGTCGGCATCCACGGCGGAAAAAAAGCCGCCGTTTTTCGAAGTCAATTCACGATTCACATACTCATAAATTTCGTACACCGTTTGCTTAAATAATTCAGTACCGGTTAGTTGAAAGGCTTCCGTGTATGCCATCATCAGCATTGCTTGATCATAAAGCATTTTTTCAAAATGGGGGACAAGCCATTTCCGATCTGTAGAATAACGGTGAAAACCAAATCCGACATGATCGTACATTCCACCTTTGCGCATTTCAGTTAATGTCTTGGTAACAACTTCAAGCGCGTCATTATTTTTTGTTCGAAGATAATAGCGAATGAGAAACAGCAGATTGTGCGGTGTTGGAAATTTTGGCGCGTTTCCAAATCCTCCAAATTGATGATCGAACCGCTCATGATATTGTCTAAAAGCTAAATCCATGATCGATGAAGTAAAATCATTTCCAAAGCGCGAATCATTTGTCTGCTGCATTGCATCGGTAATTTGATTTGCAGAAAGAAGCAAATCCTTCCGCTGATTTTTCCAATACGCAGCAATTTTCGGAAGAAGGTCTTTCAATCCGGTTCTTCCATATTTACTTTCTTTCGGGAAATAAGTTCCGGCAAAAAATGGTTTTTTATCAGGCGTAAGCATAATGGTTAGGGGCCAGCCGCCGCTACCTGTAAGCACCTGGCAAACAGCCATATAAACCGCATCAATATCGGGTCGCTCTTCCCTATCAACTTTAATTGAAATGAAAGAGTCGTTCAGCAATCCCGCAATCTCTTCATCCTCGAATGATTCTTTTTCCATTACGTGGCACCAGTGACAAGTGGAATAGCCGATGGAAAGAAAAATCGGTTTGTCTTCTTGTTTCGCACTTGTAAATGCTTCTTCGCCCCACGCATACCAGCTTACCGGATTGTATGCGTGCTGAAGCAAGTAAGGACTTTTCTCTTTTAATAATCTGTTTGGAATTTTCTTTTCCACTTAAAGCCTTTTAATATTTTATCTGTTGTGTGATCTGAGGAGACGATGTTAAAAAATGAAACGAAATCTTTATATTTTTAAAGTAAAGAATGAATTATTTATCATTTCTCAAAAGAAAATTAATGTTTACACCGAAATGGAACAAACGATTTGTAATAAAAACATTGCTCGGAATTATCGTATTCGCGGCAACACTATTTTGGGGCGGAGTATCCGGAGGGATTAATTCCACTTTCGAAAATATATTTAAAAATATTCGAGGTGAAGTTGCCCCCGATTCCAACATCGTACTGATCAACATTTCGGGAAATGATATCTCGGAGCTTGGCGGCTGGCCTTTAAAAAGAAGTTATTACGCGCTGCTCATAAATGAACTCAATAAAAACGGCGTAAAAAAAATCGGGATTGAAGTTTTTTTCAGCGGAAAAAACTCGGTTCAAACTATCTATGACAATCTGCTGCTTTCACAAACCAGCGCGGCTAAAAATGTGGTGCTCAGTTCGCTGCCGGCAGAAATATCTTCATCAAACAACGCTGCTAAATCAAGCGGAATCGAATTCCCTTCTCTAAAAATAATTGATTCAACAATTATTACCGGGCACATTGGACTATTAAACAACGAGAAAATTCCTCTGCTCGTAAACAACGAGAAAGCATTTGCGGCGCTTCTGGCGGAATCAAAACAAACCGGTTTACTAAAAGTAAATGTCACTTCTTCATGGAAGAATTTTCATCAATATGAATTGCTGCAGTTCTTCTCACTCGTAAAAGATCATCCCTCCGAGTTGCAATATTTGAACGGTAAAATTATTTTGATCGGCGTTTCGGATGAAAAGTTCACCAAAAAATTTACTTCTCCGTTTGATGCATATCTTCCGGGGATTGCTTTTCATGCATTTGCCGCTTCAAATTTGCTGCTGCATAACGAACTTAACGACTCGCTTCTTCAAGCTTCAATAGTGGTTCATCTCTTCCTTCTCATCATTTTTCTTTTTTTATTTGAAAAGAAAACGACCAAAGGACGGAAGATCATCGCAGCGAGTTTTGTTTTTGTTTTGCTAATTGAATTTGGGCTCTTCAGTCTTTTTAATATTGAATTACACTTTGCTTCATTTTTCATTCCCGTTTTTGTTTTACTTTTAGCGGAACTTACCTCTTCAATTCTTGAACGCAACTCAATTTTTGAAACCACGATTTCGGAAGCGGAGGCGATGAAACATTTACTTGCGAAGAAGGAACATGAATTTCTTGAATTGAAAAAGCATTCCGATTCTTCTTCCACAAAAGAGAAAGAAATTCTTAAAGAGAAAATTGAGTTACTGCAAAAAGAAATCATGCATCTCGAGAAGCAAGATCAAAATGAATTGCTCTATACTCCAAAGTCTGATGAAACGAGAAGTGAAAATTTTCATGGAATTCTTTACCGTTCAAAAGTAATGCGCGATGTTGCTGCGTTCATTAAAAAAGCTGCGCCCACAAACGAAACGGTTTTAATTTTAGGCGAAAGCGGAACCGGAAAAGAGTTAGTTGCAAAGGCAATTCATCTAAATAGTTTGCGCAAAGAGAAACCATTTATCGCCGTTAATTGCGGAGCACTTTCGGAAACACTTTTGGAAAGTGAATTGTTTGGACACGTGAAAGGCGCTTTTACCGGAGCGGCAACAGACAAAATAGGCAGATTTGAAGCGGCTGATAAGGGCACCATCTTTTTAGATGAAATTGGTGAAACATCGGAAAATTTTCAAGTGAAACTGCTTCGCGTATTGCAGAGCGGCGAATTTGAAAAAGTCGGTTCTTCCAAAACGTTCCGGGTTGATGTGCGGATTCTTGCGGCGACAAATAAAAAATTGGATCAAATGGTTCGCGAGAAAAAATTTAGAGAAGATTTATTTTATCGCTTAAACGTTTTTCCGATTCAGCTTCCGGCTCTTCGGGAAAGGAAAGAAGATATTCCCGAAATAGTTC
>Ga0172370_10005750_pt1 | contig 15889 bp, 19 predicted proteins | sample LakKiv5m_FD_114538 | JGI IMG/M metagenome (GOLD analysis project Ga0172370, IMG submission 114538) | Freshwater microbial communities from Kabuno Bay, South-Kivu, Congo - kab_022012_11.5m | ecosystem: Environmental > Aquatic > Freshwater > Lake | place: Democratic Republic of the Congo...
AAACTTGCTGATGATCGTGCTGAACAACTAAAGCGGGACCCTGATAAAGTAGCACATGAACTGGATAGACTCTTGCGAGCTGATCTTCGCAAAATGGGTGATTTCAAAGGTGTACACATTTTGCCAGCTTCAAGTGGAGATGTGCCCGAAGATCTAAATGCCAGACTTGTGGTTTTGGGCATAGAACAAACATACAGCAAAGAAGAAGGAAATGACGCCGAGAAAGCTGCAAAAATAATCCTTGAAACCCGTGGCGGTAGCCCAAGACTCTATAGAAACACCCTGGTATTCCTTGCAGCAGACAAGACACGTTTTCAGGACCTTGATGAGGCTATACGCAAATATCTGGCATGGGAATCGATACTTGATGAAAAAGATACACTTAATCTTACTCCTCATCAAGTTAAGCAGGCAGTGGCGCAAAAAGACTCTGCTAACAGTACTGTCAATGCTCGTGTTCCTGAAACTTATCAGTGGCTGTTGGTTCCAGTTCAGAAGAATCCAAAATCACCCGTGGAAATTCAACCATTCAGGCTGACTGGCCAGGATTCCCTTGCTGCAAGAGCCAGCAAAAAACTAAAGAATGATCAATTACTCACACCAGCTCTTTTGGGTACAAATCTACGCATGGAACTTGATAAAATCCCCCTCTGGAGAGGAAACCATGTTGAGATCAAACAGCTTGCTGAGGATTTTGCAAGTTATCCATATCTTTATAGGTTAACTGGCCCGGCTGTGTTGACCGATTCAATAAATTCCGGGCTCAGGATCCTAACATGGGAACAAGAATCGTTCGCCTACGCAGACAGTTTTGATAACGTTGAAAGTCGCTATAGGGGACTGCATTGTGGCCAGCCTGTTAAACTTTCAGAAGACACTCTTGCAGGCTTACTGGTCAAACCTGATATCGCCGCAAGTCAATTAAAGGCAGAAGTTCAGCCGAAGACAGAAACAGTTCCTGGATCTCAAAATGGAACAGAAACTACCATACCACCTGAAACAATTGGAGGTCATACCAGGGTTAAGGTTGGCGGATCCAAAAATGTGTCGCCACAGAAACAACCACCAAAGCGGTACTATGGTAGCGTTAACCTCGATCCAGCGCGTGTAGGTCGGGATGCAAGTCAAATTGCCGAAGAGGTAATATCACATCTTTCGGGATTATTAGGCTCAACTGTGAAAGTTACGTTGGAAATCGATGCCGATATTCCATCAGGTGTACCTGATCACGTGATAAGGATTGTTATGGAGAACGGTAAAACACTGAAATTCACAAGTCAGGGATTTGAGCAGGAATAAAACATCTAAATGAAAATGGAGTTTGCAATGAAAGTAGCCATATTTACCGAAGACACAGATGTAAAATTGCCTCCTATTGATCGCTGGACAGGAAAATATGGCAGAGGCATAGATATTACAGAAGATCCTAAGATAATGTCCTTGCTGGAGAGCCATAATCTTGCAGTTCCACACGATAATATTGAAATTGAAGATAGATACCGTGAGATACTGCATGATTTTGTACGACCAGCAAGATCGATGTTTGCCGGAATGTTTGTTGAAGTTAGAATCTTTGCAGATACTGTTTCTGAATTTGCTCAAACCGACTTGTATATTGTATCTGGCAGATATGGACTAATTCAAGAAAATGAAGGGATAATTCCATATTCTCACCATATTCAAACCGATAAAGATTTAGAAATATTGGATAAACGAACAAACTTCAGCAATCTCATGGTTGATACCGCCAATAACCATGAAATTATCATCATGTTATTGCCAAAACATTATCTTATGTATTTAATGAAGTGTGGTTATTTCGATCGATTAGACAATAAGTTATCAATTATTATTGTCTCAAGTAAAAAACTGCTATCAGAGATATCAAATAGCAGCAATGTAAATGTTTTAGAAAGAAAATGTGTCGCTCGGATAGGTGAAAAAAACCGTGATGAAATATTGAACCTTATAAAACCAAAATAGAGAATTATGTTAAAGGGGTCTAAATTTGAAAACCGAAGATTTTTTTCTCACCATGTCCTCCCTTTGACTCCTTCCATCTCAATCAAATCCCCATATTACGCCTTCCGTTTCTTTTTGCCAACCTTGCTATCGTTCTCAGAAGGGTATGGGTCAGTGTAGGCATAGTTGCGTATCCAGACGACCATTGCGTCGGCGATGCCAGAAAGAATGTCGAATCCATGACGCTTACACCGCGAGCGGAATTCGTTTAGCACATTGGGGTTTATGGTGTCAAAAGGCGGCTGGGACAGCAGATCATCACTCCCTGAAGCAATGAGCCATGTGTTTATTGCCTGTTCGAATCCAGTCCCATAGTGTATCTTCTTTTTGTCGCATCGCAAACGGAATCTATTGTACAGCTCTGCGTTCACATTCCGCAACCCTACCAGTTCTATGTCTTCAGTTCCTTTATTCTCCATGCCTTGTTATATTTGTTGATCTTATATAACTATTACCATAGTAATACAATAGTAAGTTAAATCTAATATACGAACAGGACAATACCTTCTAACAAATGGCAGTATTCAACAATACAGATGACCTGGTCAAGCATGTAATAACAAAGACATGGAATAATGGCGTGTCTTATACGCCAAAGGAGTTAGGGTTCCCCAACAACACCCCGAATGCCAGCAAAAGAAAGACCGCTACAAATTCACTTTTCGCAGTAAAGATAACTGATACTGACCGCAGGGAGAAATATGAACGCGGTATAGGCGGGGCCATCGTTGACAAGATCATAGACGATGCTCTCAAGAATGGGTTCACCATCAACATTATCAGCACACCGGAAGAGCCGGAGAAGGCGCTTACAAAGACGCTCACCAGGGTTTACAAAGAGAAGATAGAACTGGAGCTTGGCAAGGCACTGAAATGGGCACGGCTCTATGGGTACAACTTCTTACTGATGGGAAGGAAAGACGGGCAGGACCTGGACACACCGCTTTTAAATAAGAGCGCAAAGGTAGAATACATAAAAGCGATCCCGCGGAACTGGATAACTGAAATAGTATATAAGAAGGATGAAGCGGGTTACAGGGTAATCCCGGAAGATGTCGAGAAAGTCAACCTTAATCCGGGCATTTTCGGGAAGAATACAGCCATACATGCATCAAGGTTGATGATGATCGTTAATCCGGGACTGGAAGAAGATTACATAACAGGCAGCCCGAATGATACAATAGGTTGCTCGGTTCTTGACCGCCCTTTCAACGTCATATCAGTTATCGATCACATGCTCTGGAGCGCAGGTCAAACCATGTGGCGCGTGGGTGGTGGATTACTGGGACTTGACCTGCCGCCGGATGCGACCCCGGAAGACAGGGATGCGGCGCTCGACTCGCTGGGTGACATAAATGCAAAGACTGTCCTGGCATTCCCAGATGGATATAAAGCCAATGTACTCAATACTGCCAGTGCTGTGCTGAACCCTGCACCGTACTTTGAGAGTGCAATAGTGCAGCTTGCAGGGGTGACGGAATACCCGAAGTCCATCTTATATGGCCTGGCAACCGGCGCAGTAACAGGCAGCCAGCTTGACAGGAGCACATATTATAGCAAGGTAGTGGTCAAGCAGAACTGGATATCGAATTTCCTTGTGGAACTTCTAAAGGGCTTCACGAATGGCGACCTGAAAAACGAATGGGAGCTAACCTGGAACAGCCCGTATGAGCTCACCGAAAAAGAGAAGCTTGAGATAAAAAAGATACAGTCGGAAATAGATTACAACAGGGTGAACTCATACACTGAGACACCGGATGAGATCAGGATGAGGAATGGCAGACCTAAATTGACCGTTGAGCAGCTAACGCTTCTTAAGTTCATGCAGACGAAAGTCAAAGAAGGCACTGCACAGGGGTTTGCATCTCGGTCGAGGGAGCTGAGAGAAGTGCCGTCAACGATTGTTCATCAGTAACCAATCGTCATGACTAAATTCTATGACATCAGCATTAGTGCATGAGTAGGCATGGAATCTTAAATGAGAATGGTGTATTTGATACCCGCACTTATTTTTTATCTAATAAATATATATCGAATTTTTTTACGCATTCACATCACATTTCCTTCACAACTATGTTTATATTTGCGTCTAGCCTTATATAGAAAAATAAAGGAAAATGCATATCTGTCATTTTCATTTTCGCAATGTTTTAATAGGTGATATAGCTTTATTGTTATAGATAGAGGTGTCTGATACATAATGAAAAAACGTGTTGCGTGGTGAATGAGTTGCCAAATGAAAATTTCTTAAAGAACGTCATACTGAAAGTGGATTTTTTGGGAGAAATCAAGTTTTCTCAGATGGCAGTAGATAGCTTCAGGAGAGCGATTTCAGATGATTTTCCTAATCTTGAACCACGAGAACGAATATCCATGCACATGACTTTGGACCCGACACAAAGACTCACAGAAGAGAAGCGGATTAAGGTTTATTTTTTTAGCAACGCGACAACAAATAATTCTATAACATTCGAACCTAATGCTGTCACCTTCGATTTCAGAAAATATAATAATTACGATGAGTTTAGAAGGCTTGTACAAAAGGTCATCCAAAACCTAGTGACAGAGAATGCATCTACAAAAGTATCCAGGGTAGGACTTCGCTATGTTAATCAAATAATACTTAACGAGGGGCATCCACTTGAATGGCAAGGATTTATTAAAGAACCTCTTATCTCAAGCATTGACTTCGTTGAAAGGAAAAATGAACTATCAAGATTAATCGGCATCGTTGAATTAAACAGGTCAGAATATTCAATCAAATTCCAGTATGGTTGGTTTAATAGTGAATATCCTAATCCAATTGCTAAGAAAGAATTTTTGCTTGATTATGATTGTTATTCAAAAAACGAGACAGATATTTCTTCGGTTCTCACTCAAGTTGATGTATATCATACTGCAATAAAGGAGTTATTTAGGTATAGCATTTTAGATAAGTTAGACAGAATTATGCGAGGTGACGTGAATGTCTAATGGTGAAACGGGAGAGGATTTTTACTTTAGTGAGTCAACTGTTGTACCAGTTCTGCTTAAACAAAAGAAATTGGAAGATATTGAGCCTCCATTGGATTTTATTATCGATGAAGAAAGGTATAAAAAGACTAAAGTAAAAAGAAAAACCTTACGTTATGTTCCCAAGCAAGATTGATTCAAGGTATGTTAAACGTACTATCAGACGAATCTGTCAGGGAGATATACTACGAGATGTCGATGTTATCGATAGCTATAGTAAAGACGCTTTGGGAACGTTGGTGTATGATGAATTAACCTTACCATATATTGTAGTAATGACTCAAGATTGCGATCTTGATAATGATTTCAAAAACAGATCTATAACTAATCCTGATAAACACGATAAATATTTGCGAACAGTGCTAGTATGTCCAGCTTACGTCGCAGAAGATTTTAAGGATGGCAATCATTTAGAAGACTTAGAATTGAAAATGGAGAAGTGGGAAAGTAAGAGATTCAAACAAATAAAAGAACAAAATAATGCAAGATTTCATTTTTTAGAATTAGAGCAGAAATTGCAGGTACCAGAACTGGTTATTGACTTCAAGCATTACTATGCAATTCCAAGGGACACTTTGTTTAGAATGTATCCTGATTGCTATTTGGTCACCATTAATCAGCTTTTTCGAGAATTTTTATCACAGCGTTTTTCAAACTATTTAAGTAGAATAGGGTTACCGATACTTATTGAGAAGATGCCCTCTGAGAGCATCCCTGTTGAAAGTGTTTTACATACATACACTTAACAGGTGTCCATGGTATAATTGAAATAAATCACTTTCTCTTCCATCTTTGCAGTTATCTGCGCCTGAATTTAATTTACATTTGCTATGTTTGTTGATAATAGTTTATGATTCACAAAATAGCCTATTATTCGCAATGATCGGGACATCCGCACTGTGTGCAGTCCTTTTCTAATAAAATACTTATTACTATTACAATACAATAGTAAGTTAGTGCTTAAATATAAACGAAGTCCATTTTACCACAAATGGGCTCACAGACTGAAGCACTGAATCCACTCGTAGTGTGGTGGAGTACATGATAACACTCAATAGCGCAGCGGAGCTTCTGGAAAAGCATGGAGTAAAGGAAGGCTTCATTGTCGGTGGAATAGCGGAAAAGGGATTCAGCAGCAATGACATCGATATTATTGCAGACGCCGAATTGCCTGCACCATTTCATGTAATCACAGATTCAACCGAACCGCAGGGCTCTTCAATAGACATACAGAAACTCAACGCGGTGAAGAAGTTCCTCGATGCGCTGAAATTCATGAAACCCAAAAAGACCGCAAGCGCTTCCCAGGAATATTATAATTTACAGGATTTTAAGGATTTCAAAGGTTCGTATTACATTGAGCCCAAATGGGATGGGATCCGGGTCGCTGTTGCTAAAGTCGGCCCGGCTGTTCTTGTAAGAACCGACGAGGGCAACTTTATTGAAGATAAGCTCCCGAACATTGCAGAGGACATAAGGAGATTACCCTACGATGTTTTAATCCTGGACGCCGAGCTCGTCGTTTACATCAGAGGAAAGCGGGGAGATCACTCAGATGTCACGGCATATCTTCACAGCAACTCGCCTTCGGAGGATTATCATCTCAAGCTCAAGCCTTTTGATGTTCTTTACCTTGATGGGACAGATGCCAGGTCAAAACCCCTCTCAGAGCGAAAGCAACTTCTTGAAAAAGTCTCGTGGTCTGAGTTCATTCATCCTGTAAAGTTCCTGAAGGTTGATGGAAGCCAAGTCGTTCGCGCGATAAAATCCATGAGCACGAGCGAGGGGGCCATGATCAAAGATGCCGATAGCACCTACAATGAAGCGGGTACAGGCTGGTATAAGCTGAAATGGCAGCTCATCATAGATGCAAAAGTCGTGGCAGTCGAGAAAAAAGATGACGGTTACATTTATACATGTGAAGCCGGCGGCGCAAAGATAGGCAAGACCTACGCCACCGGCAAAGAAGCAAAAGAAGGAGACATTATCGCCGTATCGGTTGACCACATCACCAGGGTCGAAGGTGGTTTTACCTGGTATGCCCCTAAAGTAATCGGTGTCAGGAAAGACAAGATCGAACCCGATACGGCGGCGGTATTAGAAAGGATGGCTGCATCCCGCGAAGCCGAAACAAACACGGCTGACCCGAAGCATGAGCAGGGAGCGCCTGTCCTGGAGGGACCATTCGTGCTTCATGAACACTGGTGGGGAGAGAAACATCACTTCGATCTCAGGTTCGAGAAGACAAATTCCGAAGGCAAGAAAGTAATGATAGGTTTCACCCTTTTCGCCAATAGCCTTGATGATTTCAAATCCAGACTCGCTGATGGTGAGAAGATACTTGCAAAAGAGAAAGACTATCATGCTCCTGAGTGGCTCACATTCCACGGGGATATCCCGCCGGGTCAGTCGGGCAACCCGACAAAGAACTTAGTGGCACACATGGAAATCCGTGACACAGGGCACTATGCTTTTGCAAAGCGGGAGGCGGATTTCGTGGACATGACCCTCGAAGGCAATATCCTCAAAGGTCGTTACTATGCAAGAAGGGTGGCTCTGAAGGATGCCGATGAAGATCCAAACTCAGGGCCAAAACCCGGAGACAAACAGCCTGATGGCCAAGCAGCAGCCTCGGAGACAACTCAAGGCGAAGATAACAGATGGCTTTTCTGGAAAGCGAAAGAAACGAAAGCGGATTCAGCAGACCAAGTAATGTTCGCAGATTCAATAGGCATCCAGATAGATGCTTCCAAACTGGTTGATACCAGGGACGGTCTGCTGGTAAAAGACGCCATAATATGCCGGGCGATGGTGCTGGATTACAACGGAAAGAAGATCCTGAAATCCCCCGAAGTGCTTGCAGATTCAATGCCAACGATGCAGCGGATGATGATAACGGACGAACATCCACGTTCCAGGGTGATAATGGATGTCTTGGAAATAAAAGGCAGGGTTCTTCCGGAAACTGTCAAGCTCAATAATAATGTCGCTACAGGCGATCTTCTCATAACTAACAAGGCCCTTGCAGATGAAATCAGAAAAGGGAAGCGGGATCTCAGTCCAGGCTATTACGCTGACATTATTGAAGAGCCGGGGACATTCAACGGTGAGCCATATGAAGCGGTTCAGAAAAAAGTCCTGTATGATCATCTTGCTGTGGTGAAAGTCGGCAGGTGTTCAAGACCGAAATGTGGGATTGTGGATTCTGTTGATTCTATTGATTTGGAGACCGACAATATGAAAGAACCTGAGATTATTCTAAAAGAGATTACAGACGGAATCGAAAAGGATCTCGGCAAGCTGCATGAGGTAGCTGCGGGTCTACAACCCAAGGACCGTGAACTGGTGGGGCGGTTCGTTGAAGGGATAAACGGTCTGCTTCTCATGATACACAGGATGAACTCGCTGATGCAGGAGATGCCGAAAGAGAAACATGCTGGCATGGCGAAGATCATCAGGAGCATAACAAAGTCCATGGTGACGGCACAGGGAGCCACGGAAGAACAGCAGACACCTGCGAACAACTCAGCCGCACCCACAGATTCATACTCATCAATTTGTGATGAAAAGAAGATAAAGGAGACACAAGAAACAATGGCAGAGAGCATAGTAGTCGACGGCGTGGAGTACACGCCTGAGATGGTAAAGAAACTTGTGGCTGATTCTGCAGCTCTCCTGGAAGCGCAGAAAACAGCTATGGAAACAAGGAAACTGCATGATACGAAAGAGGCTGCGTTTGCAGACCAGGGCAAGACCCTTGCCGCAAGCGAAGCCAGGATCGCGACAATGCAGGCACAGATAGATGCGATGGAGCAGGAGAGGCGGGCGCCGTTGATCAAACAGATAACGGATGCGATGCCTGCGCTCAAGGCTGAAGATCTCAAAACATGGGATATGAAGCGCCTCACAGACACCGCCGCAAGCGTTCTTGATGCGGAGAAACTGAAGATGAAAAATGGTGCGAAGCCGTCAAAGAGTATCATAGACGATGCATATGCAAAGGTGGGTGAGAAATAATGTCCAACAATCCTGTGAACGTAGAGGAACTCGGCAGCGGAATAGGCACAAAGAGGGCCGCTGCTGCTATAGAATTTCGCGATGCAGTCGAGCGCAGGGGTGTCAATACTATCGGAAAACACATGGAAAAAATAATTGACGACTGCCAAGCTGCATGGGCGGCAGCAGTAAATGTAACAGCAACAGCCGAGGCAGCAGCCAGGAAGGTCAATGCCAAAGGCGCAAAGCTTGTAATCGCTGCAGGTTTCACAACCGGTCTTGTCGCCACTCGCGACTTTGCATCGATTGATCTCTCAGGATGCAAATATATCGGGTTCTGGATAAAGTCCGATATCCCGGTGGCAGCGAACGTGCTTCAGCTTGTACTGGATGAGACAGCGGCATGTGCAAGCCCGGATGAGACATTGAATATCCCTGCACTCGCTGCGGGTGTATGGAGATATGTAAGACTGGCAGTGACCGGTGCTGGCACAACAAGGGATGCAACAATATCTATTGGCATAAATGCAGCAAGCGATCCGGGAGCAGCAACCTTATTCGTGGATGATATAAGGGCAGGCAATGAATACCTGGGTGTAGCTGATGAGATGCAGGATAAAGATGCATATGCACAGTATGAACCCGTGCACATAATTGACCAGGGCAAAGCTGAAATCGGTCTTGCGGGGACAGCCCTATCAGGCCAGTATCTCGAACCGGTGGGCAACGGCAAGTTTGCCGTGAGCACAAACGGTGTTGCCGGTCAGGATGGAATGAAGACCATAAATAGCAGGATGGTGGCCGTCGAAGACCAGACCGCTGAAAACGGCACAGTACCGGCAAGGATGGTGTAAGAATGATACAGAACGATGGGTTATCAATCCCGGATAATTATCTGGAAGAGTGGTCAAGAGAGATCGCAAGATGGGTGAACGTAAACCTTGACAACATGTTCGCAAGGAACGTGATGCCTGTAAGAAAGGTTGACGAAGCCGTACAGATCGATGTCGTGGTGGATTATGACAGAACCGGACCCGGTGCCAAAGTCGTGGCGAAAGGTTCCACTCCTACCGGAAAGACGGGCATAAAGCAGACCACGACCAAGCAGGATATTCTCCAGTTCATGGACTGGTTCAGTGTCCATGAGAAAGATCTGAAATCAGACCCGAAGATGTTCAACAGGTATGTGGACATCTGCCTTGACAACATCCACAGACTAGAGGACAGCCTGACCATAAACGGCGATGCAACGCTGGGCATCAACGGCATAATCCAGGCAGCACAGGCTAACGCCAACGGCACGATCGGTGCAGCACAGAACAGCGGCATCTGGGGCAGCGCAACACAGGATCCCCATGCAGATATTGTAGCTGCAAAGAGGCTCCTTGATGGGAACTACAAGAACAATCCCCTGTTCCTTATAGGGAACTCACTGGACATTGAGTACCTGTTCAACCTGGACAGCCAGAGGCAGCCATACTACAAGACAATCGCGCCCTTATTCAGGTCAAGTCCGGATGCTGATCCATACAAGACCTGGGTGAAGATCAATGACGGCTTTACAGCAGGCAAGGTATATCTTGCAGCCAGGAACCCGATAATAGCCGAGTTTGTGGTCAGCGAGAATCCGTATCCGGACAGGCTTCCGAAAGCCGCGGGCGGGAACTTCCCCGTAGAACTGAAAGGCTGGGCAGTGCCCAGGATTTACAAGAACGAAGGTTTCGTGGAGATAGAGGTCGGAACTACCTCATAAGGTAGCTCCATTTTTCTCAATTCTTCGGAGGCAGCGATGGATGTACCAACTGAAATAGTTGCAGGAGTGGTCGTCACGGTCGTGACGATCACAGGATCGATAATGACGCTCTTTCTCAAATCACTCCGGGATGAGATCAGGAACCTGACAGATAAACTCGATGCTTTCGGGGGAAACCTTGCAAAGGTGGACCTGGTCGTCTCAAAGATGCTTCTTGTGCAATCGATGTGTCCAAATTGCCCGCATCCGAATGTAAAGATCGACACGGAACTTGAATTAATAAAGATGATAGATACCGCAAAGGAGGGACAGTAATATGGAACTGATAATTATAATCGGGGCGGCAGGCGCTGTAGGCGGGCTCATAAAGAGTCTTGCTGAACAAAAAGGAGCAGTTGCCCTGCCGTGTATCGAGACCGCACAGGATGGTACAAAGTACGTCCACCTGGGCGGGATCGCTAATCTGGTGATCGGGGCGGCAATTGCTGCAGTTATCGCGACTACACCAACAACAGCGGTAGTTGCAGGCATATCGTCTGCATTTATTGCTGAAAAACTGCTTGAAAGAGCAAAGGAACTGCCATTATCGATACCTGGAAAGGGGCAATAAGAGAAACTGCGCGAGGGATGGTCAATGTGATGGCGGGTGAACTGATAGTAAGGGTCAAACTGGTCGAGTCAAACAAGGTGAAGATCAATTTCAGAGAGCCGGAGAAAGTAATACAGGATTTTTCACAGGTGTCAGGAACATGAGAGAATATGATGCCGGGGAGACAGCTTTTATTGAGATCGAAACGCGGGACAGGTATGACATTTTAGAAGACCCCGGTTCAGTGACTGTAGATATATTCGATACTGACGGGAACAAAGTATCTGCCGGGCCGGCCATGGGAGAGGGTACAGGCAATTATTTCTATACTTATACTATCCCGGCAAGTGCGGTCAGCGGAAGCACGTACACTACAAAAGCGACGGTAATAAACAGTTCCGACTTTGTAACGATCAAGAGAGCGCGCTTTAAGGTGAGATGAGAAGATGTATTCCACAGTTGATGAGATCAGGGAGATATTCGAAGAGAATGACATCGGCAACGAAGCTGTGATAACTGATGCTGAGATAATCAAGATCATAACGGACGTGGATGCGGAGATCGATGCTGCCCTATACAGAAGATATACCACACCTTTTACCGACAGGCCGCAGCTAATACAGAAAATCAGCAAGTTTAAGAGCACGGCACAGGCCATGCAGGATATACAGCGCGGTTCAAGCGGTGCGCTCATAAAACCTGAAGTGATGAACTACTACGAGAAGAAAGGGGAAGCGCTGCTGGAAGACCTGAGAACCGGGAGGCTTGAAATAGCAGGAAGCCGAAGGTTGCAGATGGCAGCGACCACCCATTGAGATTATGTCACTGGAATGTAAATACTTCGAACTCAATGGAATAAACCTTGTGCAGTTCACGCACAGGATCACTGATTCTCTGGAACCCGATACTGATACGATCCCAAAATTGGGGGATGAGAACAGGCAGTTCGCCAGGGACGACAGGGGCCTGAGGACTATTATCTGGGAAGGATACATCAGCAATGATGAGATATACCTGAATCTGAGAAAAGTGTTGTTCGATAATACAGAGAAAATCCTGAAACTCCATCCCGAAAGGAAGATAATGCTGCTTTCACTGGGTTTCAAGAAAATACTGGATATAATAAAACCAGAAGATAGCAGGATGACACTTACAATGCTGGCGGCCGACACAAGGGAATATAATATAGTGCGGGATTCACTCACAGTTGCAGTAACATCATCGCCAGCAGACATTCAGCTAACATCGGAAGGCAGGGCGCCGATAACACCCGAATGGACACTGACCGCTATCGGCACGATCATAAATCCCTCGATAAGCAATGGAGAAGATAAGATGGAGTGGTATGGAGCGCTTGATCCGGGCGATGTTATGGTGATATCGAAGGATGGCACGGTATTAATAAACGGCAGCAAGGTGGGCAACATAAGCGGTACTGTGCTTGAAGCGGATGCAGGGAAGAGTACATTCGTTTACAGTGATGAACTGGATTCGAGCCATAACTGCACGATTGTGGTAAAGTGGAATGATGCTTATTACTGAGGTTATTATTGCAAACTATGCATGCCAGAATCTTTAAATAGTCAATATATGTATATTGACTCATGTTCCTGCCTTTGAATGATAAGCAGTTTGAGTTTTGGAAGCTGAAGCGCAGCGGTATCTTAAGCATAGACATTGCCCGCTTATTCAAAATATCCAAGCAGGCAGTATCCAGAGCGCTCATTGCATTGAATTGCTGTGGGACATTTTGGCTCACAATAGTTATATTGTCAATATGCGTATATTGACTATCAATGGATGAAAAAGATGAAAAATAGGGAAGTCTTCTTTGTTATAAGCATTATTGTAATATTGGTCGGATTCTATATGCTATTTGTGAAAACCATATGGGTGCAATTAGGTGTTGATAATAGATTCCAGGTATCAGTTGTATCTGACGGGATTATGTTAATTATAATGGGTATCGCAATGGTAATTGTCTCATCGAGAAAATGGGATTCAGAAAAAATGGAAAAATAAGAAATTATGCCATAATATTTAAATAGTCAATATGTGTATATTGACTTATGTTCTTGCCTTTAAATGATAAGCAGTTTGAATTCTGGAAACTGAAGCGCAGCGGTATCTTAAACATAAACATAGCGCGCTTATTCGATATATCCAAACAGGCAGTATCAAAGGCGCTCATCAATATGGACGAACGGATAGAAAAGACGCTTCTGGAGATGGCGCATTCCAACCAGATAGAAGTGGAAAGGGTGAACCCTGGACACGGTATCCTCTTCGGTCATTCAGTGCCGTTTAATGCCAGCGCCATTATTTTCGTGTCTTCAAAGCATGGGATGCAGGTATGGTATGAACATGATGGAAACTGTGGCGCATGCAACAGGTATACGCAGTGCATCGAATTGCTGTGGGACTTTGCAGATGAGATGAAAATCAAGCTTGAGAAGACCGATGATCCCACAAAGCTGGCAGATGAATTGTTTGAGAAATTAAGGAGATTGGCATGACAGTAAACATAACAGAGGTAATAAGAAAAACGATGGGCTGGTGCCCCAATGCGGCAATGTTAAACAAAAAGGGGGAAATATATATGGTATCTTATGATGGAAAGTTTGTAGACAAAATAAAAGGAATGGGATTCAAGGGATTTCTCAGTGTACTGAATCTGGTGTTCGGGGCCTGGTTGATAATAACCGCGCTAAGGGTTTTATCAAAGACGATGATTTTTCCCTGGTATGTAATGGATATAAATTTTATATCGTCAGGGATACTTCTGGCAATAGGCATTTCATCGCTGATGATTTTCTTTAACTTTGTAAAATCTGCCAATGTTCACAGAATAATGGCGCTGGTAAACATTGCCCTGCTGATCGTATTTTCTCTGTATCTTGGCATGTCTCTTATTTCTGTTGAGCTCATACCATCTACAAGTGAATTTCTTTTTTCCATATTTGACAGACCCTATTATCAATATACTTTCGGTACAATGTCTATGATACTTTTCGCGCTTATCATTGGGATCCCAAGCATCCTTACTCTTGTCAGTAAACCTGAAGGGATAAGGAAAACAAGATTACTCCGGGCAACTTTACTTATCTTTATTATTATGGTTGCATCGCTTGGTGCTTATTATCTTTACTTGAATAAGCAAAAAAACAGCTTATTGGAAGAATCAGGGAAAAACGGCGAATATGAGTTATACAGGATCAATCCTGATACTTTTGCAGGTATTTTTGGCGCTTCCAATGTTTACCCATATTTTCTTGATTCGAAAAGCGGGACTACAGGACATCCTGTTTCAAAAGATACCTTTGAGGCTATTCAATTCCTTCGGAATAAAGAAACTGGTAAAGTTATTGCATGGTGGGATTATGAACTTGAGATCAAAGCAGCAGGTAAAGAGCCTGTAATAACCTACGCTTCAAAGGAGATAAGTAAAACCATAGGAAGACCATCATTATTGTACGATGAATTCGATTCACATGATAAGGTAGCTGATGTTTCAAGGTTTTTCGCAACCGATTCCGAAGAAGTCGCAAAAAGCATTGCTGAGAAATATGGAGCCAATCTGGTATACGTATCAAGACAAAGAATGAATGATTTAATACCTATTATGCTAAGGGCCGCTGATCCCAATTATTATTTCCAGAATAAAGATGTTATTGATCTGGTTAATAGCCCTGAGGATTATTTAAAGAAAATAATCGAACCAACGATGGGATACAGATTCAACAGCGGCGCAGAATTAAATTATTTCGATAAGATCTTCGAAAATAAGGACGTTATAATTTATCAGTTAAAATAAACGACGGATTGGTTCAGAATGCTGCCAGTTTTAAATTATTGCAGAAATCCTAAATTTCGAGATGCATTGATAGCACTGGCTCTATTTGCTTTTGCATTTTTTATCCGGTTATATGGAGGAAAATGGGATACAGCTGTTGCCAACGATGCATACATGTCAAGACAGGCAGAATATATTTACTCATATGGTCATCCGGCGGTTCCTGACCCGTTCAGCTCAGCTCCCTTATATCAACCGGGCATGGCATACCTTCTGGCATTCGTTGGGAAATTATTTGATCTCATTCCCGGTTTTGGTATGTCAAGTATGACTCTTGCAGAAGGATTGGTGCCTCCGTTCCTTGGTGCTATAACAATTATAGTAATCTTCTGGCTGGCCAGCAGATTATATAATTGGAAAGCTGGATTATTGAGCGGGGTATTAGCCTCAGTTTCCCTTTTTTTACTGCAAAGGACAATGAAAGGATTTACTTTTCATAATGCACTTTCATTATTCCTGATCATATCAACAATAGCGCTTGTTGTCAGGGCACTGGATGTTTTGAAATATCCCTTCCCTGAAAAAAAGAAAGAAAGAATTGTTGTAACTATTCGGTCTAGCATTTATTATTTTTTATAATATATTAGATTTTTATCTAAGATTGATATCAATTTTTCTATTTGGCTATGTTCGGAATGAATGCTTTCCCGGATAATACATCCTG
>Ga0172370_10005756_pt1 | contig 15875 bp, 13 predicted proteins | sample LakKiv5m_FD_114538 | JGI IMG/M metagenome (GOLD analysis project Ga0172370, IMG submission 114538) | Freshwater microbial communities from Kabuno Bay, South-Kivu, Congo - kab_022012_11.5m | ecosystem: Environmental > Aquatic > Freshwater > Lake | place: Democratic Republic of the Congo...
AAAAAAATACCGGTTTTCTTGAAATTATCGGCGTCGTCGATCTCGGATTCCGCGATGAATCGATCAATCCACCGCGCTTCGGTGGCATGTTCCGCGAAGGTGTCAGCTACCCCGGCCATTTCCGATAACCGCAAAAAGAGTTGATAGTCGGTTGGGACCCCCGGAGGAGCATCGAAAATCTTGGGCTTGTACAGTACATAGTCTCCGGCCCAGGGGATACCCACATCCTCTTTCTCGAAGCCATCGGCGACAGGAAGAATCACATCGCTCCGCGCCGCGGTGGGCGTCATGTGGAGCTCGTGGCACACCACGAAATCAGCCGCGTTGAAGGCCTCGACATTCTTGAGGATATCCGCGCCCTGGTTGAGAAAATTACCCCCCGCCGAGTAGAGCACGCGAATCTTGCGAACACCGTAGCGCTCCGGGTGGAGCACCGTGTCGGACCAGCGCAGAATGGGCACTTTTTTCTCGAAGAGCGCTGATCTGTCTGTCTTGGAAGGGATTTCGCCAAGTCTTCCCACGCGCACACCCGGCAAACGGTTGTTGATGGATCCGCTGGAGGCCCCGGGCAAACCGCTGTTCCGCGTCGCGAGCTGGATCGCTACCGCGAGTCTGAAGGGCTCTTCTCCATAGGCGATCCTCTGGATTGAGTAGCCTGGAAGCAGCATAACGGGCTTGCGCTCCCACCACAGCGAGGCGAGACGCCGCAGCGTTGCCGCTTCGATGCCGCAGATGTCCTCTGCCCACACCGCATCCTTCACAATTCCATCGACGCAGCCATCCACATAGTCGCGCAGCGCCGAAAAGCCCTCAGCGCGCGCCTCTACGTATCGCTCGTCAAAATCCTCGTGGCGCATAATTTCGTGGAGAAGCGCATAGCCGAATGCAGGGTCGGACCCAGGCCGAATGCCGATCCACTCGGCGTCGAGCGCGCGCGCGGTCCGACTTCGGCGCGGATCGATGACGACAATTGCCGCGCCCCGCCTGCGCGCCTGAAGGAGCCGCGCGGGAAGTTCCGCGCCGAGCCGAGCCTCGAGCGGATTCGCTCCCCACAGCACGATGAGCTCCGAATGCTCGAGCGTCGCCGCGTCGAATCCGGATTCCCCTGCCGAAGCGCCAAACATCTGCTTTATCGCGAAGTTCGCCGCGTTGCTCGAGTAATTGCCAGAGAGCCCCACGCAGCCGCCGAACGCGTTGAAGAATCGCATCGTCAAAACTTCGGTATTGTGGAGCGCTCCGGTCGATCCCGCACTCGCGATCGACATCACTGAATCTGGACCGCTCTCCTTCCTGATCCTCGCGATTGTCCCCGCGACAAGATTCAGCGCCTCATTCCAGGACGCTTCACGGTACTGCCCAGAGCCTCTCGGCCCTGTCTTGATGAGCGGTGTCGTGAGTCTGTTCGGAGCATAGTGGTCTGTGTGAGCGCGCATGCCCTTTCCGCAGGGAGCGATCCATCTCCCCGCGGCGGAATTGCGTTCCATGGTTACCGCGCGACCATCCTCGATTGTGGCCAGGAGAGGACAGGCATCGCCGCCGCAGTCTTTGCCGCAAAAAAAGGGTAACTGTTGCATGCAACCGCGATTTTATCACGGGGAGAGCGCGATTTCGACCACTTCCTCCATGCGCGAGACTGGATGGAAGACGAGGCCCTTCTTCACATGTTCCGGAATCTCGTCGAGATCCTTCTCGTTGGCTGCGGGAATGATGATCTCCTTGATCTTGTTCCGCTTGGCGGCGACGGTCTTTTCGCGTAGACCACCAATCGGAAGCACCTGCCCCGTGAGGCTGAGTTCGCCTGTCATCGCGAGTCTGTCTTTGATGCGCTTTCCCAGCACAAGCGAGAGGAGCGCGGTCGCCATCGTGATTCCCGCGGATGGCCCATCTTTGGGCGTGGCGCCCTCCGGAATGTGGAGGTGAATCTGGCGGGTCTCGAAATACTGCGCTTGAATCTTGTAGCGCTGCGCCGAAAAATTCCGCACAAAGGTGTAGGCGATGCCCGCGGATTCCTGCATCACCGACCCCATCTGGCCGGTGAGCTTGAAGCTCTCCTTGCCTGGATTCGCGACCGCTTCGATGATGAGCGTGTCGCCGCCCATGCTCGTCCAGGCGAGGCCGATCGCCATGCCTGGCTGCGTTGCCCTCTTGAGCTCATCGTCGCGGAATATCGGTTTGCCCATGTACTTTTCAACGGCATGTTTGTCGATGTTCAGTTTTTCGCTCTCCGAGCCATCCATCACGATATTCTTCGCGATTTTCCTGTGGATTTTGTCCAGGGCCTTTTCAAGATTGCGCACTCCAGCTTCGCGAGCGTAGCCGTCGATGATGGCCAGAAGCGCGTCGCGCGTATATTTCACCTGGTTTTTCTGAAGGCCATTGCGCTCAAGGCTCCGAGGAATGAGGTAGTGGCGCGCGATTTCTATTTTCTCGACATCGACATAGCCCGGAAGCTGGATGAGCTCCATGCGGTCGAGCAGCGGCCTCGGTATCGTATCGAGAGTGTTCGCCGTCACGATAAAGAAAATATTCGAGATGTCGAAGGGCAGATCGAGGTAGTGGTCCCTGAACGAGAAATTCTGTTCGGGATCGAGCGCCTCGAGCAGCGCGCTCGACGGATCGCCCTGGTACGAGACGCCCATCTTGTCGATCTCATCGATCATGAACACGGGATCGCGGCTCTTGACGATTTTGAGCCCCTGAATGATCTTGCCCGGCAAAGCCCCAACATAGGTTCGGCGGTGCCCCTTGATCTCAGCTTCATCGCGCATTCCACCGACCGAAAATCTGAAGAATTGCTTGCCGAGCGCGCGGGCTATGGACCTGCCCACGCTCGTCTTGCCGACGCCCGGAGGCCCCACGAGGCACAGGATGCTCCCCCTCGAATCCTTCTTGAGCTTGCGGACAGCGAGATACTCGATGATGCGGTCTTTGACATCATTGAGACCGTAGTGATCATCCTCGAGAATCTTTTTCGCGCGCTTGATGTCAAAATCCGAGGAGAGGGCCGATTTCCAGGGCAGGGAACAGACAAGATCGAGCCAGTTGCGGGTCACCATATACTCGCTCGACGAGGGTTCCATGAGATTGAACTTCTCGAGCTCCTGCTCGACGATATCCTTTATCTCGCCGTTGAGCTTGAAGGAATCGATTTTTTCGCGGAAACGCTGATAGTCCGACGAGCGGGCGTCGCCCACCATGCCGAGTTCCTGCTTGATCTCTTTGAGCTCTTCGCGGAGAAAGTATTCGCGTTGGCTCTTCTCGATTTTTTCGTTGATCTCCGCCTGCACCTTCTTCTGGATTCTCAGAAGCTCCTTTTCCTTGCTGATGTGAATGAGCACTTTTTCCATGCGCTCCCGCACATCGAGCATCTCGAGAATCTCCTGCTGCTCCCGCTTTTCGATATTGAGAATGCTCGCGATGAAATCGGCAATCTTTCCAGGATTGTCGATGTTGATCATGTTGAGGCGCATCTCTTCAGAGAAGAGTGGATTGTTCTCGCTGAGCTGCTTCATCTCGCTGATGAGCGCGCGCGTGAGCGCCTTGACTTCGTCCGTGTCGAAGTTCTGGTCGTCGAGATACCCCACCGCCGCGATGATTGGCGGTTCCTTGGAAATGAACTTTTTCACCTTGAAGCGCTTGAACGTTGAGATGAAAATGTTGATGCCGCCATCGGGAAGATTGATCTTTTTTACGATTTTCGCCACCGTGCCGATCTGGTAGAGATTGGATGCGAGCGGTTCGTCGGAATCCTCTTTCTGCAGCACGAGGCCAATCATTCCATCGGCGGATATCGCCTGTTCGATGAGTTGAATGTCAGGTTCCTTGCCGATCATGATCGGCGTGAAAATGCCTGGAAAAATGGGCTTGCCCACTAACGTGATTATTGGGAGCTTGTTCGGAAGAATCTGATCAATGGGTATGAGTTCGCTCGTCGACATTACGCACCACCTATCGAAGATAGATTTGTTCTTGATTGCGGGGTATACACAGCGTAAAACCCTGTATATGAAATGTACGGAAAAGGCGCCTCAGTCGGCAAGAAATTCACGGCGAAGAGCTTCAACGCAGGCCCGCTCCGGGCTTGGGCCCACCGCGCTGAGCGCGCAGGCCGCCGCGGATGAGGCGATCTCGAGACACCGAGGAACATTTTTATGCGCGATGCTCGCCGCAAGGAAAGCTCCGGCGAACGCATCTCCAGCGCCAATTTCATCCACGACCGCGCACTGGGGCGCGTCGATGTGATGCCAGAGGCCCCCTGAACGGCAGTCGACTCCTTCACGATCGGCCTTGATGATCCACGTTATGCGCTCGCTCATGCTCCGCGGTTCACATCCGAGCGCCTCGAACTCGCGCCTTGTGCAAAAAATGAAATCAATTCCGCGATCAATCGCTTGCATGAGTGCCGCGCGATGCCTTCGCGCGAATTCCGCCGATACAAGATCGATCGAAACCAGCGTGCCCGAATTTTGACAACGCTGGATGAGCCCCCCAAGGAATTGTGGCGCGTCAGCGAGCAAGCCTTCGGCGTGGAGGACGTGAGCGCCATTCAGATCGATTGAATCCAGATCTAGTTCTCGAACTCGCCGCGCCGACGCGGGAGACGCGATCACCAGTTTCCGAGAAACACCCGAATCATCGCCCGGATACGAGCAACGCACCGTGCAGAACGTGCCTGTCGCGCTGTCCCTCTCGGTGTCGATCATGAGCCTGTTGTCAACCGAAGACAGGTTCAGGCTCTCGCGAATTACCTCCGCGAATGGGTCCGCGCCGACACAGCCGTACATCGCGGTTCGACAGCCCAGCCAGGCCGCGACCCGAGTTGCGTTGAGCGCCGAACCTCCTGCGTTATACGAAATCGAATTTTGATCTTTGATAATTTTTCCGAGAAACTCCAAAATTTCGCGTGCTTTATCGCCACCCACATGATGCGGCGCATCCGTTGATTCCCAACCCAAAAAGTTCTCGAGTTTCTCCCACCCGTCACCGTCGACCTCAGCGTGAATATCGCACATCGCGTGCCCAAGACCTATGATATGTGGCTTCAGTTCCGCGTTCACTTGACCCTTTTCCTTGACATATGGTACTCTCTGCGCGGTTTATTCGGGCGCTTGGCTCAGTTGGTCAGAGCGGCTGGTTTACACCCAGTAGGTCGGGGGTTCAAATCCCTCAGCGCCCATCTTCTCAAAGTTCAGTATCCAAGCAGCTGCGAATACGGTCTCGCCTCGAGGGATTTTCGGGATATCCCACACTGATCGATCACTTCGTAGAGCCTCAGCTTCGCTTCCTCTTGCGCGATGGCGTCGCGATCGTCGCATACGCACTCCACTTCAAGAAAAAGACCAAGCGTCGAGACTTCCACGACTTCAGCCACGAGCCCCTTCGAACTTTCCCAGCGGGTACCATGTTTTTCTTTTCGGTACACGAGTTTCCCTTTGAGCCGCTCCACGAGCGCGCGGAACGAGGCTTCACCATCGATCGTGAACTCGTACTCTCTGTTGATTTCGAGGCTGCCGTCGAAGGATTTCTCTTTGAATGTAGCGGAGAGGCGCCCTGGCTCAGAGCGAAGCCTCAAGCGGAAGGTGGTGGTATCCGAGCAGAGGGCTCCCGGGATCTCCCAGTACTCATCGCTCTTATGAATCTCTCCGACACGGCGCATGAGACTCGCCAGCTTTTCCTCGATGCGCTTCTGGTCAGGGATTCTGGCTTTCAGTTCAATCTCGATATTGTGCGCGTGATCTGAAGCGGGCATATTCCCCCCTTGTGGTTCACCTAGACAGCATCTCGAGTACCGATGGATCGTAGCCCTCCGGGGGCATATACCCGAGGAGTTCAACGCATGTCACGGCAAGGCTCGAAATTCCCAGTCCCCCGCGAAGTGCCGTCGAGTACTCGCCTCTGAATTCAGGATCATAGATGACGCAGGGTATAGGATTGAGCGAGTGACTCGTTTTTGCTTTGGGTTCGCCAGCCGCGTCCCGTTGGACCGCGCCGGTTTTTTTGTCGTGCTCGTACATGTCATCCGAGTTGCCGTGATCTGCGGTGAGTATGAGGATTCCCCCTGCCCTTTCTACCGCTTCGCGCAATCTGCCAAGCTGAATATCCATGCCCTCGAGTCCGCAGACCACCGATTGATACACGCCTGTGTGGCCCACCATGTCACCGTTTGGATAATTGAGCCGAATGAACTTGTAGGAGCCGGATGCGATAGCCTTGAGCACATAATCGGTGATCTCGGCGCACTTCATCCATGGCCGCTCCTCAAATGGCACGCGGTCGCTGGGAATCTCGACGTACTCTTCGAGTTTTTCCGAGAATTTTCCGGATCTGTTGCCGTTAAAGAAGTACGTCACATGGCCGAACTTCTGCGTTTCCGAAATCGCGAGCGATGCGAGACCTGTTGCCGCGACGTACTCTCCGAGCGTGCGATCGATTGATGGCGGCGAGACTAAAAAATGCGCCGGCACGTGGAGGTCGCCGTCGTACTGCATCATTCCCGCGTAATAGACCTCGGGCCGTCGTACTCGCTCAAACTTATCGAAGCTGTCCTGTTCAAACGCAGCCGTTATTTCGAGCGCGCGGTCTCCTCTGAAGTTGAAATAAACCACAGAGTCGCCATCTTCAATGGTGCCGACCGGCTTGCCATCCTCGGCGATCACAAATTCTGGAATGTCTTGATCGATAATGCCCGGTTTCACCTGCCTGTACGCGCGTATCGCCTCTTCCGCGCTCGCGAATTTCCTCCCGAGCCCCAGCACATGGCAATCCCACCCTCGCTTCACCATCTGCCAATTCGCGTTGTAGCGATCCATGGTGATGTACTGTCTTCCGCCGCCAGACGCGATTCTATAATCGGCGCCAGTCTCCCTGAGTTTCGCGAGAAATTGCTCAAAGGGCAGGACATAGTCGAGCGCGCTCTGGCTGCCGACATCCCTTCCATCGAGGAGTACGTGAATCCGAGCCTTCTCGACGCCTTCCTGTCGAGCCCTCTCGAGCATCGCCTTGAGGTGCGCGATGTGGGAGTGCACATTCCCGTCCGAGAAGAGCCCCAGGAAATGAAGGGTCGAGGCGTGTGTTTTCACGTTTCCTATGAGCTCTTTCCACACGGCACCCTCAAACATGGTGCCTGATTCTATGGATTGATTGACGAGTCTGGCCCCCTGCGCAAATACTCTGCCGCACCCAATCGCGTTGTGGCCGACTTCGGAGTTTCCCATGTCCTCGTCGCTGGGCAAGCCGACCGCGGTGCCATGCGCTTTGAGCTTGGTGGAGGGACACTTCGCCTCAAGCGCCTTGAAGTGGCGCATGTCGGAAGCGCGCACGGCATCGCCCTCAGTGTAGGATCCATATCCCACGCCATCCATGATCACGAGTACCACAGGACCGCGTCTTCCATGCCAGTTTGGATTTTTCTCGAGAGGTTTCACCATATCAACTCCAAAGAAGCGAAGTGGATGCACGAGCATTGGCGCCCCAGGGTCGCTCCCGAGGCTCTCTCGCGCTTCATTCTCCAAAATATTCTATGAGGGTATCGATGCCTATGTCTTTCACCTTCTCCTCATAGTTGAGGAAAGGCAAGCCAACCACGGAAAACGCGCGCACCGGAACCGCGCCGCAGCGCTTGATCATGTCGCAGGTGGCATTGATGGTGCCTCCCGTGGCAATGAGATCGTCAATAATGAGGAACCGGGCGCCTGGTCGAATGTCTTCAACGTGCATCTCCAGCACGGCGGATCCATACTCAAGCTCATAGGAACAGGAGATTGTCTTTCCGGGCAGCTTGCCCTTTTTCCGAACAAGGAGAAGAGGCAAATCGCGCTTGTAACAGAATGGCGCGGCGAACACAAATCCTCTCGACTCGATCGCCGCGACCGCGTCGAACTCCACATCCTTGTACAATTTCAGCATAGCATCGATGCAGTACTGGAATGCATCGCTATTCGCGAGAACGCTTGTGATATCATAAAAAAGTATCCCAGGTTTAGGGAAATCCGGAACTTTCCGGATGGCATCGTCGAGGTTGAAACCTTGGCTTTCGTCGGCGACCATGCTGTCATTGGCCATATGCTACGCCTCTCTATTCGCTGAGAATGGTGGCGCCACCTTGTTGAAAGGTTGCACTGCAGTATACAGACTACACCCCATTTTGTATATCACTTGATGATTGTTCCAAGGAAACCGAAGACAATGGAAGTCACGGAAGCGATGCCGAGCTTGATCCACATCTCGCTGTCGGTCAACGCGACGGAATATTGCGTTTTGAATGGCCAGGGTGCATACGAGGTCGAAAAATTATGCGCGGCGAATCGCGAAAGGTCCACCACAAAGCCCGTGTAGAAATAGGCAAATGGAAAGATTCCAATTGAGAGCACTAGGGATCTTCCGAAGGAGGTTTCTTTGGTGTCTCTGTACGAAAATGATGGCAACTGCACCTCAGCGGCATTCCGCGCCCCGGCCTCCGCGGTTCCGGCGGTCTGATCCTGTTGGGTAGCAGCGCTTGGCTCGCTGTTTTGATTGTCCTGGGTGAGCTGGTCGGTGGTGGTCTGAGTGGATTGGTCGTTAGGCGTCGCGGCGGGATTTGCCTCTTGCGCGAAACCAGCCGACACGGCACCAAAAGCGAAGGCACTCAACAGAATGAGTACGAGCAGTTTCGCCTTTGCCTGCGGCATATTACCGCGACCTCTCGCCAAATATCGCGGTGCCAACTCGCACGAGGGTCGCACCCTCTTCGATGGCGATCTCAAAATCATTGCTCATCCCCATCGAGAGTTGGTCAAAATCAGCGAAATGGAAGCGCGTCTCGATGCCCCTCTTTGCGTCGACGAGTGCCCGGAAAGAACGCCGAATGCTGTCGGTTTCAGACGTGAAAGGTGCCATAGTCATGAGGCCCTTCAGCTTAACATTCTTATTTCTCTCTGAAGATGAATCGAAGAAGGCCTCAAGAGCTTCGCATGCGCGATAAAGCTCATCTGTGTTCGGAAAACCTGCCTTCGATTCTTCTCCCGTGTGCAATTCAAAGAAAACATGCAGGGGACTCGCGCGCTGATCGATTCGCGATAGAATCGCCTGGAGCGTCTCCACGCTATCGATTCCCTGGATCGCGTCAAACAGCGCAAGCGCCTTATTTACCTTGTTTTTTTGCAGCGTGCCGATCATGTGGAGCGCGGTATCAGGGAGCTGATCTCGCGTCGAAGCGAATTTTGACCACGCTTCCTGAACCCTGTTTTCGCCGAAGAGACGAATTCCGCCATGGTGCGCGGCGAGAATCGATTCGAATGGGTTGAATTTCGAAACCGCCATGAGAGAAACATCGCGCACCGATCTTCCGGCACGCGCGCACGCCCGCTCGATTCTCTCCCGCGTCAAAGCGATATTGTCTCGTATCTGTACGGCGATATCAGGCATGCTTAAAATTTATCAGCGATCAAGGTTCTGAGCAAGAATCAGCGCACCAGGAGTCGAGATTTGATCGAACTCACATTGCCGCTGTAATCGCTGATGTGCACGCTGAGATCGTGTTCGCCCTTCGGAAGCACGATGTTTCCAATCTTGAGAAGTCCCTTTGAAGTGACCGCGTTCAGCGAGGGAGCCTGATTGCCTAAAAACGAGAGGCCGTTTTCGCTCCTCTTCGCTCCAAGAAACGAGGTGTCTAGAACAGTCTTGCCATCGAGCACCGCGGCGAATCGATATGGAGCCGAGTACGCGTTTGTTCCCGGGGTAATAGCATCGTATGCCGCGACCGCTATCGAATAATTCCCTTGCGCGCAAGAAACTACTGTATCCTTTGAGCCACGCGCCGGCACGAGTTCTGTCGGCGCGCCGCTTGCTTCGCCGTTTGCCGCACCGACTCTCGCGAGCGTGACACTTTGAATCACGGGCGCGCTGTGGTCGACAATCCATGGCGCGAGGAATATCGGATTGATCCAAAGCGCGTTTTTTATGTCGTACAGAGAAACACCGAAAAAATTTTCCGCAAACACACCAGAACCCGCGATTCCTGAAATAGTCGCGCCCTCAGATACCCGCGCGATCTCACCGTTCTCGTGAGATGCGGCTTCGAAGGTCGCTGGCGCTGAGCCGTCGAGTCCCGCGATTACGCTCACAAATTTTTCAGGATGCTCGATAGCGATGGCATTGCCGAGCGGAAATGAAAAGATCGAACTGAACTGCGGAGCCTCGCGCTGGATGTACACCACTGCCCCGCTCGCGGGCGCATGGATTTTAGCCTGCGGCATGCCGAGCACGACACTGCTGCGCGGAACGAAGCCGAATGAACTTCGCCCCATATCTGGCTGTGCGAGAAATGATCCAAAACCGGAGAGTTCAGTCGCGCTCGGAAGCAGAAAATCCAGCGCTTTCACTGGAGCAACGCGCACGATCACCATGAGCGCGAAGGCGAATTTCAAAACGTTTCCTGTGTGTTGGCGTGTCATTGGAGTTCTACACCATCCTGAAAAAGCACCGCGAACGAATCGCCAGAGCTCGCGATTCCAGTCGCCCCTTCCCACTCGCGCTCAAGGAGTCCATTCCTTAGAAGTAGTACATCCGAGGTTGAGGGGTTCAACCCAGACATTCGCAGCAATGCAATCCCATTCTCTCCAATAGAACCGATCGCAAAGTAGCGGGTACCTTCGCCCGCGCTGCTTGCAGCTTGATCCCGCGTCGGAAATGGGACATTTCGTGAAATATTATTCTTTATATTATAGTATATTATACTCTCGCCTCGTGCCGCGATCGCGTACGTGCCATTCTTTGAAATGCTCATGCTCCCCTGCGACACTGAGGCATTTGCGACTTTTGTCGTATTCACCAGAGTGAACATGGTTTTCTCATTCTTGAATGTCTCGATGTTTTGTGGAGAAATGCCTTTTAAGGCAACGATATATTTCCCATCTTCCGAGATCGCGAGGGCGAAGATTGTGCGAATCGTGCTGAAGCTCTGCGAAGCGCAGACGATTCTATTGCCGTCTTTATCGAAAATATAAATTGATCCGTCCAAGAGCCCTGCCACAAAATAACGCGAGTTCGCATCGATCGCCGTGATCTGCATGGGAAACTCTCTCTGCCACTGGATCGTGCCCTGGTCATCGATCTTTGCGATGCCCATCTGATCCCCTCGAAGCAGAATTCGCCATGTGGATTTGAACCACGGATACGCAAAGGCGGAGAGCTGGACGGATTTTTGACCCAGCTCATGGAGCTCAAGCGAATCAGGCACTCGCGCGTAGGTTATCCATCCATGCTCATCGATGGCAACCCGTGCCGTGCTCGGCTGCGAATAGACAATTTTTGATGCGATATCGATATAGCCAAAATTGAAACCGCCATTGAAGGGCAATCTATCCGGAAAGCCATGAGGCATTTCGCTGATCGAACGCGCCTGTGCGAAAGATAAAAATGTTGGCTGAGATGAGGGTGTACTTTTTTTTGTGTCTCTGACCGCGAAAACGACGTATAGGAAGGCGAGCAATATAAGAATGAGAATTCGTGATCGTCTTTTCATCTCGTATTGATGGTGCATGACAGCCGCGAGAGAGTCAAGATATCGTGGAGCTTTTATCGGAGATCAGAATTCTATATATTTGAACGAAAGGAAACTCGATATGCAGCAAGAGTACAAAGCTTTATTCGATATCGCGCGACAGGCATGCGAGAAGAGTTACTCGCCTTACTCGAAATTTAGGGTAGGAGCCGCCCTTTTGTGCGAAGATGGGTCAGTCGTAACAGGAACCAATGTTGAGAACCGCAGTTTTGGTCTCACTATCTGCGCCGAAAGGAGCGCTGTTGTTTCGGCTATCGCGATGGGCAAGAAGCGCTTCAAAGCGCTTGTAATCGCGACGCCAGACGCGAGCTACCCGGTGAGCCCGTGCGGTGCGTGCCGACAAGTGATCTCGGAATTTATGCCCGCGACAGCGCCAGTTATTTTTGGCAATTCTGATACATCATTTATCGCATCGACGGTTGGAGAACTTCTCCCCCACGACGCGCTGCATGAATTGAACCACAATAGTTGAACTTATTCTTATATACTGAGGGCAATTCAAAGAAATTGGCTAGAACTCCTTATATAGCACGAGGATGGTTCTTATCGAGAAGTTCCGCTGCGTGAACTCTGGAAACTTCACTCTCGGATGTGCCTGAGAGCATTCGCGCGATTTCGACTTCGCGCTCTGAGCGCGTTAAAAAATGGATTTGAGTGCTCGTTCTGCCATGCTCGACAGATTTCTCGACTTTCCCCTGGTGATCAGCCTGAGCCGCGATCGTAGCGAGGTGTGTCACGCAGAGCACTTGCCGAAATTGACTGAGTTGGCGCAGGTAGCGGCCGACCGCTACACCAACCTGACCGCCAATGCCTGCGTCAATTTCATCAAATACAAGAGTTTCGACAACATCTCGCGACGCAAGAACTGCTTTCAGCGCCAAAGCCAGCCTGGAGAGTTCTCCGCCCGAAGCGATGCGGGAGAGGGGCTGTTCTGGCTCTCCTGGATTTGGAGCGATAAAAAACTCAACCTGATCGATGCCCCTGATAGAAATTCGGTATGCCCCACGTTCGTCGGTCGTTCTCGTCACTCGAAGGTGAACTTGCACCTCGGGCATTCCTAATGTGCGAACGATCTCCTCGATAGATGCACCGAATCCGGCAGCAGAGGCCATTCTCTTCTCAGAAAGGCGCACCGCTCTCTCAAGGACGCTCGCTTTTGCGCGCTTCAATCGACCTTCGAGCTCCACCGCGCTCTCGTCCGCGTGAGAGAAGGTTTCCACAGAGGCGCGCGCGCGTTCGTACCGAGTCAGCACATCAGAGAGCTGCGGGCCATATTTGCGCTTCAAGCGCTGCAGATCAGCCAATCTATGCTCTATCGACTCGAGGCGAATCGGATCGAATCTCAGTCCAGACTGATGCTCCTTGAGCGATTCCGAAATATCCTCGATCTCGTAGTAGACAGCGGAGAGTCTATCGGAGAGCGAGGCGATTCTCGCGTCAATATTCCGCGCGTTTTCCAGATCCGCACGCACTCTTTTGAGACTATGCAGCACGTTCGCGGTATCGGCGCCATCCAACAAACTTGATGCTTCGGAAATTGCCCCAAAAAGTTTTTCATGCTGTGAAAGTATCTTCTCTTCAGCCTCGAGCTGTTCATCTTCAGAGGCTTTCGGTTTGATAGACGCGATGTCTTTGATCACGAATTCAAGGTAGTCGATTTCCTGGGCACGCTTGGCCTTCTGCTCGAGAAGCTGCGCGTACTCATGCGCGAGTTGTCGCCATTCTGTATATTCAGATTGGAACTGCTGAAGTTCATCGTCCAATTCGGCAAACGCGTCCAGCATTGAAATGTGCGTCGCTGGATCGATGAGTCTCTGGTGCTCATGCTGACCATGGATATCGACCAAAAATTGGGTGAATTCGAGGAGCTCGTTTCTTGAAACTTGGCGTTCCTGTATCCACGCGAGACTTCGCCCGCTGTCCTTCAGCGTTCGTCGTAGGAGCACGCCTTCATCTCGATCGCACTCTATTCCCTTCTCAGCGAGCCACTTTCGCAGATCCTCGTACGGGCTGTAGGTAAATACCGCGGATACCGAGCACTCCTTTGCCCCTTCTCTGATGATTGAACTGTCGGCGCGCGCTCCCAACAGAAAACCGAGCGCATCTACGATGAGCGATTTTCCGGCGCCAGTCTCGCCGGAAAAAATCGTCATTCCGCGCTCCAGAGAGAGTTCAACATGTTCGATTATCGCGAAATTTATGACCGATAAGTGCTCAAGCATCGCTGTCTCCTGACCAGCCAAGTTTTGTTCTCAGGGCGGAGAAAAATGCGTTCCCGGAAGGAACCACGAGGAGCGCCGGTTTTTTGTAGCGCTGTATCTTGACTGAATCATGAACATTGAGGCCGATCATATCGTGGCCGTCGATCGTGAGGAGGGCGCCAGTCTTTCTCGTTTCATCGATCGAGATTTCTACCAGCGTCGACGCGGGGATCAAGAGCGGGCGGGAAGCGAGGGTAAAGGGGCAAATCGGATTGATAATGAGCGCGCCTATTTCAGAATGGACAGCGGGACCGCCAGCGGCCAAATTATAGGCTGTCGAACCGGTCGGAGTCGCGACGATGAGGCCATCGGCGCGGTAGTGTCCAAAGCGTTCATGGTTGACCGACAGGCACATCCTGATCATCCGAGCGTTTCCCTCCGAGGATACCACCACGTCATTGAGGGCAATCCCTTTGAATAAGCGCTCCACGCCTCGATACGCCTGCACTTTCAACATAAGTCTCTTCGATTCAGCGATGTTGCCGTCTCGCCAGTCGTCGAAGGTCGAACCCCAAGTTTCCATTTTATTGGCGGCTATGAATCCGAGCGTTCCAAGGTTGATCGGCAATATTGGAATCCCTAAAGGGCCCGCGAAGCTTGCCGCGTAGAGCAATGTTCCATCTCCGCCGAGGCTTATGAAGAGATCATACCCGGAAAAGTCGGGGATTTCAGAGATTGGCCCTCGGAAGGCGAGAATATCGGCATGCCAGCTTTTTTCCAGAAGCTGCCGCTGGACAATCTTCGCCGCATTCCCAGCGTCATCCTTATTGAGATTCGCAAAAATGAGCGCTGACATGCGCGTGGTCATAGTGGCTCCTAAGGCAAGGTTGCGATGACCTTGCCTATCTGATCGACTTGCTGATTCGAAAGCTTGTGGTGCATGGGGAACAAGAGGCAGCGAAGCGCAAGGCTGCGAGCGTGAGGGAAACGCTGGTCGGCGCTCTCTTCGATCATGGCCGCACTCTTCGGGAATGCCGGCAGCACCTGCACACCATACTTTTTCGCGTAATCGACAATGTCTTTCGCGCCAGCGGCAGAAACTATAGGGAAGGCGTAGGTAGTTTTGTTTTCGCCGATAATCTGCAACATTGAGTGCCGTGTGCGCGACAATTGTGCGCTGCAAATATCAAAAATCGTCTTTCTCCGCTCTAGAAGCAACGAATAGCTTCTGAGCTGCGACAATCCAAGCGTCGCGTTGTAATCCGTCATTTTCAATTCGGAAGGCAACGAATCATTCAAAGCGCGCAGTATTTGGGCATCGCGTTTTCCCTTCGCGCACAGAAGGGCTCCACCACCTGTCGCTATCGCCGAATCTCCTTCCATACTCCATACATAAAAGCGCGCGTTCTGAATGCTCGAACCTTCGATTTTGATATCGCCCTGTGTATGCGAAATGTCTTCTATAATGGGAATATTCAGCTCTTGTACCAATGAAGGTGAAGGAATTACTCCAAGGGCATCGAAAAGGATAATAATCGATGGATTTACCGCTCTGATATCGTCGAGCGTCGGATGTAGCGTGGTCTCATCCACATCGAGTATCTGCGCTTCATATCCAGCATCCTCGACAGCGAGCCGATGCCAGTCAGGAGCTAACGCTGAGAGTGCGATTCTTCCTCCCTTCGGCAGGTCGTGGATTTCTATAGCTTTGATGAGCGCATTGTAGGGACTTCTAAAGGCTATAGATTGTTCGTACTGAAATTGCTCTTTAATCGCCTTTTCAAATCGATCTCTATAGATATCCTCACCGATGGCATCCTCCACCATGCGGCTCAGTACGAGATCCATATCTTTTCGGGTTATGTAAGAAGAAAATACTGAAATCATTGTTTTTATACTATCATTTTAACGTGACCCGGACAAGGATGAATTGATTTCCATTTTGGCCTTGATTATCTGCTACTCTTGCGCTTATGTTCCAAAATTCTCTTCTAATTCATCTTCACGGTCATAAAAAAATAAAAAAACCTGGCGACGACCTACTCTTCCACCGGTTGGCAGTACCATCGGCGTTGGAGGGCTTAACTTCCGTGTTCGGAATGGGAACGGGTGTGGCCCCTCCACAATAGTCACCA
>Ga0172370_10005758_pt1 | contig 15872 bp, 13 predicted proteins | sample LakKiv5m_FD_114538 | JGI IMG/M metagenome (GOLD analysis project Ga0172370, IMG submission 114538) | Freshwater microbial communities from Kabuno Bay, South-Kivu, Congo - kab_022012_11.5m | ecosystem: Environmental > Aquatic > Freshwater > Lake | place: Democratic Republic of the Congo...
GCGGGTCGCAAGGTAGCGCTGCTCGGTCGATCGCTGCACCGCTACGTGGAGGTCGGCACGTCGACGGGGGCGATGCCTTTCGACAAGAGCGTGTTCATCGACGCCGAGCACGTGGATCGATACGCCCCCGGCGAGGTGCTGGTCATCTTGACGGGATCGCAGGGCGAGAAGCGCGCGGCGCTCGTCCGGGCCGCGCAGGCCGATCATCCCTTCTTCGAGATCAAGCCGGACGATCTCGTCATCATGTCGAGCCGTCAGATCCCAGGAAACGAGAAGCCCATCGCGCGCATGTTCAACGAGCTGTCGCGGCGCGGCGCGGACATCCTGCACGCACGCAAGGCGCGTGTGCACGCGTCGGGACACGCGTACCAGGAGGACCTGCGCGAGGTGTTGCAGCTCGTGCGGCCGCGCTACTTCATGCCCGTGCATGGTGAGCACACCTTCCTCGTCGCGCACGCGAAGATCGCGAAGGAGGTCGGCGTCGACAAGACGATCGTCATCGAGAACGGCGTCGAGATTGGTGTGCGGCCGGGCTTCTTCGGCAGCGTGGGCAAGGTCGAGACCGATCCCTGGTATGTGGACGGGCCCGTCATCGGTGACTACGAGTCGCTCAACTTGCACGACCGGAAGAAGATCGGTTGGAACGGCGTGGTCGGCGTTCGCGTCGTGCTGCGACGCAAGGCGAAGGTCGGCACTTCCGCCCGGCGGACGGGGCTGAGCGTGGAGGTGGACGTGCAATCGCGCGGCCTCTACACCGCGTCGGGGGAGCTGCTCTCGGGCGTTCAGACCTTCCTAGTCGAGGAGCTTCAGCGGCTGCCCGCGTCGAGCGCCATCGGCGAGGTGCGCGAGCAGACCGAGGCGCTCGTGCGCCGCTACTTCAAGCACGCCATCGAGAAGCGCCCGTCGGTCATGGCGTTCGTAGACGAGGTCGCGTGAAGACGCCGCCGCTCAACGTCGTCGATGCGAAGTTCGTCGCCTCAGTGGGTGGTGCCGGGGAATTTCCCGAGGGGCCGCCCGAGGTGGCGTTCGCGGGCCGATCGAACGTCGGCAAGTCGTCGCTGCTCAACGCGCTCACCGGGCGCAACGCGCTCGCGCGAGTTTCGAAGACGCCGGGTCGCACGCAGCGCATCAACCTCTTCGATCTCAAGCTCTCGGACAGGTCACCGCTGCGCTTCGTGGATCTGCCTGGCTACGGCTACGCGGCCGTGACGCCGCAGATGCGGCGCGAGTGGGGTGAGATGATCGACGGCTATCTCTCGGGCTGCCGCGCGTTGCGTGCGGTGGTCGTGCTCGTCGATCCGCGCCGCGCGCCGCAGCAGGAGGAGGCGGATCTCGTCGCGTGGCTGGATGGTCACCGGATCGCCACGCTGGTCGTCGCGACGAAGATCGATCAGATCCCGAAGACCCGGCGCGGCAATGCGCTCGGCGTATGGCAGCGTGCACTGAACCTCACGCGGCTGCCCACGGCGACGAGCACGCTCACGGGCCAGGGGCTCGACGATCTCAAGCGGCTCGTCTTTCGCGTCGCGTCCAGCGAGCATCCCTTTCCACCGGCCGTGGGAAGTGTCTTCCCCGATCGCGAGTGAACGATGGCGCGCGTCTCGCTGCCGATGTGGCCCATGGGGGCCGAGCAGGGATCGTGGCGGCTCGTCGTGCTCGGGAGCGAGGATGTGCCTGCGCTCGTGGAGATCGAGAGGCGGTGCTTTCCGGGCGATCCGTGGCCCGCGCAAGCCTTCGCCGAGGAGATCGGCAACCCCGTGTCGCACCTGCACGGTCTCGTCGACATGACGCACGATGCGCCGCGGCTGCTCGCCGGCTTCTGCCTCTTCTGGCATGTCGGCGACGAGGTCGAGGTCCTCAACGTGGGGGTCGACCCGCAATGGCGGCGGCGCGGACTCGGCAAGGTGCTCGTGGATCACATGGTCGACTGTGCGCGCGCGCTAGGTGTCACGCGGCTCGTGCTGGACGTGCGACCGAGCAACGTGGCCGCACGCACGCTCTATCAGCACGGCGGGTTCGAGGAAATCGGTCGCCGCAAGCGTTACTATGCGAACGGAGAGGACGGGATCGTGATGTGCCGATGGCTCGTGCAGCCCTGAGGCAGCGGCACGGCCTCGAGGGAGGAGGGATGGAGAAGCAGTACAAGGTCGGCGACGAGATCGAGTTCTACTGTCGCGCGTGCAGGCTGAACCTGGACGGCAACGTGTACGGCCTCAAGGACGAGAAGGTCGACATGGTCATGTGTCGCACCTGCTTCAAGCCGATGCGCTACCAGCCTCCGGTCGACATGGCCGCGCGGCGGGACGACAAGGTCAAGAAGCTGATGCGCGCGTTGGAGCGGAAGAAGCGAGAGGATGCGGGAGATCCCGTCGTCGTGCGAAAGGGCAGCCGGCGGATCGTGACGGAGCAGAGGCAGGACGAGGCGACGCCCGGGCCGCTCGCACCGACCGAGGAGCCGAGTCCGCAGGATCGCTGGCGCACGTTGACCGCCGACGCCGACGCGCGTCGCGCGAAGGTGTGGCGCCCGGCGGATACCTACAAGCCGGGTGACTTCCTGCTGCACAAGAAGTGGGGCATGGGTTACATCGAGACCGTCGCGGACGAGGGCCTGCTCGTGCTCTTTCGCGAGGGGCCCGTGCCGCTCTTCCGCAGCGAGGAGGGGACGAAGTGAGCGTGCAGAGATCCCGGGTTCGCGCGGGCTGGTCGTGGATCCCATGGATCGCGTGCCTCGCGATATTGGGCGTCGAGCACGAGGCGACCGGCGCGAAGGCAGGGTTTCGCGAGGCGCTGTCCAAGGAGGTGAAGGGCAAGCCCATCTACGTGGTCGCGACGAAGGACGGCCTCGTCGCGCGCACCGTCGACGCGACGTGGTCGCGCAAGCTCGTCAGCGGCGCGGTGCGCGGAGGCGGCATGGATTCGCGCGCCGAGCTGCTCTGGATGGTCCGCCATGGCACGGTCGAGGTCATGGACTTGCGCGCGCGCAACGCATCGGCGACCGCGATCGTGACCGGCGTTCCCAACGTGACCGTGACCGTACGACCGATCAAGAGGGAGAGCGACGCGGTCACCATCTGGCCGAGCGGCGAGGGGCTCGGTCCGGTGCTCACGCTCGAGTGGGGACCGTCGTTCCGCATCGTGCAGAGCGCCTCGATGGACTTCACCTCCGACGGCACGCCTCAGGACGCGCTCAAGGCCGTGAGCCTCGTCGGATCGGAGTGGCTAAGGTCGGTCACTGCACGCAAGCTTGTCCCGCTGAAGGCGATACCCATCTCAGAGATCGCGACGGTGACCGTACCGGAGGAGATGAGCGAGTGCGACCAGGATCGACATTGCGGCGACGCGGCCGAGTTCGGCAAGACCGGCTGGAAGCTCGTCGTGACGCAGTTCGGTTGCGGCGAGCGTTGCCAGCGCGGCTGTCTGCTACTCGACGTGAAGACGGGCCGATGGGCCACGCCGCCCTCGAGCGCCGTGTGGGAGGCTCCGAAGTCCGGCTTCGTCACGGGACCTTGCGGGCCCTACGCGCTCGCGCGTGATGGGCAGCACTACCTCTTCGAGGGGCAGCTTTGCCGGCCTGGCGAGACGTGTCGACAGATGGACGGTCCGGTGCTGGGATGGCTCGACGGGACCACGTGGGCCGGCGGGCCGAGCCTGCTAGGGCCCGAGTGAGGCGACGAAGAAGGAGACAGCGATGAACGTACTGGGTCTGGTGTGCATCGTGTGCGGACGGGAATACGCGGAGCCGGAGGCGCCGGCCCCCGGTGAGCGCGCGAGCCCCATCTACACCTGCGCGTCGTGCGGCGTGGAGGGCATCCTCGACGTGGTCTACGACTACGATCGCGTGTCGTGGCCGCCCCGGCACCGCCTCGCGGGCGACGCGTTCTACGGCCGCACGCTGTGGCGCTACCTGGACCTGCTGCCCGTGCGCGCGGATCGCGAGCTGCCGAGCCTGCAAGTCGGACTCACGCCCGTCGCCGAATTCCCGCGGCTCGCCGAGTGGGCGGGGGTCGGTCATCTGCGCCTCAAGGATGACGGCCGGCAGCCGAGCGCATCGTTCAAGGATCGCGCGTCGGCCATCGGAGTGGTGCGTGCGATCGAGGGTGGTTATGGCATCGTCGCGGCGGCCTCGACGGGCAACGCCGCAGTCTCGCTCGCGTGCATGGCCTCGAACCGCGGCATCGTGCCGGTCATCTTCGTGCCGGCGAAGGCTCCCGAGGCGAAGGTGGCGCAGCTGCGCGCGTTCGGCGCGCGCGTGATGCTGGTCGACGGTCCCTATGAGAAGGCCTACGACCTGTGTCAGCGGGCCGTCGAGGCTTTCGGTTGGTACAATCGCAACTGCGCGGTCAACCCCTACCTCGTCGAGGGCAAGAAGACCTGCGGTCTCGAGATCGGCGAGCAATGCGCGGCCGATCCGCCCGACTGGGTCGCGGTGAGTGTCGGCGACGGCTGCACGATCGCGGGCGTGTGGAAGGGCCTCTGTGAGATGCACAAGCTCGGCGTGCTGCCGCGGCTGCCGAGGTTGCTCGGCGTGCAGGCGAGTGGAGCGCAGCCGCTCACGGTCGCGTTCGAGCGCGGGGAGGAGCTGCTGGAGGTCGTCGACGCGCGGACCTGTGCGGACTCGATCTGCGTGGGCGAGCCGCGCAATTGGCGCAAGGGTCTGCGAGCCGTGAAGGCGTCGCAGGGCGCGTACATCTCTGTCGACGACGAGGCGATCCTCGAGGCAGCCGCGGCGATCCCGGCGCGCACTGGCATCTTCGCGGAGCCCACGGCGGCGGCTTCGATGGCCGGAGTGAAGGAAGCGCGCGCGCGAGGCCTCATCTCGGCGAGCGATCGCGTGCTGATGGTGGTGACCGGCAATGGCTTGAAGGACGTGCGCGGCGCGACCGCCAAGGCGCCCGCGGCGACGAACGTGAGCGGCGCGCTCGACGAGCTGCGCGCTGCCTGTGGAGATCTCATCGCATGAACTTCCTGCACTACGATCGCGACACGTTGACCATCGAGGGCGGCCTCGTTGTCGCGCACACGCACCTCTACTCGGCGCTCGCGCGAGGAATGCCGGCCCCTGAGCGCACGCCCACGAACTTCACGGAGATCCTGGAGCGCGTGTGGTGGCGCCTCGATCGCGCTCTCGATGCGTCGTCGATCGCGATGTCCGCTCGCGTGGGAATCGCCGAGGCCGTCTCGACCGGCGCGACCTGCCTCATCGATCACCACGAGTCGCCCAACTGCATCGAGGGCTCGCTCGATCTGATCGCCGACGCATTCGAGCAGGCGGGGGTGCGCGGCGTGGTGTGCTACGGCATCACCGCACGCAACGGTGGCGAGGCGGAGTGGCGCGCCGGGCTCGAAGAGAACGCGCGCTTCCTGCGCACGAACACACGTCGACTCGTGCGTGGGATGGTCGGCATTCACGCGTGCTTCACCGTGCCAGACGAGGCGCTCCGCGAGTCGGCGCAACTCGCGCGCGCGCACGGTGTCGGCCTGCACGTGCACGTCGCGGAGGACGCGGTCGACGCCGATGCGTTCGAGCGTCTCGCGAGCGTCGACGCTGTCGTGCCCGGATCGATCTTCGCGCACGGTGTGCACGCCAAGCCGGAGCACGTCGCCGCCGCTTGCGAGGCCGGCGTGTGGTGGGTACAGAACGCGCGCTCGAATCTCAACAACGCGGTAGGTTTCGCGAGGCTGGAAGCGGGTGAGCCGCATGTCGGTCTGGGTACCGATGGCTTCGACGGCGACATGCTGAGCGAAGCTCACGTGCTCGCGTGCAAGGCGTCCGAGGCGAAGGCACCCGTGAGCGCGCTCGCTCGTCTTGAGCAGAACGTTCGCCTCGTCGAGGCGATCTTCGGCGCGCCGATCGATGATCGCGTGCGGCTCGACTACGTGGCGCCGACGCCGCTGCACGCGGGCAACGTGGGTGGCCATCTGCTCTTTGGCAAGCCGCGCGTGCGCGACATCGTTGTTGAGGGTCGTTTCGTCGCGCGGCCCGATCCCGCGCTGCGGGCCGACGCGCCGACGATCGCGGCGGAGCTCTGGCGTCGGATGGCGGCGCTCTCCTAGCGCACGGATCGGCTCATGCAACGCGCTCTCGGGCACAGGGTCACACTGCTCTGCATCATGGGCGGCCTGATGCTGGGCGGGTGTCGCTGCAACAAGGACGCGTCGTCGACGAACGCGAGCCAGCCGTTCCCCGATCTGACGTCGAAGAGGGGGACGCCGATCGTCTTGGATGAACCGATCCCTGCGCCGCCTCAGACGCCGCCTCGCTGGGCCCCCGCGCCGCCCGACGAGCGTCTGCCGCGATCGCCGCACGAAGGACCGGCGCTCATCGAGCGCATGATCGACACGATGCGCGCGAAGGCGGGGCCTGATGTGCCCGAGCTGCTACAGGCTTTCTCCGCGCGTTGGACGGCCCAGGTCGGTGGCGTGACGCTGCGCGGTCGCCTCGTCGTGCGGTCGCCGGATGCGATCCAACTCGCCTGGGACAGGCCCGAACGCGCGGTCACGTGGGTCGGCGGTGTCTGCACGCTGACGCATCAAGGCGTGCGGCTACCTTGCACGTCGACCGAGGCGGACCGGATGCGGACGCAGCTCGCGTATCGGATGGCGCTCGCGCTCGCGCCGCTTCGGACGTCTCAGTTCACGCTCGAGCGCGCAGGTGTCATCGAAGAAGACGCGCAGAAGCGAGCGTTCGTGCGTGTCGCGGCGCCGTCGCTCGCGACGCGGTTGACGATCCTCCTGGACGCCGAAGGGGGGGGCGCGGCCACGCTGAGGCCTGACGCTGGCTTTCCCGGCCTGGACGTTGGCGGTCAATGGCAGATCGATCCGCCGCATCGAGACGGCGCTGGCCTGTCGTTTGCGATGAAGGTCGCTCCGCGCGCGGCCAACGCGGCGACCGTGCTGCGAGAGACCCTCGATGACATGACACCGCTTGACGCAGCGGCGGCTGCGCGCGTCTTCGATGGCATCGCACCCGACGCGATGACGGTGACCATCTCGCAACCCGTACGCGTAAGTGAGTCGTCGTGGACGTGTGTCGAACGCGCGTATTCAGGCGAGCTCGGCGACGCGGCGCGCGCGGGTGCAGACGCGGCGCGCATCAGTGAAAAGGCTGGCTTGCTGCGCTTCGAGTGGGTCGAGTCCGATCTTCCTCGCGGCGCTCAGGCGCACGGGTCGTATGCGATGCGCTTCCCCGTCGCGACGCCCGCCGATCGCGCGCCCGACGGTGTCATCGAGATCGCCGCGAAGCGAGTGGTTGCGCAGTCCTCGGTGCTTGCTGTGTTCAGTGATTTTCCGCGACTCGCCGACCAGTTTTTGTCCCGCGTCGAGTCGCTGGGGTGGAAGCCGTCGGGGGCGCCCCGCGCAGTGCTCGTTCGGCGCTGCGCCGATGTCCAGACGCCCTGCGCCGTGCTGCTGCGCGTCGATTTGGAGGGCACGCCCTAGCTCGCCGGATGCTCAGATCCGTGGTGGTGTGATCATGCGGAAGGTGCTCCAGAGCGCCCTCGGATCCGCGTGCAGCAGCCTCCGCACCTCCACGTTCCCAACGGTCGTGCATCGATCGCACGCAGGCGCTCGCAGCGCGTCGAGTCGTTCGCCGAGCGTCTCCAGATCAGTGGCCCCACGCGGTGCGAAGCCAGTGCCTGGGTTCTCACAACACGGCGTCAGGTGACCGTCCGGCATGACCGCGAACACGAAACGGGCGGCAGGGCAGGGGCCCGGCACGGGCATCGCGGGGTCACGCTGAGCGCCCTGCACGTGTCCCCACGAGTTGCCGATTGGGCGACCCGCGCGTTTGCGCTGCTCCAGAAGCGCGAAGAGCCGACGGTGATCCTGCTCAGGCAAATCGCCACCGCGATCGCGCGTCTCGCTCGTCGAGAGCACAGGCTGAAAGAAGACCCGTACGCCGAGCGACTCCGCGAAGCGCAGGGTCTCGTCGATCTCGGGCTCGCTGAACTCGCTTACAACAGCCATCAACGACACACGGAGTCCGGCCTCGAGCGCCGCGCGAATGCCTGCGTGCGTGCGCCGATACACGCCCGCTCCACGGTGCCTGTCGTGCGTCGTCTCGCCCCCATCGAGCGAGACGACGAGCGCGTCCACCTCACGAACGAGATCCAGCCTCGCGGGCAAGAACGTGGCGTTCGTCACGACGCTGACGACCATGCCGCCGCTCCGCGCAGCGCGAATGAGTTGGCCGAGGTCTTCGCGAAGGAGCGGCTCGCCGCCAGACAAGCCGAGGCGCGCCACCCCGCGGTCTCGCAGCGCGCCGATGAGCGCGAGCGATCCGGCCGTGTCGAGCTCGGGGCCACGCGTGGGCAACTCGCAGTAGACGCAGCGGAGGTTGCAGCGCCACGTGACGTGATAGGTGGCGCTGACCATAGCGCGGCCACCCGTGAGCATCGCGCCACCGACGCGAACTGCCGCGTTGGCGAGTGTGAGCGCGGTCCTGGCGGTGGCTAATGGCACGCGGCCCCTCCGAGCGGATAGAACCCCACCGGCATCTCGTCGTGGGGATAGACGAGTATCTCCGGAAAGGGGACCGTCGGAAGCCTCAGCGTGGTCTCCAGCCCTTGCCATGCGTCGGCCTGCGCGGGCACCTCGCGCCAGCAATTGGGGCGACGCGACGTGAGCAGGTCGACTGGCCAATCGGCGCGTCGATCCTGATCGTGGAGCGCCTGCACCATCGCGCGCATGGCGTCCGGCTTGTCCCGGGAGTCGCTCGCTTCAGCCTCAGTGAGTCGACCCCAGGTTGCGCGGAAGGTGGGCGACGCTTCGCCAGGCCCGAGTGAATAGCAGAGCAGGCCGCGGTAGAAGAGCGCGCAGCCGCCCTTGCCGGCCCCCGTGCGTCGCCATCGGGCCAGATCCATGACGTGCAGGTCGCGTTCGCGTCCGAGGAAGATCGGAAACGACCACTCCGAACCGGGCTCCTCGGCGGACAGGTCAGCGCGCGCCTCGAAAGCTGCCTGCGTCACGATCGTCGCGCCGTGCGGTAGTCGCGGCACGGCCTCCTCGAGGAACGCGAGCTCTTGCGCCAGCGGGTCCGGTGGAGCGAGCCGAACGAGCCCAACGCTCGCGCACGCGACGTAGAGCGCGAGCGAAGAGGCGGCAGCGCTCCAGCTCCAGCGCGGGTGCGTGACGCGCAGCCGGTCGAAGAGATCGCCTGCGCCCACACCGGCCGCGATGCACGCAACCAGAAGCAGCGGCGCGCGATAGGCGATCTGCAGGCCGCGGCCGCCAAAGCCGAAGAGCGCCGTCGCCGCGAAGAGCAGGACGACGCCGAATCGAAGCGTCGCGCGTGCGCCGTTGCGACGCGTGACGAGTCCCCACGCGAGCGCGGGCAGCAGCGGCGCGGGCGTGATCGCGATGTCGAAGAGCGGGTGCGGCTCGTCCCAAAGCAGACGCGGCGCGTCCGGCAGGATGGCCAGGATGGCCGCCAAAGAGCGATGGTCACGAAAGTGGGAGAACGCGATCTGGGCGAGCGCGGCGAGCGCCACCGTCGCCATCGCGACGCGAACATCGGTGCGCGCGAGCAAGCGTCGACCACCGCGCTCGACCATCATCAGCGCGACGATCGGCAGGAAGAGCATCGCCGATTGGCGCGTCCACACCGCGAGCACGAGCATCAACGCCGCCGTGCCGAGCGCCGCGCGTCGATGGGGTGCGAGCGCGAAAGCATCAACCGCCCACATCGCAGACAGGGCAGCCGCCATCGCGAGGTTGCCGGCCTCTTCCGAGGCCGCGACGCGCACGAGCGCGGGGTTCAGCGCAGCGGCCAAGACGGTCGCCACCGCGGCGGCCTGCGATCCCGTCCAACGCCACACGAGCGCACCGGCACACACGACAGTTGCCGTCGAAACCAGCGCGTTGAGCGCGAGCGCGCCCCGCCACGTCCCGGCCACGTCCGCTGCGAGGCCCAGGAGGAAGAAGCTCGTCTGACCCCAGGTCGCGCGCCAATAGGAGGGCGCTGGAAATGACGTGATGTCAGCGAGCAGAGCGTCGCCGAATTGCTCGACGTGCAGGAACGAAAACGGAAACGCGACTCGAAGCAACGCGGGCACGAGCGCGACGCAAAGCCCCAGCGTCGTGACGGTGCGCGCAGACCGAGCGCGCAGCGCGATCGGCACGCGCACCAGAATCAATGCCAAGATGGCGGCGATCACGGCCTGCTCGATTTGCGGCAGCGGCGGCGAATGCGGGTTGATCCCGAGGAGCGACTGCACGTCCGCATGAACGAGCGCGAGGGCAGGGACCCATCCCCCGATCGCCAACGTGATGAGCCCGATCCGCAGGCCGCTCCGCTGCGAGACGTGCGGCCACTCGATGAGGATCGTCGCCGACAGCACCGCACACACGGCCGCAATTTGTGCGACAACGACGATCACGGCGAGACCCTTCCCAGAGGCGCCAAGCGTCTCGACTGCACGTCATGTTCGAGCTCTTCCACGCTTCGGCTGCATCGTCTCGCGTTCGTCCGCAGTTTCATCCTAGGTCAACCCCTGGGCAGGCACCAGCCCGCGACACAGGCGCGCCAGGACGCACCTCCGTGTGGCGTCGACCTCCGGGATCACGTACGCTCTTCGCAGCGGTCTGTCGTGACGTCGCATCAACTCGCCGAATCATGGACCTTCACATCAGCGACGCTTCGAAGCACCCCACGCTCGCCCCTGCGAGCCGCCGACCGCGCGCACCTTCCGCATCGATCGCGTCACGGTGGACATCGCCTCTCGCCGTCCGCGCCCTGCGCGTCGGGCAGTGGCTTCACTTCATCGTTCTTCCGCTCGCGCTCTGCGATCCTGGCGTTCCGCTGGTACTTGGCGACATGGCCGAACACGCGCGTGGAGTGCTCATCGCGGCGGTCGTGTTGGCCTTTGCGTATGGGCTCAACGCGGTCACGGATCGCGCGACCGACGCGAGCGCGCTAAAGAATCCACTTGTCGGCATCACGCGTATTCCACTGGCGCTGACCGCGTGCCTGGTCTGCTTGCCGTGCGTGGCGCTCGCCCTCGGCGCGCTTGGCGGCCGCGCCGCGTTGTTGGCAACGGGAGTGAGCTTGCTAGCGTCCGCGCTCTATAGCGCGGGGCCGCGCACCAAGGCGATCTTCGGGATCGGCACGCTGACGAACGTCGCGATCTTCACACCGCTGCTTTGGGTTGGGCGACCCCTACCAGCCGGACCGGTGCCTGTGCGCGCCTGGATCATGACCACCGTCTTCGCCGCGCTCCTGCTGCAGAGCCAGCTCCTGCACGAACGCGAAGACGCGTCGGAGGACCGCGCCGCCGGCGTTCACGCGATGGGCGCTGCGCTCAGGTCTCACCTCGGGTGGATCGTGTTGGCGCTCGCCGCGTGCGCTGTCGTCGTCGTCGCCGCTGCGAGCGACTCGCCTTGGCCTGCGGCCATGAGCCTGTTCGCGCTCGCTCCGCCTACCTGGGTAGCGTGGCACGATCGGAGCGCTCATGCGCGCGCACGTCACCGTTGGATCGGGATCGCCTCGGGCGCCCTTCTCTACGGAGGCGTCGCGACGTGGGCAGCAATCTGATCGAAGGCCTTGGTCTAGGGGCACGCCGCGCGCGCAGCCTCGCCCGCTTCGCCTTCGCGCGAGCTCGCTCGCGGCCGCATCCCGTCTCGGTGACCTTCATCCTCACGCATCGGTGCAACTTCGCGTGCACCTACTGCAACATCCCCGCCGCCGCCGGCGCAGAGATGTCGACCGCGCAGATCTGCGGCGCGATCGATGAGCTCGCCGACGCCGGCCTGCTGCGCGTGAGCTTCAGCGGTGGAGAGGTCTTCGTTCGCGACGACACCTTGGAGATCCTCGCGCACGCCAAGTCGCGCGGTCTCTTCACGTCACTCAACTCCAACGCGTGGCTCGTGGAGCCACATCTGTCCGCGCTCGCGACGACGCTCGACATGCTCGTTCTCTCACTCGACGGCCCGGCGGACAGCCACGACGCGCTGCGGCGACGGCCCGGCTCGTACGATCGCGTCGTGTCTGTCTTGCGCCGCGCCAAGGCCCACGGCCTGTCCCTGGCCACCATCACCGTCCTCACGCCGTCCAATCTGCACGTCGTCGACGAAGTGCTAGCGCTGGCGCGTGAGCTAGGCTTCTGGGCCTACTTCCAGCCGGCCTACGTCGACTGCTTCGCGCAGGCCGGTGGCTTCGCGCCGGGTCTCTCGCCGCCCTCCATGCACGCCGTGGCGGCGCAGTTGGAGACAGCTCGCCGCGCGGGGTCGCCGGTCGGCGCGTCCTCCGGATACTTGCGCCGACTCGAATCGGCTCCAACCTTCGGCGACTGCGAGCGTTGCCACGCCGGTCGCTACTTCGCCACCGTCATGCCAGACGGCGAACTCGTGCCGTGTCACTTGCAGAAGGCCGACGGGGGACCGTTCCCGAATGGCCTCGCCTCTGGCTTCGCGCGCGCATTCGCTGACCTTCCGCGGCCCGCTCCCGGCCCAGGTTGCGTCATTAGCCCATACCAGGAGTCAGATCTCATCTTCTCGCTCGATCCGAGCGCCATCATCGCAGCCGCGTCGCGCGCGTTCGCCCCCGGTCGCAGACGCTCGTAGCGCCGTCCCCCTTGCGCCGGAGCTCTCCGGCACGCAAGCTCATCGCGCGATGGCTGACCTCCTCCCCCTCCCAATCGAAGAGCTGCTGCGCCGCATCTACGCGGAGTGGGAGCGGCAGGGCGCGATCTTCGATCTGCCCGAGCGCGCCATGTGGCACGGCGCAGCGCAGGACCTCTCCGTACACTTTCACGGCGCGCGCGCCGCCACGCCACTCGGTCCGGCCGCGGGACCGCAGTCGCAGCTCGCACAGAACCTTGCGCTGTGCTGGCTCGGTGGCTCGCGGATCTTCGAGCTCAAGACGGTCCAGGTAAACGACCGCCTCGTGATCCCGCGTCCCTGCATCGACGCGCACAACATCGGCTTCAACGTCGAGTGGTCACAAGAGCTTCGCCTCCAAGAGTCGCTCGCGGAGTACGTGAAGGGCTGGTTCCTTATCCACGTGCTGGAGCACTGGAACCCGTGCGAACTGCGCCGCGAGGAGCTCGGATCGCTCTTCGACATCTCGGTTGGCTACAGCCTCGAGGGCGTGAGGAGCGATCCGGTCGCGCGGTGGATCGACGGCATGCGCGACGCCTCGGGCCCGCTCCGCCTTCTGCGCGATGGCCTCCCCTCGGATCTCCGAGCCCTCTCCGACGTGGCGCCGCCGAGCGTGCTCTCGGAGAACGTGACGTTGTCGACCTTCCACGGCTGTCGCGCCGACGAGATTGAGCGCATCGCGGAGCGACTCTTCGAGCGTCACGATCTGAACGTCGTCATCAAGATGAACCCAACGCTGCTGGGCTTCGATCGCTTGAGGCACCTGCTGCACGATGTGCTCGGCTACCATGACCTGCGCCTTCGCCCGGAGGATTTCGCGCAGGATCTCGGCTGGGACCACGCACTCCAGATGATGGAGCGACTTGATGGGGTGGCCCGGCGCAGAGGGCGGCATCTGGGCGTGAAGTTCTCGAACACCCTCATCGTCGAGAACCACAAGGACTTCTTCCCGGAGTCCGAGCGGACCATGTACCTCTCCGGTCAACCGCTGCACGTGATCACGACGACGCTCGCGCATCGCTTCGCGGAAGCCACGCAGGGGCGTTGGCCAGTCTCGTTCTCCGGCGGTGTGGACGCGTGGAACTTCCATGAGTGCGTCGCCGCGGGCTTCGTGCCGGTCACGACCAGCACGGATCTTCTGCGTCCCGGTGGCTACGGTCGCCTCGTGAAGTACCTCGATCGACTTGCCGTCGAGATGCGCAAAGTCGGCGCCGACACGATCGACGCCCTCGTCAAGGCGCGCGCGGGAGACAGCGCAGACGAGCGACCCGCGTGGCGACGCAACCTGGAGGGCTACACCTCACGCGTCGCGTCTGAGCCGCGCTATCACGCGTCGCGCAACTCCGGAGTCCCACGGCGCCTCGAGTCGAAGCTCGCGCTCTTCGACTGCGTCAACTGCGACAAATGCGTGCCCGTCTGTCCGAACGACGCCAACTTCTCGGTTGAGGCGAAGGCCGTCACGTTCGACGCGGCAGTGCTGCGTGCGGGGCAGGGCCGCAGTGTGGAGGTCGTTCGCGTCGAGTCGCTCTCGCTCGGCGGCGCGCACCAACTCGCCAATTTCGCCGACGCGTGCAACGAGTGCGGCAACTGTGACGTCTTCTGCCCGGAGCTCGGAGGGCCCTACAAGGTCAAGCCGCGCTTCTTTCACGGCCGTGCGACCTACGATGCGTCCCCCGCGCTCGACGGCTTCGTCGTGGAGTCGCCGAAGCGCATGCGGGGCCGAATCGAGGGGACCGAATATGTCCTGGATCTCGACGGAGAGACAGCGTGCGTGAGCGATGGGCACTTCGTTGTGCGTTTCGATCGGACGAGCGGCGTGGTGCTCGACGTGACCCGATCGGACGACTCCGACGTCGAGCGGGAGCTGCCCATGTGGAGACCACTCGCAATGAGCGTGCTGCTCGACGCGGTCCTCGGGCGCGTCAACCCTGTGAGCGCTCGCTTCCTCGCGCCAACGGAGCGCTGACGGCCGCTACGCGTCTTGTCGCGCAGCCTTCTCGACCAGGCCTCCGATGCCTTCGCGCGTCGCCAACGTGCGACGCACCTCGTCGATCCCAATGCCACGCGCGGTCAGCGTCACGAGCAGGTGGTAGATCAGATCCGCGGCCTCGCTCGCTACGCGCTCTTGTGACTCCGACACAGCGGCCATCGCGAGCTCGCCTGCCTCCTCGACGACTTTCTTTGCCGCACCACCAGGCCCCTTCGACAGCAGCTTTGCCGTGTAGGACGTCGCGGGATCCCCGCCTTGCCGCGACGCGATCACCCGCGCGAGCGCGTCGATGACGTCGCTCGCAGGCGCGACGGCGGGCACCCCACTCGGCGCAGACGCGGCAGTGAAGAAGCAGCTCTCTGCGCCGGTATGGCACGCCGGTCCCGCCGCAGAGGCGCGGTACAAAAGAGCGTCGCCATCGCAGTCGACGTGCACGTCGTGCACATGCAAAACGTGGCCGCTCGTCTCGCCCTTCTTCCAGAGTAAATTGCGTGATCGGGAGTGGAAATGCGCGAGCCCCGTCTCGAAGGTCTTGCGGATAGCTTCGGCGTCCGCGTGCGCCAGCATGATGACGCGGCCGGTCAACGCCTCTTGGACGACGACAGTGACAAGGCCCGACCCGTCGAACTTCAGGTCCGCGATCAGGCGCTCTGCAGCCTCGTGTCCAAGCGCCTTCATGCCGTCTCCTCGTGATGTCGACGTCCAACGCGCTCATGCGGTCGAACCGGGATGCCTCGCGACGCCAGGTATTCCTTCGCCTCAGCGATCGTGTGCTCGCCATCGTGGAATATGCTCGCTGCGAGTACAGCGTCCGCGCCGCCACCGCCTGGTTCGGCGTCGAGGCCGCGGGCGAGATCCTCGAGCCTTCCAACGCCGCCCGATGCGATGACGGGCACCTGCACAGCGTCGACCACCGCCCGCGTGAGGCCGAGATCGTATCCGCTGCGCGTGCCATCGCGGTCCATGCTGGTGAGCAGGATCTCGCCGGCGCCGCGTCGGCAGACCTCGCGCGCCCAGTCGAGTACGTCGACACCCGTCGGTCTGCGGCCGCCGTGCGTGACGACTTGCCATCCGCCGTCGGGGCGTCGTCGGGCGTCGATCGCGACCACCACACACTGGCTTCCGAACGCGCGCGCGCACGCGTCGACCAGCTCGGGGTTCGCGACCGCAGCGGAGTTCATGGACACCTTGTCGGCGCCCGCGCGAAGCAGCGCCCGCGAATCGGAGACATCGCGCACGCCGCCGCCGACGGTGAGCGGCACGAAGACCGCGTCGGCCGTTCGACTCA
>Ga0172370_10005761_pt1 | contig 15867 bp, 10 predicted proteins | sample LakKiv5m_FD_114538 | JGI IMG/M metagenome (GOLD analysis project Ga0172370, IMG submission 114538) | Freshwater microbial communities from Kabuno Bay, South-Kivu, Congo - kab_022012_11.5m | ecosystem: Environmental > Aquatic > Freshwater > Lake | place: Democratic Republic of the Congo...
CGCACATCGAGCTTCATGCCCACGAGCTCCAACGAGCGCGGACGTCGCCTGCCGGACAGCGCCTCCGAGGGGGGCAGCACGGCGACGAGAGAATCTGCCTTCACCACCGCAGAGCCGTCTGCCCGCAGGAAGGCGAGCCCCTCGATCTCTACGCGGCCGCTCGTGCAAACGGACAGCGAGCCGAGCTCCAGCCGAAGCCCGGCGGCCACCGCGAGGTGACCGAGGCGATCGCGGACGGCCTTCTTGGCGCCCAACACGCCGCCGAACGTCGCGCCGAAGAGCAGCCCGACGACGGCGATGCCTGCGAGGAGGGCTCGCGTGCCGATCGCGCGGCGGCGGCTCGAGGAGGCGTGCGGAGTGGGCTCGGGAGCCTGCGAGGAGGGCGATTCGGGGCGTGTCGTTTCGTCGCTCATAGGGGTCATGCGCCGGGCCGCGGCCCGCACGAGCGCGTGAGTTTCACACAGGCGCGGCGCCCTGTCACCTTCGGCCGATCGCCATGCCGTGATGGCACAGCGCGAAGTCGAAGCGCACGGGATCCCTCGGATCCATACGACGCAGCGCGTCCGTGACCTCGATCGCCATCTTCCACCCCACGGTGCCACGCCGCGTGAGGCAGAGCGCGCGCGACGCCGCGACGAGGTGCGCGTCGAGCGGGATCACGAGCTGGGCCGGTGTCGCGCACGTCCACTCGCCGACGTCGATCTCGTCGCGCCGAACCATCCACCGCAGCAGCAGACACATGCGCTTGCACGCCGATCCGTCGGATGGACGAGCGAACAACGTCCGCACGGCTTCGACATCGGAGCGCGGTCCGCTCGCGCTCGCACGGTGGCCCTCCGGACATCCCGCGGCCTGGCGCAGCCACGTCGAGAGGTGCTCCAGCCCTCCCGCGATCGTCGCGTCACCGGCGTGCATCCCCGCCGCGAAGCACGCCTCGAGCGAGCCGAATTCACGCAGCGCGGCGCCAATGGCAAACGCGAAGCGCGCCGCCGCTCCGGCCCGTATCCATCGATGCGCCCACCCGTCGAAGCGCCCCGCATCCAGCCGGTCATACGCGCGCAACGCCGCCGCGGGACGCGGTCCGAGGCACGCCAGGAAACGCCCGATCGACGGGATCATGACGTCGACGTTTCCGAAGGCCAGCGCCGCCGACACGAGCGCCACCACCTCGCGATCGGCTGCCTCGTGCTGCATGTGGACATGGTGAGCCGGATCGCGTTCGAGCTCCGTCCCAGTGTGGTAGTGCGCGCGCAGCGCCGCCATGACGTGCGAGAAGCGCTGGGGATCGAGGCGCCCATGTCGATCCACGACGCACGTGCGCAACTCAGGCCAATCGAGCGTGCTGTAGTTCATGGAGGGTCGGGGCGCCGCAACCTCGCGGCAGATCGAACGTCACGGCGCCCTGGGAGCCAACTCTGCGCCTAGCGCTTGTCCATCGGGACGTAGTCGCGCTTGGTGTAGCCCGTGTAGATCTGGCGCGGGCGGCCGATGCGCGTGTTCTTCGAGGCGCGCATCTCCTTCCACTGCGCGAGCCAGCCCGGCAAGCGGCCGAGCGCGAACATCACCGTGAACATGGGCACCGGGATGTTCAGCGCGCGATAGAGGATGCCGCTGTAGAAGTCGACGTTCGGGTACAGCTTCTTCGAGATGAAGTAGTCGTCCGTGAGCGCCGCCTCTTCGAGCTGCCGCGCGATGTCGAGCAGCGGGTCCCTGCGGTCCATCGCGTTGAGCACCGAGTCGCACGCCTTCTTGATGATCTTCGCGCGCGGATCGAAGTTCTTGTATACGCGGTGGCCGAAGCCCATCAGCCGGAACGAGCTCGTCTTGTCCTTCGCCTGCGCCACGGCCCACTTCACGTCGCCGCCGCGCTGGTTGATCTCCTCCAGCATCTCGAGCACGGCCTGGTTCGCGCCACCATGCAGCGGCCCCCACAGCGCGCAGATGCCGGCCGCGATCGACGCGTACACGCTCGCCTGGCTGGAGCCGACCATCCGCACCGTCGACGTGGAGCAGTTCTGCTCGTGGTCGGCGTGGAGGATGAACAGCAAGTTCAGCGCCTTGGCGAGGTTCGGATCGTTGACGTACTTCGTCGTCGGGTACGAGAACATCATCTGCAGGAAATTCGCGGCGTAGTCGAGCGTGTTATCCGGATACGCGAAGGGCAGGCCCATCGACTGGCGGTACGCGGCCGCGGCGAGCGTCGGCAGCTTCGCGAGCAGTCGCACGATGTCGAGGTCCTCGCCGCCCTCCTCACCCTTCGGCGCGTCGTCGTAGAACGCCGACAGCGCCAGCACGGCCGACGACAGGATCGCCATCGGGTGCGCGTCGCGCGGGAACGACTCGAAGAAGCGCTTCATGTCCTCCCGCAGCAGCGTGTGGTTGCGGACGGCCTTGTCGAAGGCGTCGTACTGGGCCTTCGTGGGCAGCTCTCCCTTGAGCAGCAGCCAGCTCACCTCGAGGAAGTTCGACTTCTCCGCGAGCTGGTCGATCGGGTAGCCGCGGTACTGAAGGATGCCGTTCTCGCCATCGAGGAACGTAATCGCGCTCTCGCACGAACCCGTGTTGGCGTAGCCGTGATCCATCGTGATGGCGCCCGTCGCAGAGCGAAGGTTCGCGATGTCGATGGACACTTCCTTCTCGGTTCCCACCGTGATGGGACACTCGACGGTCTTCTCTCCGACCTTGATGTAAGCCATGTCGCCCATGATGAACTCCTAGCCTGGCGCTCGAGCGCTTGGAACGATTCCCGCGGAGGACGTCTTCCTCCACGGCCCCACCGCGATCTGGTCGGCGCCCCTTGGGGGCAATGACGCTCCTCTCTCCGGAAGGCGGCGACCTCGGTGACTCACGGAGGCGTCGCCTGGGCGGGGGCGGGCGTCCTTCCGGGTTCTACCGGAGGCACCGAGCCTTGCACCGACCCCCCTCCCGACTCTGGGTGCGGGGTGGGCGCGAGCGGCGACAAGGGAGATACCACCTTCGACCTTGGCCCGTCCACGGGAGGCGACACGATCGGGAACACAAGCCTGAGGATATCGTCCGGACGCTCGTAGGTCCGCGCCAGGTTCTCGATCTCGGCCAGCAGGGCCATCTGACGGGTCCTTGACTCGGCCTCGAAGCGCTCCCGTCCCTGCTCGTCCAACGCCGCGAGGACCGCCTTGCCCTCTTGTCGGATTGCCCGCAAATCAGCCTTGTTCGTGGACCCGTAGTGGAGCAGCTCCGCCAGGGCGTCTGTATCATTTCCCTTGTGATCTTCCAGTATTCGGACCACGTTTCCGAGATGCCGGTCTGTCCGCTCGCGCAGCCGCTCCGCGTCGTTCTTGCAAGCCCCCGAAGCGACACTGATCGCGATCAGGAGCGCCGCGAACGCTGCACGCCGGATGTGGAGGCCGAGCGCGAACACCATGAGATCAGCTTACTTTGAGTGTTGGTGCGAAAGGGGGGACTCGAACCCCCATGTCCGTACGGACACTAGAACCTGAATCTAGCGCGTCTACCAATTCCGCCACTTTCGCAGGCGCGCCCAGGAGGGCGACGCGGGCCGGGATAATCTGGACATGCCGGTCGCTTGTCAAGCCCCACCTCAGCCTCGGCGCGGCATTCAACAGCCGGCGAAGGACATGCATTCGAGCTTGCAGATGTCGTCCCACGCGACGGAGCAGCACATCGGGTCGACGAAGCTCAAGCACACGATATCTTTGCAGTCGCCGACCGTCTGCGACGGGGCGGGAGGCGCGGCTCCAGGCGCCTTGAGGCTCACCGACCAGCACTCGATCGCGCACTGCTTGTCCCAGCCGCTGGCGCAGCAGAAGCCGTCGTTCGCGCACACGCACGACTCGCAGTCGCACCCGCGCTGGGCGCAGCCCTTCTCCCACGACACCGGATAGATGCCACCGACGCACCCCGACACCTCGATCTTCGCGCACGCGGCGGCGCAGTTCGCGTCCCACGTCGACGTGCAGCACTGCGGCATCGTCGAGCACACGGGCGCGGTGCATCCCGATTCGAAAGCCGGGTCGTTGCCCTTCAGCGAAGGCTGCGCGACGCAGCCATCGAGCCCGATCACGCACACGCCACAGTCGGCCTTGCACGTCGAGCAGGTCTCGCCGACGCTGAAGTCGCATTTTCCGTCGCCGCACTTCGCCGCGCCGCAGCCCGATATGGGCGTGTGGGCGCAGCTGCCGCCGCTGCACGCGTCCGCCGTGCACGCGTTGCCGTCGTCGCAGTTCATGGGCTGGCCGCCGCACGCGCCGCCCGTGCAGAGGTCGCCGACCGTACACGCGTTGCCGTCGTTGCAGCCGTTGGAGTTATTGACGTGCGTACAGCCGATCGCGCCGTTGCACGCGTCGGTCGTACAGGTGTTGCCGTCGTCGCACGAAATGGGCGTGCCCTGGCAGACGCCGCCGCTGCACGCGTCGCCGCTCGTGCACGCGTTGGCGTCGTTGCATCCACCGCCGAGGTTCGAGAAGGTGCACTGCCCCGTCGTCGGGTTGCACGCGTCCTTGGTGCAGGGGTTGCCGTCGTCGCAGGACACCGGCGCGCCCGCGCAGGCCCCGTTGCCGCACTTGTCGAACTGCGTGCAGGGGTTGCCGTCGCTGCACGCGAAGTTGTTGGGCGTGTAGACGCAGCCCTTGCCGGTCTGACAGCTGTCTGTCGTGCACGCGTTGTTGTCGTCGCAGATGACCGCCTGCCCCATGCACTTGCCCTTCGAGCACGTGTCGCTGCTCGTACAGGGATCGCCATCGTTGCAGGAAGCGCCGCTCGACGGCGTGGCCGTACATGCGCCGGACGTCTGCGCGCACGCGTCCTGCGTGCAGGGGTTGCCGTCGTCGCAGACCTTCGGCTTGCCCACGCACGCGCCCGCCGCGCACGTGTCGTTCGACGTGCATGGGTTGTTGTCGTCGCACGCCGCCGTGTTCGGCTTGTAGGTGCAGCCGGCGCCCAACTCGCAGCCGTCGTCGGTGCAAGGGTTGCCGTCGTCGCAGCCCTGCGCCGTGCCCTTGCAGACGCCCTGCGCGCACAGGTCGTTGATCGTGCAGGCGCTCCCGTCGTCGCACGCGTTGCCGTCGAGGCCCTTCGCGTTGCAGGTCACGCCCGCGCCGTCCGACTCGCACACGAACTTGCCCTTCCCGAGGCACACGCCCACACCGACTGTGCAGTCGGTGCCGAGCGCCGGAAAGTCCTCGTCCGTCTTTCCGTTGCAGTTGTCGTCGGCGCCGTTGCAGATCTCCGGCGCGCCGGGATGCACGGCATTCGCCTTCGCGTCCGCCGGATCGTCGAGACAATCACCGCCTCCTTTCTGACACACAGCGGGCGTGCCAACGGTCGTCATCGCACCCGTGCAGAAGCCGTCCCCGTCCTCGTCGCAGCCCTCGTCGGTCTGGCCGTTGCAGTCGTTGTCGGCGCCGTCGCAGTCCTCCGCTCCGCCCTTGCCCGCCACGGCGTCGCACTCGGTGGACCCGCCGTCCTTGCCGCAGACCTGCTTGCCGATCCCAAGGCACGCGCCGATGCCTGCCGAGCAGGGCGCGCCCACGTCGAAGCCCTCGTCGACCGTACCGTCGCAGTTGTCGTCGATGCCGTCGCAGATCTCCTTCGCTTCCGGCCACACATTGGCCTTCTGGTCGTTGCAATCGCCGTCCCCCTTCGGACAGCCCGCGCCCGGATAGACGAGCATCGTCGCGTCGCACCAGCCGTCCTCGTCGTCGTCGCACCCCTCGTCTGTCGAGCCGTCGCAGTTGTCGTCCTGGCCGTTGCAGACCTCCGCCGTGGGGGCCTTGCCTTCGCCCGCGCTGCACACAGTGGCCTTCGCGTCTGTCGCGCAGACCTTCTTGCCGGTCACCGCGCACGCGCCCGTGCCCGCCGCGCACGACTCGCCCACGTCGAAGCCATCGTCGGTGAGACCGTCGCAGTCGTCGTCCTTGCCGTTGCAGATCTCGTCCGAGTCCTTCGGCTCCGTACCGTTCGGGTTCGTCGAACACGTGGCCTCGGTGGCATCCCCCGCGAGGCAGACCACCACGCCGGAGCCGCACTGTCCGACGCCCGCGCACGCGAGCCCCAGCGCGATGCCCTGGTACGCGAAGCCCTCGTCCGTCGCGCCGTCGCAGTCGTCGTCCTGCCCGTTGCAGCCCTCCGGTGTGGGCACCTGCGCGGTGCACGCGGTCAGCGGGCCGACGCTCTCGCACGCGCGGATGGCCTTGCACTGGCCGTCCGCGTTCTTCTTCGAGCAGATCGTCTTCGCGGCCTGTTTGACGAAGCGCGCCGTGCAGATTGCGTCGATGGAATTCGGGACGCAGCGGTGCCCCGACGTGCCGACGTCCTTGCATGTGAAGCCGCTCGGACAGTTGACGAGGCCGCTCGTGGGTGTCGCGTCGGGTCCACACTTGGACGCGCACAACGAGCCCTCGCCCTCGCCGTAGGGGAGACAAGCGTCGTTGGCGCCGCCCGCCGTCGTGCCGACCTCTACGAGGCAGTCCTTGTCCAGGATGCAGGGGCGGCCCAGGTTCGGCGCAACCGGGACGCACGCGTTGACGACGTCCGGTGTGCTCTGCACGAGCTTGCAGGTCCAGCCGGCCGGGCAGTCGGTCACGCACACCTTGGAGCAGACGGTCCCGATCGCCGCGTCCACGCAGAGGGCCGAGTCGCAGTCCACGTTGCCCGAGCAAGCCGCGCAGAAGGCGCCCGGCTTGGCCTGCGTGGGGTCGCAATCGTCTTCCGGCACGGGGCCCGCGTCGAACGTGCCCGAGACCTCTCCGGCGATGTCCGTGGCCGCGTCCGAGGGCACCGCCTGTGCGTCCGACCCCGCGTCCGCCGCGCCGCTGCCGGTCGCGAGGCACGCCCCCGTGGTCGCCTCGCAGGTCTGTCCGTTGGGGCAGATCTTGGCCGTCCACGTCGTCTGCGACTTCGTGGCGTCGCACTTCTCGCAGGGCGACAGCTTTCGCACCGCGCCGTGGGCCTGGCAACCCTTGTCGACATAGCAGAAGCCGGCTTTGACCTTGCCCAGGCAGGCCCCCGACTTGACGTCGCACGTGGCGGTCTCGAAGCACGCGTTCGTGCTGGTGCAGTCCTGGTCCGACTTGCAGAAGAGCTTGGCACCCGGAGAGGCGGTCGAGCCGGCCTCCTGCGCAGTGTCGCTGCACGCGACGAACACGGTGGCGACGGCCCATGAACCCGCGAGGATCGCGAGCGAACGGGCGGCTCCAGGGCGGAGACCGGCGAGGGCGGAGGTCGGGAGCATGCACGTCTCGGGGCGCCCGCAGGCGAGGCGGAGGGGCATAGTGTACTGAATTGCAGGTGCTTGCGAAAGAGCGCGCGCGTTCGCCTTGCCCAGGACGCCAGCCCGGGACTAGCATCCCCGCCCTGCGCCGGCCCCGGTGCGACGCGACACGAGGCTCCAGATGACCGAGACAGCGCTTCGACAGGACACGTGGGAGCTCTGCGGGCGACGCTACACGTCGCGGCTGCTCGTGGGCACCGGCAAGTACAAGGACGTGGACCAGACACGGGCCGCGATCGAAGCCTCGGGAGCCGAGATCGTCACGGTCGCGCTGCGTCGGCTGGACCTCGCCGATCGCGCGAAGCCGTCGGTGCTCGACGCGCTCGACCCGCGCAGGCACACGCTGCTGCCCAATACGGCGGCCTGCTTCGGCGCAGACGAGGCCATCCGCACGGCGCGCCTCGCGCGCGAGCTCGGCATGGGGGATCTCGTCAAGCTGGAGGTCATCGGCGACAAGCTCACCCTCTTCCCGGACAACCGCGCGCTGCTCGCGGCGACCGAGACTTGCGCGAAGGAGGGCTTCGTCGTCATGGCCTACTGCACGGACGATCCCGTGCTCTGCAAGCAGCTGGAGTCGGCCGGCGCAGCGGCGGTGATGCCTCTCGGCGCGCCCATCGGCTCGGGCCTCGGCATCCGCAACCCCTACAACCTGCGCATCATCCTCGACCAGGCGAGGGTCCCCGTGCTCGTGGACGCAGGGGTCGGCACCGCCTCCGACGCGGCGATCGCGCTCGAGATGGGCTGCACGGCGGTCCTGATGAACACCGCGATCGCCGAGGCCAACGACCCGATCGCGATGGCTCACGCGATGCGCCTCGGCGTGGAGGCTGGGCGCCTCGCCTATCTGGCGGGCCGCATGCCCCGCCGGCTCCACGCGTCGGCCTCGTCACCGAGCGACGGCCTGCTGCCCTCGCTTCCGACGTCGTGAACGCGGCCGCACCGAGCCTCCTCGACGGCGCGTACGTCTTCGCTATCGCGGACGGCGCCGCGCTCGGCCCCGACGTGGTCGCGACCGTACGGCGCGCGCTCGCTGCGCTGCCCACCACGGAAGCGCGCCATGTGGCGGTGCTCTGGCGGCCGGGCAAGGACTGGCCGGGCGATGCGCTCGTGCCTGCGATGGACCTGCGCGAGATCACGCGGGCGTGCGGCGCTGCCTTCTTGGTGTCGGCCGACGCCGATGCCGCGCGCCGCGTCGGCGCCGACGGGCTTCACCTGCCCTCCTGGTGCGACGCGCGGGCAGCGGCCTCCTGGGGCGAGCGCTTCGGCCGCTCCTGCCATGACGTCGCCGAGCTGTCGTCCGCGTGTCGCGAAGGGGCCTCTTGGGCCTTCCTCTCGCCTCTCTTTCGGAGCGCTTCCCATCCGGGCGAGCCTGCCCTCGGCCCCGAGCGCTGGAGGCAGATCGCCTCCTGCCGGGTGCATCCGGTCCCGCGCCTCATCGCGCTCGGTGGCATCGATCCCAGGCGGGTCGCGCAGGCCGTCACGTCGGGCGCCGAGGGCGTCGCGGCCGTTCGCGCGGCGTGGGATGGGCAGCTGCACGCGCTCGTGCGCGCGTTTCAAGCCGCCTCGCGGCAACCGGCTTGACGCACCTCGTCACCGTGACGGACAATCCCCGTCCCCAGCCCCGCGGGAGCTTCAGGCATGTTCAGCGTCACCATCCGCGAAAAGTCCGGACAGGTCTATACGTTCCACTTCGACAAGCCCGAGATCACGCTCGGGCGAATCAAGGGCAACGACATCATCCTGCCTAAGCAGAACATCTCCAAGCAGCACGCCCGCATCCGCGTGCATGGCGCGCGCTTCATCGTCGAGGATTTCAACTCGACCAACGGCACGTACGTCAACGGACACAAGGTGACGCAGGCCGTCGAGGTCAACACCGACGACAAGGTCTACGTTGGCGACTTCGTCATCACGCTCGCGCAGGTCGGCGGCGCGGTCGCTGGGCAGAAGCAGCCCCCGGCCCCGCCCTCGGACGCGATCGCCGGCGAGAGCGCGAAGGTGCAGGACGCGGGGCAGCTCGCCGCGCAGCCGGGCCTCCGCCAGACGGTCGCGATGAAGTCGATCGAGCTGATGCCCGACGGCAGCATGCGCATCGGCGGCCAGGCGATGCAGTCCCCGGCCGGCGCCGGTTCCGTGCCGCCGCCGCCCCTGCCGCCCCAGGCGCCGCCCGTGCCGGTCGACGTGAGCTCCACGCTTCCGGTCGAGATGCCGATGGACATCCCCATCGACCTCCCGGTCGACATCCCGCTCGAGATCCCGATCGAGATCCCGATGGACTTCGCTCCGCCCGCGCCTGCCTCGGGCCCGCAGACCGCCGGCACGGAGAAGGCCGCGCGCGCGGTGCGCCACATGGCCACAACGCACGAACCCTACGATTCGTCGCCCGTCCCTGAGTCGGCCGCGCCTGCCCCGGCGAGCAGCAGCGCCCCGATCCCCGTCCAGTCCCACGCAGGCCAGACGGGACAGGGTACCGCGAGCCAACCCACGCCGGTCGCGCTCGGCGCCTCGCCGTCGTCGCCCGTCCCCGCGCCGGAGCCCGTGAAGTCGGCGCGCGTCGACGTGCCCGCGCCCACGGCAGATCACTGGGAGGCGCTCGGCCACCTCTACACGCGCGCGTCGGCCGAGATCCTGCCCGGATTCTCCATGGATCCGGAGAGTATGACCGACGACGCCTGGGCGTCGCTCGAGGAGAAGATCGCCGCGCTCGTCGACGGCGCACAGGAGAGCACCGAGATCGCGAAGGCGCTCGACGGACGGGACCTCAAGCGGGATCTCTTCTACGAGCTGTCCGGCCTCGGTCCGCTGGAGCTGCTGCTCGACGACGAGTCGATCGAGTCGGTGGAGGTCAACTCCTTCGAGCGAATCTTCGTGGTCCAGGACGGTCGCCGACACGCCTCGCGGTACCGCTTCTCATGCGCTGCGGCGCTCGTCGCGGTGGGAGAGCGGCTGCTTCGCGCGCTCGGTACGACGGGCGATCCGCCGGCCTTCGCGGAGGGCTCGCTGGACGACGGCACGAGCTTCCGCCTGGTCGCCGCGCCGCTGTGCCCGACGGGGCCCGCCATCCTGCTGCGCAAGCCCACGCGCAAGGCCACGGACCTCGACACGCTGGTGGCGTCCGGGCTGCTCACCGCCGACGTGGCGGCGACCTTGCGACACGCGGCGGCGGAGCACCGGTCGATCGCGATATGCGGCAAGCCCAATAGCGACCGACGCGCGCTCGTCAACGCGCTCGCGCGGCTATCCGCGCCGTCGGAGCGCATCGTGGTGGTCGAGGACGGCTCACGCCTCTCGCTCGATCAGACCGACATCGTGCGGATCGATCGCAGCGCGTACATCGATCGCGCGCTCGATCTCTTCGGCGTGGTCCGTAGCCTGGCCTCCGATCGCACGGTGATCGCGGACCTGCTCGGCGGCGAGCTGGCGAGCTTCGGTCGCGTGTGCGGAGACGGGCTCGGCTGCTGGCTCGTCGGGCTTCACGCCCGCACGCCGGACGAGCTCGTCGACCGCTTCGTCGCGGCGTCGATGGCCTCGCGGCAGGGTGTGCCGGTCGAGCTCGTGCGGAGCCAGGTGGCGTCGATGCTCGACGTCGTGGTGTTGCTCGGCCGCGCGCCGTCCGGTGCGACGCGGGTCGTGGACGTCGTCCAGGTCGAGCTGCGCGACGGCCGCGTCACGTTGGAACCACTGGCGCTCGGGGCATAGGCGAGCCAATCGGATGTTCACCCTCATCATCGAGGACAAGTCCGGCGCGATCGCCGACGAGTATACGTTCGAAGAGGGCGAGTTCGTCATCGGCCGCTCGCGATCGACCGACATCGTTCTGCCCTCGGACAACGTGTCGCGTCGCCACGCGCGCCTCTTCACGAAGGACGGCCGCTGCTGGGTGGAGGACCTCAACTCCGCCAACGGCATCTGGCTCAACGGCAACCGCGTCAGCGGCCTCGCCGAGGTGCCCCGCAGCGCACAGATCCGCATCGGCGACTTCTTCCTCCACATCGAGGGCGCCTCCTTCTCCCGCCCCCTCGCGATGAGCGCGTTCGCCCGCCTCGTGCCGGCCGATCCCGATCTGCAAGGTCCACCGATGCAGGTCACGCGCGCCGTGACGCTGCTCGGGCGCGGCAAGGACTGCGGCCTCGTCATAAACGACGCCTCGGTCAGCCGCATCCACGCGAAGATCTCGCGAGACGCGGACGGTACGATCCGCCTCGAGGATCTCAAAAGCTCGAACGGCACGTTCGTCAACGGCCGTCGCATCGAGAAGGAGACGTTGCGTCACGCCGATCGCGTCCGCTTCGGCATGCTCGAGTACCGCGTCGACCTGGGCGAGGAGGCCTTCGAAGACGCCACGTCCGAAGAACGCGAGCCGCCCAACTACGAGGAGCTCGCCGCCGCCGCGCCCGCGCCTCCGGTCGATCGCGTGCGCATCTTCCTGCTCGCCACACTCGCCGTGCTCATCGTCGTGCTCATCGCGATCGTGATCGTGTGGTTCACGCGAGGCCGAGGCCGGTCTTCCGAGCCGCGCGACACGCCCGCGACGCCGGCCGCCGCTGCCCCCGCGGCGCAGACCGCGCCCCCGCTCGTCGAGCCGGGGGAGGACGCCGCCGCGCTGTTGAAGTCCGCCTCCGACGCGATAGAACAACGCCACTGGGACGACGCGGATCGTCTGTTCCAACGTGCGCGCAAGGCCGATCCCATCGCGACCAAGCCCATCGAGGGGCTCAACCGTGTGCGCGCCGAGAAGGCCGCCGCCGCCCACTACGACGCGGCGCGCGCCGCTTTCGCGAAGAAGGCCTACGATCAGGCCATCCGCGAATACAAGCAGGTCGCGAAGGACAGCGTCTATCGCATCGAGGCGGACGGTCAGCTGCAATCGATCGCGCGCCTGCTGGAGTTGGAGGGCGATCGCGCGTGCGCCGCCAAAGATGAACCCGCGTGCATCCGCGCCTACGAGCAGTCCATCGAGACGGGCGCGGCCTCGCCCGACGTGGAGACGAAGCTCAGGAACACGAAGGCCGCCGACGGTAAGAAGAAGAAGAAGGGACGCTAGCCGGGGCGCGCTTCCGAGCTACCCCACGCGCAGCGCCTTGCGTTGCGGCCGCACGTCCCGCCGTACGGGGAACGACTCGAGCGCCTCGCGCAGCTCGGTCGCGAAGAGCTCCACCGCGCCGCGCGAACACACGAGCTTCAGCCCGACCAGCTTGACGTGGCTCGGCTTCGGCTTGCCGAGGCGACGCGCGACCTCGACGCGCTGGAACGTATCGGCGGGCAAGGGCCCCGGCGGATCCGCCATGATGACCGCGACGTCGAGCTCCTGTCCCGACTCCGGGTTGCGCCGCACGCTCAGGTGGAGCCCGGAGTCGAGGAATCGCGGGTGCAGCTCCGAGAGCTTGCCGTCGGCCATCCACTGGAGGCTCAACGCGAGCGCGTCGAGCTCCCACGTCAGCACACGCGTCTCGAGCGTCTGCATGCGCCCGGAGCGCGACGAGAGGCTGACCTGCACGATGACGAAGTTGACGTCGTGGAGGTTGTCGGCCGACTCGAACTGATAGCGCACTGGTCTCGTGGCCACGCGCTGTCGCAGATCTTTCGCGGTGAGAACGGGCATCCGTCGCGACCTCCGGCGCCCAGTGTATGGAATCGCAGAGCCCGGCTCAACCGAGAGCGTCGCGATGCGTGGCGCGAGGCGGGATTGCCCCACGGTTGTCGGCGTGCGAGCGAGTCCCTACACTGCGCCGTCGCGAGCGGGTCTCGCGGGATCGGAGCACATGCCGGGGCGCAGCGAGATCCTGGAATTCGACGTGGTCGTGCTCGGCTCGGGCATCGCCGGTTTGTCGTTCGCGCTCGACATCGCGCCGCACGCGAGCGTCGCGCTCGTGACCAAGCGCGCGCTGGCGGAGGCCAACACGCGCTACGCACAGGGCGGCATCGCGGCCGCGCTGGGGGCGGACGACAGCCTCGATCGGCACGTCGAGGATACGCTGCGCGCGGGCGCTGGACTCTGTCATCGCGACGCGGTGGATCTCACGGTCAAGGGCGGACCCGAGACGATCGCGAGCCTCGTCGCGCGCGGGGTCGTCTTCGATCGCCGCGAGGACTCGCCGGCCGGCGAGTTGGACTTGAGCGCCTTGGACCTCACGCGCGAGGGCGGTCACACGGCGCGTCGCGTCGCACACATCGGCGACTTCTCGGGCCTCGCGATCGAAGAGGCGCTCGCCGATCGCGTGCGGGCCGAGCCCAGCATCCGGGTCTTCGAGGAGCACGTCGCCGTCGATCTCATCACGCGCGCCAAGCTCGCGCGCGGGCGCGGCGAGGGCGTCCCGGGAGGCAAGAGCGACCGCGTGCTCGGTGTGTACGTCCTCGACGCCGCGCGCAGCGACGTGCTCGCGATCTCGGCGCGCGCCGTGTGTCTCGCGACCGGTGGCGCGGGCAAGGTGTACCTCTACACAACGAACCCCGACGTCGCGACCGGCGACGGCATCGCGATGGCCTACCGGGCCGGAGCGCGCGTGGCCAACCTGGAGTTCTTCCAGTTCCACCCGACATGCCTCTACCACCCCGACGCGCGCAATTTTCTCATCTCGGAGTCGCTGCGCGGCGAGGGCGGCGTGCTGCTCACGCGCACGGGATCGGCCTTCATGGGCGACTACCACGCGATGAAGGATCTCGCGCCGCGCGACGTGGTGGCGCGCGCGATCGACCACAAGCTCAAGCAGACCGGCGAGGACTGCGTCTTCCTGGACATGACGCACCACAGCGCCGACTACCTGCGACAGCGCTTCCCGCACGTCGCCAGCACGTGCCTGAAATTCGGCGTCGACATCACGTCGCAGCCCATCCCCGTCGTGCCCGCGGCGCACTACCTCTGCGGCGGGGTGCGCACGGATCTCGATGGCCGCACGAACATCGCGGGCCTATACGCCATCGGCGAGACCGCCTGCACGGGGCTGCACGGCGCCAACCGGCTCGCGTCGAATTCGCTGCTCGAGGGCGCTGTCTTCGGCGCGCGCGCGGCGCGATCGGCGCTCGAGTACCTGAGCGATCAGACCGCGCCGGCGGATCTCCACGTGCCGATCTGGGAGACGGGCGACGCCGTCGACGCCGACGAGCAGGTCGTGGTCACGCAGAGCTGGGACGAGATCCGGCGCCTCATGTGGAACTACGTCGGCATCGTGCGTTCGAACCGGCGGCTCAGCCGCGCGTGGCGGCGCATCAAGCTCATCCAGGAGGAGATCCGGGAGGACTACTGGCGCTTCTACCTCACGCGCGATCTCGTCGAGCTGCGCAACATCGCGCGCGTGGCCGAGCTCATCGTCGAGTGCGCGCTCACGCGACAGGAGAGCCGCGGCCTGCACTACAACGAGGACTACCCCGAGCGCGACGACGCCGACTGGTTGCGGGACACCGTGCTGTGGCGCGGCGGCATCCACGGCCGCCTGGACCGCGGTCTGCTCGATCTCGCGGCGACCTGATCCGCATCCCCTCTTCCGCATCCTCTCGTCCTCATCTCACGACGCGAACCCTGCTTGCCCCTTACCCCGCCTTCCGCCTACACTAACGCGTTCGGCCATCGGCCCCGAGCGACGCCCGAGGACCCCATGCATCGAGTTGTACGCAGCGCCTGCCTCCTCTTCCTGTTCGTCTTCGCCGGCTCCTGCAACCAGTATCCGGTCAAGAGTCTGCTGTCCTCCTTCAACGTGCGCGTCACGCAGGAGCTCAACAACAACACGCCGGTCAAGCTCGACATCCTCTGGGTCATCGACCACTCGACCTCGATGTGTCAGGAGCAGAACGCGCTCGCGCAGGGGCTCAAGTCGTTCACGGACAGCCTCTCGCTCGTCGCCATCGACGCGCAGATGGCGGTCGTGACGATCCAGCAGGTGCCCTCGCCGGATTCCAGGGAGATTCAGAAGATTGGCAAGTTCCTGAGCCGCTCCAGCGCCTACTTCCCGACGAGCTGCTACGAGAGCGTGCCGCGCCCCTGCCTCAGCCCGGCCGACTGCAAGGCCTCCGCGTACAAGTTCCCGCACCAGCACAAGTGTTGGGCCAACCTGCCGGAGTCGAACCCCGGCGTCGGCACCTCGTGGCCGGAGACCTTCGACCCGCTGTCGGACCAGGTGAACTGGGCGTGCATCGGTGAGAAAGCTAATAAAATTGAGAATTTGAATTGCTCTGTCAACTCCGAGTGCGTGGCCGCGTGCACGAAGGACGCGGACTGCAAGTACTTCCTGAAGGAAGGCGAGTCCGTCGGCTGCGAGGTCAGGTGTGTTTCGGGACCTGCCGGCAGCTTCTGTCAGCGCCCGCCCGTGTCCTCGTACGACGACGTCTGCATGGAGGTGTCGGAGCCACAGGGGAACGATGCGTGCCCCGGCAAGTCGTTCAAGAAGTGCACGGACCTCGGCGTCGAGAAGGCGGACGGCAAGTACCCGTGCCCACGCAAGGATCTCCCGGACCTCTTTCGCTTCTGTCCGCCCAACGCGCCCGACTGCACGGACACGCTCGCGCAGTTCAAGTGCGTGTCGACGGTCGGCGCCGCGTCGAGCCTCGAGGCCGGCTTCGAGGGCGCGTTCCGCTCCGCGTGGGAGGCGCTCAGCCCCGACGGC
>Ga0172370_10005763_pt1 | contig 15863 bp, 17 predicted proteins | sample LakKiv5m_FD_114538 | JGI IMG/M metagenome (GOLD analysis project Ga0172370, IMG submission 114538) | Freshwater microbial communities from Kabuno Bay, South-Kivu, Congo - kab_022012_11.5m | ecosystem: Environmental > Aquatic > Freshwater > Lake | place: Democratic Republic of the Congo...
AGCGGCAACCCCGACTCCGACGACCACAAGGGCGGCGGCATGACCCCCAATCTCCACCTTAAAACCGCCCAGGAACTGTCCAAGACTTGGGGACCACCTCAAACGTGGGATGCGGGGAGGACGTGACCATATTGGAAGTGGCACAAGCCGTGGCCCGAACCGTGGGCTACACCGGACCCATCCACACCGACTCCACTAAGCCTGACGGTGCGCCGCGCAAGCTCATGGACAGCACCCGTCTTAACGCATTGGGCTGGCAAGCACAGGTCGGACTTGAAGTAGGTCTGAAAGCTGCTTACGAAGACTTTTTGGCCCATTACGCCGCATAAACATAGAGAAAACAAATGACGTCAACACCCAATGTATCCCCAAAAGTTGCCCTTATTACCGGCATCACTGGTCAAGATGGCTCCTATTTAGCCGAGTTTCTGCTTGAAAAAGGTTACATCGTTCACGGTATCAAGCGCCGAGGCAGCTTGTTCAACACACAGCGCATTGACCACATCTATCAAGATCCTCACATCGACAATGCGCGCTTCAAGCTGCACTATGGTGACTTATCTGACACCAGCAACCTGGTGCGTATCATTCAGGAAACTCAGCCAGACGAGATTTACAACCTCGGCGCCATGAGCCATGTGGCCGTGTCGTTCGAAAGCCCTGAATACACGGCTGACGTTGACGGCATTGGTACGCTGCGTATTCTCGAAGCCATTCGTATTCTAGGTCTTGAGAAAAAGACGCGCTTCTATCAAGCCAGTACCAGCGAGCTGTACGGCTTAGTGCAAGAAATTCCACAAAAGGAAACCACTCCGTTTTATCCCCGCAGCCCTTACGCTGTGGCCAAGATGTATGCTTACTGGATCGTGGTGAACTACCGCGAGGCTTACGGTATGTACGCTTGCAACGGTATATTGTTCAACCACGAGAGCCCACGACGCGGCGAAACCTTCGTTACACGAAAAATCACTCGTGGTTTAGCCAATATTGCTCAAGGTGTGGAGCCCTGCCTGTACATGGGCAATATGGATGCGTTGCGCGATTGGGGCCATGCTAAAGACTATGTGCGCATGCAGTGGATGATGCTGCAGCAAGACCAGCCTGAAGACTTCGTCATCGCCACTGGTGTGCAATACAGCGTGCGGCAATTTATCCAATGGTCAGCCGCTCAACTGGGTATTACGCTTAAATTTGAGGGTCAAGGCGTTGAAGAACGTGGCATCGTCGAATCCATCACGGGCGACCAAGCGCCTGCCCTCAAGGTTGGGGATGTCGTCGTCAAAATCGATCCGCGCTATTTCCGCCCAACGGAAGTTGAAACCCTGCTGGGTGATCCAACTAAGGCCAAACAAAAGCTAGGATGGGTGCCAGAAATCACGGTGCAGGAAATGTGTAAAGAAATGGTGGCTGAGGATTTGAGATTGGCCAAGCAACACGCTCTGCTGAAGGCCAACGGGTTTGTCGTGAACGTTAGCATCGAATAGTCAGGGGAAAACCATTCATTTAACCAGTGTTCAAGAGATTACCGCTGAATCTGGTGTTACATTGAAAATCTATTTCAGGTTTATGCATAGAGGTAGATCCTTGAAACTGTTCTTGAAGTGATTCAATACATGAATAAAACACTGAATAACATTTTTCTTCCGAATAAATAATGCTGATTCGGTTATTTCTCAGCTTTGAAATTCCTGTATATAGGGCATTGACAATTCTGCTTAATTTCTTGCTATTCAGGATTGTTGCGATACAGCTAGGTGCAAATGGCGTGGCCTCTGTATATGCATCACTGTCACTTCTGGCCTTCTGGGTCTTAGGCGATTATGGGATGCATAACTTGATACTAAGAGAGGCTGCCAAAGCTCAACTGGCAAGTTACTATCATAGTAACTTTCGCCTGCTGCAAAAAAGACTCCTACATTCAACTATGTTTTGTTTTGTAGCCGCATTTCTTGTAACGTCTTATCTAAGCGCCGACAACGAGCTTCCGCTAGATTTTACTGCGATGATAATCGGGAGTGTGTTGTCTTTCATTGCGGCAAATGCAATCGCCTACGAAAAAATACTATTTGGGTCGGGTGGCTATAAAGTTGTATTAAGAACCCAAGTATTCTCATCAATTGTTGCAGTTATTGTTGCGTATGAATTGAATTTTCTCGGTCTATCAACTCCAGAATACATGTTTTATCTGGTGCTCTTGAGCCCGGCAATTAGTGCGTTGCTATGTGCTACGATTGTTAAAATGAAAGTAATGCGAGAGCCAATTCGATTAGGTTTAACAGTCGGATCATCCTCAATCTACAACGGAAGTCACAATAAATTATTTTTCGGATTGGCAGTTATTTCAATGATTGGCAATGGGTTTGATGTATATATTATTAATAAATATTATGGGGCTGAGATGACTGCTGCAATTGTGCTATCTCAGAAAATTATAAATCCATTCCACACGTTATATCAGTCATGGGTTCTTCAATTTTGGCCAAAATGGGAACAAGAACTATCCCGAGAGGGGGCTGGATTATTCAGCCTTGCGTCGAGAATAAAAAAGATTGCCTTCATTGGTCTCGTATGGATGAGTGTGGCATTGTTTGGAAGCCTAATCTTTCTAGAATGCTACGCAAAAAGTATTTTTAACCTAGAAGTAAGCGAAATTTTAATTCCGCTTTCATTTGGTTTGTATCGCCTTTCGACTGCCTATACCGAGCCAAAAACTATAGTTCTCCAAACCGAAGGATATCTGAAAACATATTTCATAATATGCGCAATCTTGAATTTTACTTTAATTTTCACAAAAATCTCGATTTCTTTCAGCGGCTTTGATCTGTATTATTTTTACATATCTGCCGCAATTATTCAATTGATTGCAATAAACGGTTTTGTGATCGAAATAATTCATAAGAAAGCAGCTTTCAAATGAACGCCAATATCATCAAGTCCATTTATATGCGAATCAGGAGCCGTTTGTCATTGCTCGGGTCGGTGCATAAAACGACAATCAAATATTGTCTATCGAGCGCATTCCCAAGACATCGCGGGGCTATTCAGCTTGGCGATGAATCAAAAGAGGCGAAAGTGACAAGAGCTGTTGTTCTGTTTAGCCGATTTCATTACGCCAACGAAGAGTGGTCAAAGTGCGGCTCCGGGAGAATGCAGATTGAATTGATAGGCGCGCTAAAAAAGATGGGGTTTGAAGTTATTTTTGCAGGGCAGGAGGATTTGCATCTACATCGCGTGCTTAGTAATTCAGATTTAATTGTCGGTGCCACTTCAAATGCTCACTATATACCCCATACTTATCATGGATGTATATTTCTCTTGACAACAAATAGCCACCCGAAAGTAAGAATTCAACGACTTAATCGGTTGCGATCGATTTATGGACTGAAATCGCGTGAAATTCCAGTCGTTACACACCATAGGTATGCTTACAGTATAGCGGATTATTTGTATATTGCTGAAAATCAATTTGGGCTCTCGATGCATGCACAAGCAGGAACCCCGATGGAGAAGGTTCTTACTTACCGAAACCGTACCTCACCTGACCACTTCAAGCGAATTACTGAGTATAAGCCACGTTTATCGGGCAAGAGACATTATATTGCGTGGGTTACGCCGTCATTACGAAAGGGGTTGCCTACATTAATCGAGGCCTGGACTTCTTGGGAAGGACGAGGGGAAGCGACTCTGACAGTAATTGGATTCCCATCGAATGAGAAAACACAGATTATAAACAAGTATGCGAAATTATTAAAAATCAGATCCGATATACGGTTAGATTTTGCTTTTATGTCGCATTCGGATATTCCATCCAAACTAGATGGTTTTGATATAGCGCTTTTTTTAACTCACGAGGACGCACAGCCATCGCAGTTATTAGAAATTGCTTCAATGGGGTATCCGATTATTACAACCAACGAAAGCGGAGTTGATTTCCCAACAACTTGTTGCACCTACGTCTCTCCATGGAATCGTGGGCAAATTCACGATGCGTTGACCTTTTGGAATAAGTGCGATGAGGAAGCTCTCCAAGTTGCAGCGAAAATCTCAAGGGAGTATGTAATGGCCTACCATAACTGGGATAACTTCCAATCGGATTTTATTAACGATCTAAACAATGTTTTTAGGCTCCGCTCATAATGGATATTATTTTTAGTGTAATTACCCCGTATTACGATTCTGAAGGATTTGTTGATAGATATTTTTACTCCCTTTCAAATCAGACTGAGAAATCCTTCGAGATTGTTATTTGCCTCACCCCAAGATCTCCTTCTAGTGTGGATTCTGAGGTCGATTTTATAAAAGCTGCGCATGCTAAATATTTTAAAGGTTGCAGCAACCTAACGTTAGCTGTGGACGCCCAAAAGTCTGGCCCTGGAAAAGCTCGAAACTTGGCTGCCAAGTACGCCAAAGGAGTGTGGTTGGCATTCTTAGATATTGATGATAGTTGGGCTCCAGACAAGCTGGCAAAAATGTTAATTGCTATTAATGATCATAGCAATGTAGTTTTGTTTCATCATGGGGCGCTGGTGAATAATGAGGTGTACGGAGTTGTATTCGATGATTCAAATAAGAGTGTGAACGCTACGTTTGATTCTTTGCTTTATGGCGGCAACCAGATCGCCAACTCTAGCGTTATCCTTAAAACAGATGTTTTTCTCAATTGCGGTGGTTACGATTCAAGTGTCAAGGCATGTGAAGACTGGGAGCTTTGGCTCAGGATTACGTCACATGGTCATGCGACATATTATTTAAATGAGCCGCTGATGACATATTACGTTCATGGGAACAACATGCATTACTTAAAGCCAGACGATAATTTGTATTGGATCACAACAATTTTTAATGATTATGCAGTCATTGATAATGACCTAAAGCAATCGCTTAAAAATAGATTTTTTTCGAGATTGTTGTCAAGGGTTGCCGTTGAGCATTTTCGTATCGGAAATAGGTGGATTAGCCTAAAATACTCCATGATGTCATTAAAACTCGAATTTATGAGTAAATACTCTTGGTCGGCCTTGTTTACGACTGTTATTGGTATTGATTTACGTAAACTATATTGGACTCTAAATAGATTTAATTTTCAATCGGGGAAAAGAAAATGAAATTCATTGTAACTGGTGCGGCTGGTTTTATAGGTAGCAACCTAGTTGATCGACTGCTTGAAAATGGTCATTCCGTTGTGGGCATAGACAATTTTTCGACCGGGCAAAGACGATTTCTGGTGCAAGCATTAGAGAATTGTAACTTTGTACTGCATGAAGTTGATTTGCTTGATGCTCAGGCAATTGCGCCCCTTTTTGTTGATTGTGACTTTGTTTTCCATTTGGCGGCTAATGCAGACGTTCGGTTTGGAATTGAGCATCCTCGCAAGGATCTAGAGCAAAATACGATCGTAACTTACAATATCCTTGAAGCTATGCGGTCAAATAATGTTAAGAAAATTGCATTTTCCTCAACTGGTTCTGTATACGGTGAAGCGGAGATAATCCCAACTCCTGAGAACGCGCCATTCCCCATCCAAACATCCCTATATGGAGCATCTAAGCTCGCAGGCGAAGGTTTGCTAGCGGCCTACTGCGAGGGTTTTGGATTTCAATCTTGGATTTTTAGATTTGTTTCAATTCTTGGTGAGCGATATACGCATGGACATGTATTCGATTTCTACCAAAAACTTAAAGCTGACCCGAGTCAATTGCAAGTGCTTGGGAATGGCAAACAACGCAAATCATATTTGTATATTCATGATTGCATCGACGCAATGCTCTTGGCTACCGAATTGGCCAATGACACGGTAAATATATTCAACCTCGGGGTTGACGGTTTTTGTGAAGTTCGTGATTCTATTGGTTGGATTTGTAGCGAGTTAGCACTTGACCCTGAACTTCAATTCACCGGTGGCGATCGCGGCTGGATTGGTGATAACCCTTTCATCTTTCTCGATACTAGCAAGATTCGTGCTCTAGGGTGGCGCCCTAAATTTGATATTCGAGAAGGGGTTGTTAAGACAGTTAATTATCTTCGATCAAACGAATGGGTGTTTGAGGCTCGAACATGACCACGCCAGTTGCCATCATTACTGGAGGGTCGCGCGGTCTGGGGGCAGTTTTGGTTAGGCGTTTTTGGCAGGCTGGTTTCAGTTTAGCCATCGTTGCAAGAAACGCATCTGATATCAGGCGTGTGTTAAGCGACTTGCCGGTTCGAGACGGGCAGTTCGCCACTGAGTATGCTTGTGATCTCGCCGATGCCCGCCAAGTCGAGGCACTCGTTGATGTGCTTTGTGAAAAGCTCCCTCGGCTCGATGTACTCGTCAACAATGCTGCAATTCATGGAGCCATTGGGCCTTTCATTTCGAATGATCTAGATGAATGGAGGAATGCGATACAAGTTAATTTAATCGCACCTGTTACACTTTGCCATGGCTTGGCCACCATAATTGCCGAATCTGGTGGTGGATCCATTATTAATTTATCCGGTGGGGGTTCGACATCTCCGAGAGCAAACTTTTCCGCTTACGCGACAGCTAAGACAGGCCTTGTTAGGTTTAGTGAGACGCTGGCTGAAGAACTCAGACTCGCTCAGGTCAGGGTCAATTGTATTGCACCCGGAGCAATGCAGACGGATATGTTAAAAGAGGTGTTGGCCATTGGCGAGGGTGCGGCAGGAGGGCGTGAGTTTGCATTGGCCAACAAAGTATTCGTTGAGGGGGGGGCGTCAACTGAGCGAGTTGCTGATCTAGCACTTTTCTTGGCCACAGATGTGAGCAAGGGTATTTCAGGAAAACTTATCAGCGCAGTTTGGGATGATTGGGAAAATTGGCCCTTACATCTCGAGGAACTCACATCTACAGATGTTTATACGTTACGACGCCTTACCGGGCGGGATCGTGGATTTACTTGGGTGGATAAATGAAAATATATAACGTTGGAATCGTCGGTTGTGGTTTGATTGGGCAAAAGCGTGCAAAAGCTTTAGGTAACTTGGCTAAGTTGGTGGCTTGTGCCGATCTAGATGTAAGTCGCGCACAAGACTTGGCACGAACAACTAATGCCAAGGTATTTCGCGATTGGCGCGAATTAGTTTGGTCCCCCTCGGTAGAAGTTGTCATCGTTGCTACACTACATGACTCACTCGCGGAGATTACGCTCACAGCGATTGAAGCAGGAAAGCATGTATTGGTCGAAAAACCTGCTGCACGAAATGCAGCGGAATTAGAGCCCGTCATAGCAGCATTGGAAAAACATCCTGTAAAAGTGCATGTTGGATTTAATCATCGTTATCACCGTTCTCTCCGAAAAGCGAAAGAAATTGTCGATTCGGGTGCGCTTGGTGAGTTGATGTTCATCCGGGGGCGCTATGGTCATGGCGCCAGGATTGGCTACAACAAGGAGTGGCGTGCGGATCCAGTCCTCTCAGGTGGAGGTGAGTTAATTGACCAAGGGCCTCATCTAATAGATCTTTCCAGATGGTTTCTTGGCGAGATTACTGAAGTGAATGGATTTGCGCATACTTACTATTGGGATATGCCGGTTGACGACAATGGTTTCATGTTGCTAAAAACTGAAAAAAATCAGACAGCTTTCCTTCATGTTTCTTGCACAGAGTGGAAGAATTTGTTTTCATTTGAAATCTATGGGAAACAGGGGAAACTAGACTTATCCGGACTCGGCGGCAGTTACGGCGTGGAAAAAGTAACGTGGTATAAAATGCTAGCGGAAATGGGGCCACCAGAAACAACTTCATGGGAATATCCCATGGGCGATGATTCCTGGCAAGTTGAGTTAGCTGAATTCCTAGATGACATTCGTTTTGACAGAACGCCTGTTGCATCACTATCAGATGCATTGGCATCACTGCTTGTGATAGAGAAGATATATAACAATTCCGGGTTACCAAATGTCTAGATATATTTTTTATTTGCTACATTATTTCGAGCGCAGAATTTCGTACTTGCTCGGTAAAGGCTATGGCGCTGCTACCATTCAAGTCGAAGTCAAGTCTGCTATATCCTTTCTGAGCAAATATAGTGACTCAATATTGGCTGTGGATGTTGGCGGTAATATTGGTGATTACACAAATACAATTCGTCAATATTTCCCTAACTCAGAAATTCATATCTTTGAACCCGCCAAAACAAACTTTGAGAAACTCATAGGTCGATTCAAGGCGGAGGAAGGTATTGTCATTAATTTAACTGCTCTTTCAGATAAAAATGGCCCAGCCACTCTCTATTCAAATTACCCGGGAAGCGGATTGGCCAGCATGGCTGAAAGAAGGCTTGAGCACTTCAATGTGACTATGAATTGTGTGGAGAAAATAAATACTATTAGATTTGAAAATTATTGGGCAACTAAACTTAATGGCAGAGTGATAGATTTAGTAAAGATTGACATCGAAGGGTTTGAGTTGTCAGCGTTAAGGGGATTTGGGGATGCAATTCACAAAACAAAGGTAATTCAATTTGAATTCGGTGGTTGCAACATTGATACTAAAACAAGCTTTCAAGATTTTTATTACTTTTTTAGCGAACGAGGTTATCGCCTGTATAGAATAACGCCCATCGGGTTAGAGGAAATATTAGAATACTCTGAGTTAGATGAGTCTTATGTTACAACTAACTTTATTGCCGTAAACGAAAATCTAATTCAAGGAAAAGCGCAATGATTATTGCACGGAGCCCACTACGTATTACACTCGGAGGAGGCGGCACAGATCTCCCTTCCTATTATCAGGATCATGAAGGTTTTTTGGTATCAGCAGCCATAGACAAGTACGTTTATGTAAACGTTATGAGACCATTCACTGAGGGTATCTATCTTAAGTACTCTCAATTAGAGCATGTAAATAATATTCCTGATGTACAACATCCTATCATTCGCGAAGCGTTGCAACTACTCGACTTTAAGACACCGCAGATTGAGATTACGACGCTTGCAGATATACCAGCAGGCACTGGATTGGGATCTTCTGGTAGTTTCACAACAGCACTATTAAAGGCGCTGTATACCCATCGTAAGCGACACCTCCATCAGGAAGAGTTGGCTGAATTGGCTTGTCATATTGAGATTGATCGCCTCGGTGAGCCAATTGGTAAGCAGGATCAGTACATCGCTGCTGTTGGTGGGGTTACGTGCTTTACTTTTCATAAGGATAGTAAAGTTACAGCATCTCCATTAGGCATTAGCATGGATACGATGTTCGACCTGGAGGATAACCTGATGCTTTTCTTCACTGGCTTCTCGCGCAGCGCGAGCGGTATCTTGAAGGATCAGAAGGTAAAGTCCCAGCAGAATGATGCTGACATGCTCAATAATTTGCATTACGTCAAAGATCTTGGCTATCGTAGTCGTGATGCATTGGTAGACGGAAAAACAGAACTGTTTGGCGAGTTGATGCACGAGCATTGGGAGCATAAAAAACGCCGCTCTGGTGGAATGAGCAACCCGAAAATTGATGAGTGGTACGAATTGGGTATGAAAAACGGCGCCGTGGGCGGCAAGCTGGTGGGAGCCGGTGGCGGTGGCTTTTTAATGTTTATGGCACACGACCGGAACAAGCTGCGCCATGCCATGGCGCACGCGGGCTTGGAAGAGGTGCGATTCAAGTTTGACTTTGAAGGCACCAAGGTTGTGATGACTTCTTGATGGAGGCAACCTGATGCTTCCGGTTGCTATTTTGGCTGGTGGCCTTGCCACACGTTTGCGTCCGATTACGGAGACCATACCGAAGGCGTTGGTCGATGTTGCTGGCAAGCCTTTTATCGTTCGTCAATTGAGCTATCTGCGCGAGCAAGGGGTAAGACGCGTCGTGCTGTGTATTGGCTATCTCGGAGACATGGTTCGAGACGTGGTGGGCATAGGCGAAAGTTTTGGGCTCGAGGTCAGCTACTCTGAAGACGGCCCGAACTTGCTAGGTACGGGTGGCGCACTCGCGACGGCTATTCCCCTTTTGGGTGACGACTTCTTTGTTTTGTATGGCGACTCCTTTTTGCCAGTGAATTTTTCTGCTGTACAAGTAGCTTACGAGAGAAGTAAGCAGCCAGCTTTGATGACCGTTCTAAAGAACCAGAACCAATGGGACAAAAGCAACGTGCTGTTTGTGAATGGTCGATTGCATGAGTACAACAAGCGCGAACCTCGGGCGGAGATGACCTATATCGACTATGGATTAGGAGTTGTTTCGGCTTCGGTTATGAAGCAGGGTCCTGTTGGCCAGTCTTTTGATTTGGCAGATGTTTACCAAGACCTGTCTTTGCAAGGGCAATTGGCGGGGCTGGAGGTTCATGAGCGTTTCTACGAAATCGGTTCGCACACTGGCTTGAAAGAAACGGAAGACTATTTTTTAACCAAGGAGAAGCTATGAGTTACGCAGCACAGCACATGAAGGAAGCATCTGAAATTATTCAACAAATGGATGTTTCAGCCATCGAAAAAATGGCGGACCTGCTGGCAACAGTAAAAGCAGACGGAGGACGTATTTTCTTCCTGGGCGTAGGCGGAAGCGCGGGTAATTGTTCACATGCAGTGAATGATTTTCGAAAGATTGTCGGAATTGAATCTTACGCGCCAACCGACAATGTCTCTGAGTTAACAGCGCGCACCAATGACGAGGGTTGGGCGACCATATTTGTTGAGTGGCTAAAGATCAGCAAACTGCAGCCTAAAGATGCATTGTTTATCTTCTCGGTGGGCGGAGGCAACCTAGAAAAGAATATTAGCCCCAATTTGGTAGAGGCCATTAAGTTGGCAAAGACTGTTGGCGCGAAAGTGACTGGCGTGGTGGGCCGTGACGGTGGTTACACAGCGCAAGCAGCGGATGCATGTGTGATTGTACCCACGGTCAACCCGGAAACTATCACGCCGCACTCTGAGGCGTTTCAGGCAGTTGTTTGGCACTTACTAGTATCGCATCCCAAGCTTAAGGCTAATCAGACCAAATGGGAATCAGCGGTAAAGTAATTTTTCAGGGTCGTGTGACAAGCGTGAGGCGTGCGGTTTTCTTAGACAGGGATGGGGTAATCAATCGTGCCATAGTGCGTGATGGCAAGCCTTATCCGCCCGCTGATCTAGCAGCTCTAGAGATCCTGCCCGGTGTGTCTGATGCAATGCATTCGCTGCACGAAGCGGGCTGGCTCTTGATTGTAGTGACCAACCAGCCAGATGTGGCGAGAGGAACCACGCCAAGAGCCGATGTGGAAGCGATCAACGCGCATTTGCAGAAGTGTCTGCCGATTGATGAATTCCGTACCTGCTATCACGACAGCGGTGACGGGTGCGATTGCCGCAAGCCGCTGCCTGGCGCGCTGCTTGCGGCCGCGGGTGCGCATGGGATTGACCTTGCATCGAGTTATATGGTCGGCGACCGTTGGCGAGACACAGAAGCTGGCGAACGTGCCGGCTGCAAGACAATTTTTTTAGACTATGGCTACGACGAAAAGCAGCCAGAAAAGTTCAACCATCGTGTGCGTTCTCTTGCTGAGGCCGCAGACATTATTTTAGGAAAATGAAATGAAAAAGGTAGAAGATCTCAAAGTTCAAATTTTTGCTGATGGTGCCGACAAGGCCGGCATGCTGGAAATGTATGCCAAGCCTTACATCAAAGGTTTGACTACCAATCCAACTTTGATGAAGAAGGCGGGCATTACCGATTACCGCGCGTTCTGCAAAGACATTCTCACGCATATCAAAGACAAGCCGCTGTCTTTTGAGGTGTTCTCGGATGACTTCGCGGAGATGGAACGTCAGGCCATGGAAATCGCCAGTTGGGGTGATAACGTTTACGTCAAGGTCCCTGTGACCAACACCAAACAAGAGACTTGCTACGCGCTGGTGAAGAAACTCGGCGCACAAAAGGTCAAGATGAACGTCACGGCCATCATGACGATGACACAAGTTCGGGATGTCGTCGCCGCGCTGAATCCCAATGTGCCAAGCTATGTTTCGGTTTTTGCTGGGCGCATCGCTGATACGGGCCGGGACCCAGTTCCGATGATGGCAGCAGCAGTAGAAATGCTCAAAGTTGCGCCAGCAGCAGAGCTTATCTGGGCCAGTCCGCGTGAATTGCTAAATATTTTTCAGGCTGATGAGGTAGGTTGTCAAGTGATCACGGTGACCAATGACATCCTAAAAAAGTTGACATTAGTCGGATATGAGCTAAATGAATACTCATTAGATACCGTCAAAATGTTTTACAACGATGCCTGTGCAGCAGGATTTGAACTATAAGAGGCAAGCGACCGAGGGCATGGGTAGTTACCAAGTCCTCGGAGCGCAATATCTGCAAATTAATAAGTAAGCATAAAGGCGAGCAATTGATAGTTTCGAGGATATATGGCGGCTTAGGGAATCAAATGTTTCAGTATGCAATTGGTCGATCTCTAAGCAAAAAATATGAAACTAGTTTGTATTTAGATACCACAGAACTGATTCGCAGAGGCGGGTCTGATGAAAGATCATTTGGATTGGGTGGTTACAGTATTGTGGAATGTCTGCCACCAGAGACATTAAGGGTTATGCTTTCAATATACAGAAGACCTCCGTTTAGACAAATCTTTAAAGAATGGCCACTAAAACTAATCAGGGAACAGCAAGCTTACAAACTTCAGAAAATGTCGCATCTGAAAACGCAGTATGGGGTCTACTTGGATGGATACTGGCAGTGCTTTGACTATTTCGATGAGATCCGCAATCATCTGCTGAACGAATTTAGGCCGCGCAATGAATTATCAGTTCAGTCCAAACTGATTCTTTCGAGAATTGTGGCCAACCCTTCCGTAGGGCTTCATATTAGGAGGGGTGATTACGTTAGTAATATGGCTGCCAACAATAATCATGGCGTATGCCATAATTCATATTATGAAAATGCACTGAGTTTTATTGAGGAAAAAATTGGGAAATTCCATCTTTTTGTATTTTCAGATGATTTGGATTGGGCGCGCAGAAATCTCACATGCTCTATGCCAACCATATTTGTTTCTAGTGACGGGGGTAATCTTCCTGATCACGAAGAGCTATATCTAATGTCCAAATGTTCGCATGTTATCACTGCTAATAGTACATTTAGCTGGTGGGCTGCTTGGCTTAATTGTAACATCTCAAAAATTGTAATTAGTCCGAAATCTTGGCTACGAGATTCACGTGTCGATGTAACGGATTTAATCCCAAAATCATGGGTAAGACTTTAGGCGACATGCCATACTCGCGAACCGTGCTTCTCAAGATGTATGCAGTTTGGACGTTTGCATATTTATTTTTGTTTCCAATCGGGAGTTATATTTACGGCACGGGCGGGGTAATAGAAGCGATTCCAAGCGCCTTGGGAAGAGGGGTCTATTTCGTATATTTAACTTCAATAGTTATTATATACATATTCTTCATTCTGCATAATAAATACTCAGGAGAGCCAAAGCCGGCTACCAGTCAGCAGATCGTTCGGCAATATATTAAACGATCAAATAAGATAGTTAGTGGTCTTTCCGTTTTGTTGTTTTTAGGGATTTCTTTAACTTACTATTTTCTCATGACGGAGTCGATTGACTATTCATTGTTATTCAACAGATCGAACCGCACAGAGGGTGTTTTTGTCACGCAACAATGGGTTATTTACGTATATTTCATACAATCACTCGCTTTTGTCTCAATCTATTACTTAGAGGAACTCAGCAATTCAGAGTTGTTTTTATTTGCTGTCCTGACTGCATCTTTCTTTGTGTTCGAGATTTTTTTTCTTGGGGCTCGAAGATACTCTGTTGCTATAGTTCTGTTTTATATGTATCGAAAAGGGTATTTCGAATATTTGTTCGGCACTAAATTTGGTGCCCTGTTGATTTTTGGAGCTGTTCTAAGTGGAATCGGATTTGGTGTTGTTAGAGAGTTCTTATTTCACGATATCTTACTTAGTGAGGCAGACACGGACTACGCCATATTTTTAGCAATCACATCTAATGAATTTACTGAAATTGGAGCAGGGATAGCGCGTACGGTCAACTTTTCGATGGATCTTGATAACTTGAAATTAGGTAGCACGTTCATAAATATTTTCTATTTTTTTATCCCTAGATTTATCTTTGAAGATAAACCGCTTTCGCTGACTTATCAGTTGGACATCCCAATCTCTATATATTCTGAGTTTTTTGTAAACTTTCATTTGGCCGGTTTATTTTTTATTATTGTATTCTCTTATCTCATTAGCAGGCTTTCTAGAAAGGCGCCTTCGGGCTATTTTAGTTGCGTTCTCGCTGCGTATTCGTTTGATTTCATTCGCGCTGAAATCGCTACGATCGCTTATACTCTCTTTTTTGTGGCAGTGTTCTCGACTATCGCTAAAGGATCTCTTATGCATAGATGTGTTCTTTCATTACTGCGACCGTCTAATGTCAAGGCATGATATTCATATCATCGAGACTTCTCTGAGGCGCCTCTTGTATCAGCTCGTTGCCGCTGTCCAAAACTGCTTTCCCCAAACAGTTTCTCTGCTTGAATGGCACTATTGATCTGTTCCAGAATGTTGCGCCGAGAGCGTATCGAAACATGAAAGGCGACTTCAACCCTCCCCACCTATTATTGGAATCGACTAAGATTATCATCTTAGCACGCAGATCAATTAACTCTGCTCGTACGAAATGTTGAAGTGCGTGTATAAATTATGAAAATTTCCTTGGTTCTTACTGGCTCCGATAGGCACGCCGATTTAACTCGATTTTACTCCAGCATCGGTGCCGCCGCCGAGTCGGCAAATGTTAATATTGAACTGATTTTTGTAAACCAAGGTCAGTTCGATCCACCCGCAACCATTAACACGCTCAAAACTCTTTCGCACATTCAATTGAAGCATAAAAAGCTACCGCTTTCGCGTGCGCGGAACATTGGGCTACAACATATTACGGGAGACGTACTTGGTTTTCCTGATGATGACTGCTGGTACTCGTCAAATGTGTTGCAGCAGGTTGCCCACTACTTTGACGAACATCCTTCGACTGCGGCGATTTGCACGAATGTGTATGACCCAGTGCTGCAGCGCTCCTACGGGGGGCGACCGGTGGGCACCCATATCCGCGTGAACTACCAGAACCTTTTTGAGCTGCCCATTTCGGTGGGCATCTTTGTGCGACGCAACGCCTTTGAAGACGCAGGCTTCCAGTTCGACGAACAACTGGGTGCAGGTACCCCACTGGGCAGCGGCGAAGAAACCGATTTGATCTATCGACTGCTTAAGTGCGGGGCGCTGGTGGAATACGTGGGCTCCGTTCAGGTATTTCACCCGGTGCCCGAATATCAGGAAACGGATATTGCCAAGTACTACCGCTATGGGCTTGGGTTTGGGTACCTCAATGGCCGGATCGTTCGGGATGGTGAATGGAGCGTGCTGTATCACCTCGGTTTAGTCCTGATGCGCTCGCTCGGCGGAGCTCTGATGAACCTCCATCGATCCACATCAAGGCGTTTGTACTGGAACAGGCTTCTGGGAATCGTTCAAGGTTTCGTTCGTGGAGTCAGGGGTTTGACGTGCTGATGTTGGACGGCATCATCTATTCGCTGCAGCGTCATGGAGGCATCACGGTGTACTTCAATGAACTGCTTCGGCGACTCGCGAGTCAGAACTTCGCCCACCGGACGGTGGTGTATGCAGGTGCGTCCGATCACGCCCTCGGATTGCCTAGTCTGCCAGAGGTCCGTAAGTCACGGATCGCTGAGCGCTATCGGCGCTGCCAAGTGCCTGTCGAAGCGAGGCTGTTTCATTCCAGCTATTACCGCCTTCCGGACATACCGATCCCTACCGTGACAACGGTCCACGACTTCACCTATGAACGGATTTCACCGGGTCTACGAAGGTGGGCGCACAGCAAACAGAAATTTGACGCCATC
>Ga0172370_10005766_pt1 | contig 15856 bp, 11 predicted proteins | sample LakKiv5m_FD_114538 | JGI IMG/M metagenome (GOLD analysis project Ga0172370, IMG submission 114538) | Freshwater microbial communities from Kabuno Bay, South-Kivu, Congo - kab_022012_11.5m | ecosystem: Environmental > Aquatic > Freshwater > Lake | place: Democratic Republic of the Congo...
CATCCTCTGTTCCGCCCGTGCGGTCAGCACGATTATGGCGGCGACCAGTGTGAGCAGTCCGGCCCGGAGCCTGCCGCAGGCGACGTTCCTGTGCCCCCATGCGGTGCGCGCCCATGCCATAGGCAGCAGACCAAGCCCACCGCGCCGCGCCTGCACTGGCGGCTATTCGCGCGTTCATACTCCGTGCCCTGGTGAATAGTATATCCGATTCAATCCTGCCGTCGAGATGAGCGTGTTGTCCTCCGGCGGCAGGTATTTCTCGACCCACAGCCGCTGCGAGGCGGGATGGCTCAAGCCGACATGTGCCAGCCAGCCATCGGTATCCCAGCGCGACAGACCGTCGGCGCCGGCGGTGAAGTAGCGATGCGCGCGGCGGCGGTAGGTGGCCAGCGAGCGATCCATACCCAGCGTGACGACGCCGATGTGCTGGAGCAGTTGCCGGCCGGCGCGTCGGCGGAGTGGGCGATACTCGAGTTCTTCGACAGCCCGCCAGACGCGCCGGCGCATCTCCTCCCGCACGGCAGGATGATGACGCAGCACCCGAGATACCGTACCCACGGCCACCCCTGCATGCCTGGCGATGTCATGCACAGTCGGCATGGGACAAGCTTACGAGAGCGGAAAGGGTCTGTCAATGATGAGGCATGAACTAAGGTGAACTACTTGGGCAATGTCCTGTCTCCACATGAACTGATGAGTGATGGCCGATCACGGCGATACCGGAGTGCAGAACGAGCTACGGGTAGACCTCGGTGCCCCTGATTGTATCTATCTCACATTTGGGGATGTGGCTGCTGTCTGTCAGTGCCCATCTTGGTGTCACAACGGTCTGCCATGTGGAAGGAACACCCAGGGGTGTTGAAGATGTGTCAGCCGTAACGAGCGCTCTGAAAACGTTTTCGCCATTGGCTTGGCGTGCAGTGATATCGCGTGTGAAAGCGTAACGTGAAGTAGGAGGGATTGGTAAAACCGGTCTGGCGGGTGACCTCCACCATGGGCAGGTCGGTGTCCATTAATAATTCGACGGCCAGATCCATACGCATATTGAAGAGGTAGTCCTGCAGGCTATGCCCCGTCAGGCGGCGGAAGTTGCGGGTCAAGCTACGCCGACTCATCTGCACCGCAGAGGCCACTTCGTCAACGGTCACCGCGTCAGCGAGGCGCGCGCGCAGATACTGGGTAATCGTATCGACGAATTGTTCTCCCTCATCTGAGACGATCACATCGTCCGGATCCGCATCGATCAACCCGCAAGCGTAGAGCGGACGCGCGAGGAGCGTGGTGAGCAGGGCACGCGCGCGTTCTGTCCATCCTGGGATTTCGCCCGTCGCCTCGTGCAACAAGGCGATCACGAGACCCGTCATTGCCGGCCAAACTGGCCAGGCATCAGTCGGCTGCGGCATCGCGAGGAGGGGCTCGGCGGAAAAGCGCACCGACAAAAAGCCGCACGCCTCGCCAACCCCTTGCCACCCGTGCGGCATCGCGGGGCCATGCACGAGCACGCTGCCCGTGGGCAAGGGCTGGCGTGAGCTCTGATCGCACCCTTCCCCCTGGAGAATCAGCAGCACCTCATGATGCGTATGCGTGTGAATCAATGCGTCGAGGGGACTGGTCGTGCGAGATGACAGGAGCAAATGTTGCAAGAGTAAGTGGTGCTGGCCGACCGTCACCATGGGAACTGCCCGGCGGATGCGGTGACATCGGCGCTGTAACTCGTAGTGTGGAAGCGCGACGTTGATGGTCTCGAGCAGCATGCATGACCCCTGCTAGCAAAGTTGGCCCGAATATAACAGATTCTGGCCTGTTTCGCTATTGTCTCTTGCCTGTGGTCACGTATAATGAGTCGCAAACCGTCACTATCGGTAGACACTGATCGCTACGCCATCGTACGTCGCACAGGATCGTTGAAAGGTGCGACCGGTGGGCAGTTCAACCCGAACCGGCAAGTGGAATAACGCGGTGGATCGAGTTTGGCCGCGTTCCGGCACTCGGGTATGCTCGACGAGTTGAGCGACACCTGGGGACGATGATACGACGGGAGGGAAGCCATGACGAATAGGTCCCACACACGCCCCGTGTTGCTGACGCAGCGCGAGTTATACGTTCCATCTCCCGGCCCGGGGTTGGCCCCCTGGCTCTCGGTCGCTTATGCCGACGGCGAGTTAACCCGCGTCGAGACGCTCACCACCAGCGGTGAATCCGACGCCTATCGCGATTGGCGACGACGCAGGTCGCAGGACAACGGGCACACCTGGTCGCCGTGGGAAGCGCTCGAAGGCGTGGTGCAGGAGACCCCGGAGGGCGGCATCGTCGTCTACCCCTCACACCCTACATGGGATGACGACCGACGGCATTGTTACCGGTTCTTCATGATGCGCCAATGGCCCAGTCTCCCCTGCTACACCTTTGATTGGCAGCACGGCAAGCACCCATGCGTCGACCATGTCTTCGTGTCCGAGGACGACGGACCGCCGTGCCTGCTGCGCTACGAAGAGGGGGCGGATTTTGACCCGGCCTGCCCCTTCAACCCGGCGTTTCTTTCCGCGAACCAGGCGTACCTCGGCAATGCCCCGGCCTTTGCCCCGGACGGTACGGTCTTTTTCCCGGTGTGCCTGTTGGAACATGAACGCACCGGTGTGATTCTCTTTCGTCGCGAGGCTAAGAGTGGGGCGTGGCACCCGTCGCCGTGCCGATCAATTGGGCCGGACCTCTCCTCGCGCGGCCTGCTGGAGCCGGAATCCACGGTGCTGCGTGACGGTCGCATCCTCATCGTGAGCCGTGGCAGCAACACAGCGACCACTCCGGGCCGCAAGTGGCGCATTCTCTCCGAAGATGGCGGGCAATCCCTTGGCCCTGTCGAAGAATTTCGGTATGACGATGGCAGTCCATTCTACTCGCCGTCCAGCATCCACCGCTTTGTGCGCGCGCACCGCAACGGCGTGTTGTACTGGTTCGCCAACATCACCTCCGAACCACCTGAGGGCAATGGTCCGCGCTACCCGCTCTATCTCGCGGAGATCGACGAGGAGCGCGCCGCGGTGCGGAAGGAGAGCCTGCTGCTAATCGACACGCGCCAGACGGGAGAACCAGACGCGTTGCAACTCTCCAACTTCCATCTCCTCGACAACCGGGTGACCGGCAATATCGAACTCTATGTCACCTTGCTCGGCTTGGACCCGGATGACTTCTGGCGATCGAACGTCTATCGGTATCTCGTCTCCCCGTAAAGGCGGGGGTGAGGCAGAAAAGTCGAACGCGGTGATTCGACCAACAGGCGGAGAGACAGACGACGGATGATGTGCGTGACGCGTCCTTCGTTGCGAAAACGGAGCACAGCAGCTACGAGACCTGCCAGTGCTCCACCCATGAGCACTGATGGCCATGACGGTATCATGCACTACCGTGTCGAGATCACCAGGTGCAGCCTATCAGGGGGCACACGAGCGATGAATGACAACAATGATATCCTGTATGCCTTTGATGACTACAGCATTGAGACCACGCGAGGCGTCACACTGGAAATGGTGAGACCGGACAAGCACCCGGACAATCCCATCGTGCCACGGGGCAAACCGGGTGATCCGGACGCACACCGGGCTGAAACCCCCGCCGTGATCTATGACGGTGGGCGCTGGCGAATGTGGTATGTGGCATTGACCGGTACCGATTGGCACAGGGAGTCCCGGGTAGCCTATGCAGAAAGCGACGATGGCCTGATCTGGCGGAAACCGGAACTCGGTCTGTCCGAGTTCAACGGATCGCGCAAGAACAATCTGGTCGACAATATCCGCGGTCTCTCCACCATTGCGGTGATGCGCGACGACGAAGCTCCGCCTGAACGCCGATATGTGATGGTGGGGGAAGACATGAGTTGGTACACGGGGTGGGTGCTTGAGGCGCCAAGCACGGCGCGCATCGATGTCAGCGCCGACGGGCTGCACTGGACGCCGCTCCGGGATGCGCCCGGCCTCCTCGCGCAAATGCATGAGACTGCCACGGTCTACAAGTTTAAGGGACAATACCATATCGGCGGGCATCAGGTCTCGCCATTGTTGCGCCTGCCGATGCAGACATATCCAAGCGGCGACGTCAGCATGCTGGGACCACGCACCTTTGTCCTCTGGCGCTCACCACGACTGGATCGGTGGCCCCAGGAAAACACGAAGGCTTTTTTTAAACCCATGCGGTCCTCCTCCCCATATGCGGAGGGATGGGACGGGGAACAGGTGCACTTGGGCGCTGCGGTCACGCCGTGCAATAATGTCTGCCTGGGGGTCTATGGGCAGTGGCACCATCCCCCGATGTTTGATGAACAGGGGCAGGCACAATATGACGGTCACGCCGTTTCCGTGGACTTGGGACTGGTCCTCAGCAACGACGGGCTGCATTTCCGCGAGCCTGCCCCCGGCTTCACCCTGGTCGCCCGCGACCAGGAACTGGGCTGGGATCGGGACTACAGAGATAACGAAGAGAAAGACAACCTGCTTCTGCTCCAGGGCCCCCTGCTCAATACCGCCGAATCGACACGATTGTATTACTCAGCCGGCACACCCGGCGGGAACATCGCCGACACCGGGGTCAATATCGGGCTGGCCACCTGGCCACGCGACCGGTTGGGGTACTTGCGCATGATCGATGAACGGACGACGGGGCAATTCGTGTCCTGTACCCTGGAATACCCGCAGGAGATGCAGCTCTGTGTCAACGCCGATGTGCCGGCCGGTTCGTCGTTGCAGGTCTCCTTGCTGGACGAGCACGGACTGGACGTCCTGCCGGGCTACAGCCCGATGCAGGGGGGACACGGTGTCGTGTCAGGTTTGGATGTTGCCGTGTGCTGGGAGACCAGTCCGTACCTGCCCGCAGGACGGCCATTCAAAATCAGGTGCGACATGACGGGAAAAAGCCGGGTATTTGCGTTGTATCTTAAAACGGTGAGCCGTTAGCGCACACCTGCTTCTATCACTGCGGCCGCAGCGGGTGGGATTGGCTTGCGATATCAACACCGGCTGCATCGCCCACATCACCGGCAACGATCTCTCCGGCATGGTGATGATCGCGAAGAGAGAAAAGCTGGGCTTCATTACACCGCTGGAAGCCCAACAGCGCGACAAACAGCGCTCATGACGGGCAGTGGCACAGCCGATATGCGTGTCCGCACACTCGGACGCAGTAGCGAAAGGATCACGACGATGTCGAAGAAACGAACGGCTCGGCAGGGCCGCGTCGAGACCGCGCCGGACGGCACGACCTGCGCGCCGGACGAGATTTTACATTGGGCATGGACGGAAGCCTGTGCGATGCTCTACTGCGGCGAAGATCCAAACGAGGTCTCCCAGGAGGAACTCCAGCGCCGCTTCTACCGCGATCTGCGGGAGAACAAGCCCACCCTGATGGTCTATGTCGATCCCCGCTGTCGCGTGGTGAAGATGGATCAACTCGGCCAGTTCGCGCAATCCGGCCGAACGGCGTTCGTGCTCGAATACGAAGGTGTCGGCGAGGCGGACAAGGTCAGCCAGTTCGCCAGACTTGGCGACGGGAGCCTGCTGACGGTGGGCAATAACGCGACGTTCACCAGCCACGACGACGGCGTGACCTGGTCGGCGCCGCGATCGATGTGCCGCAATACGGCGAAGAGCAGACCGGAAGGCGGCCTGCTGATCAGGACGCGCCAGGGTCATCTGGTCTGTGCCTACCCTGACAGCAGCACCTTCCGCTGGTCCTGGGACGCGGAACGACATGAAGCGGCCGACGACGTCCGCAGCGACGTATGGGTGATCCGCAGTGAGGACGAGGGCCGTACCTGGCAAGACAAGCACCTGGTGTTATCGGGGTACTGCGGCGCGCTGATCAACATGATCGAGACCGCCGACGGAGAACTCGTGCTCCCCATTCAGCGCCTGCTCAGCAACCCGAGCCGCCATGGCATCGGTGTCTACGTCTCGTCCGACGGAGGCAAACACTGGGTCCCGAGTTCCGACATCATCGACCTGGGCGGCCACGGCGATCATGACGGCGCCATGGAACCCACGATTGTGCAGCTGCGGGACGGACGCCTCTGGATGTTGATTCGGACCACCCTCGGCCAGTTCTGGAGCGCGTATTCCAGCGATGGCGGCCGCACCTGGCCCATCCTGCGCCCCAGTGCCATCGAGGCCAGCAGCGCACCGGGCTACCTGATTCGCCTGGCCAGTGGACGTTTGGTATTCGTCTGGAACCGGCCGTGCTCCACGCAGCGCACGCGGCCACCGATCTTTGGCGGCGACCGGCATACATCGCTGCATCCGTTCAGCGGGCATCGCCAGGAACTGTCGATTGCCTTCTCTGAAGACGACGGCGCGACCTGGTCCGCGCCGCACGTCATCATACGCAAACAGGATTATGGTATTTCCTACCCCTACCTGTTCGAACTGGCGCCCGGCCGCATCTGGCTGGGCATCGGGTACTGTTATCGGATGGCGCTGACGTTTGACGAGCGAGATTTCGTCGGGCACAGCACCCGTCAGCGGACAATAGCCAGGTGAACACAGCGCGCTAACACAACTGTCTCACGAATACACCTGACACCTGGAGAGGAAGGAGGGAGCAACCATGGAACAGACGACGCTGCACTGGCAGGCGACCGAAGGGTGGAATCTCACGGCCAACATGTGGACGACCAGAATGCCCGGCCTGCTCCACTCACGTTTCCCGGGCGCGAACGATGTCACACTCGAGATCGAGGTGGATCTCCTGCCCGAGTCGGAGCTCTGCGTGTTGCTTGGCTATAGCCGCGACCTCGGGCACGGACTCGGACAGGGGATGGACGGGTGCTACCTCTTTCGCCTGGGGCAGGGTAGAGGGGACCGCTTCGCGATCGAGCGGCCGGGGTACGGAGGAGATCGTCTGTTTGCCGAAGCCTGGGAACCGGCCGTGACCATTCCTGGGCTGCATCTGCTCCGTGTCGAGCTTCGCGACGGTCGGCTTTCGCTTTCAGCCGATAGCGTCGAGATCCTCGTCGGGTGCGACGAGTACCCCCTGCGATTCCTGGATACCGTGTGCATCCAGGCCGGCGGAGCGGTGACGGTACGGAGCGCGTTGCTCAGGACGGCGTCTGCATCCGTCGCGGCGGGAAAGCGGCTGCCGCAGACGAAGCTTGCGTTCCACGCGACGGTGGACGTGCCCGACGACCTGATGGGAGACGCCGACTGGGACGATGAAACCGTGCGGAAGCTCATCCGCACGCTCGCCGACCGGGGTGTGCGGCGCGTGTACTGGATCGACTATCTTGGTCGCGACGGCGGCCTATGGGCATCCGGATCCTGGTGGCTCTTCAACTCCGAGCGTCCCCGGAGGTTCTACGAGAGAGTTCCGGAGCCCATGGCGGTCGTCAGCGACGAATGCCATCGCCTCGGACTCGAAGCCTACGGCCAGGTTAAGCCGTTCGATCTCGCTTTCGGCGCGCCTTGGGCCGTGTCACCCGATGACGAGCCATCCACGACAGGGCTTCAGATCGTCGGCGGATGGATGGGGGGCGCCCCGTACTTCCTGCGGCAGCACCCTGACAGGCGCCTGCGCCTGCATCCGGCGCTTGTCCGTGACTGCCCGGTCGGGCCATCGTCGACGGTGGCGCGCCCAGAAGGTGTGGCGATAGGCGAGATCTGCCTCCATCACTGGGGGAGCGACCCGCTGGAACTCCGCAGCGAGGACCTGACGATATGGGTGTCGCGGGAGAACCGCACGTATACCCGCTACGAGGGGCAGTTCGCGTTCGAGGAGCACACGGTGAACTACGCGCCTCCGCGCTTCGTACCTGCCCCTGCAGTCCGCCTTGGGGGCGAAAGACCCTGTCGACGCGTGCGGCTGTCCGGGCTCGAGATCGACACGCCGTATATCGCGGTGGAAATGGGGCGGACAGCTGCCGCGAAGGGGATCACCAATTTCATCTCTGCCCTGGTGTCGGTGACCGACACGAAGGGGAGGCCGGTGCCGTTGACCTACGGGCTGGTTGGCTCGTTCCTCCCTGGCCAGGACAGTCGGATCGGCGATTTTCGCGAGGTGGGAATCGCGTTCGATGCCGCGCACCAGACACCCTACGCACAGTGGGGCCGCGGCGCCGGTTTGCGGCAGTCCATCGGTCGCCATCCATTCACGCTTCGCCCCGGCGGTTGGGTCGGGATGGCCATCGGACGCAATCTCTATCCGAACGGGTACATGGACTTGAGCTACCCCGAGGTCCGCGAGTGGCTGCTCGCCCGCTTTGCACAGCTCTTCGAGCTGGGCGCGGACGGCGTGGACCTCCGGTTCACGAGTCACACCGAGACCCTCGACTGGGAGAACTACGGGTTCAGCGAGCCAGTACGCCGCGCTTACCGGGAGCGCTATGGCGTCGACATCGCCGAGGAGGTTTTCGACCGCAGCCTGTGGCGCCGGTTGAAAGGCGAGTATGTCGATACCTTCATCCGTGACACGAAAGCCGTTGCGGACCGCAACAGCGGCTCCGTGCAGGTGCATCTGGAACCCCACATGGCCTGGGGTCCCGAAGGCAATTGCTTCCTCGAGACCGCGTGGAATTGGCGCCGCTGGATCGATGAGGGCTGGATCGACTCGATCAACCTCGCGGAAGGTCCCGAAAGCATCGAGGCCTACGACGGAAACCCCTTCTGGGAGGTGGTCCGAGACACCGCCGCGTCCCGCGGAGTCCCCGTCTACAGCCAGTGCCGAGCCGCCCTCGTCCACCCGAAGAGGTGGTTCGAGGCTGCTGCCGCGTTCGGCGTGAACGGCTTCATCCTCTATGAAACCGCGGGTATGATGCAGCTGAGTCCGGACGGTGAATTCGTGCTCACAAGGCCCGAGGTATTCGAGGCCACGAAGGATTTCTCGGGGTGAGAGACACGGTACTGACCGAGGCAAAGCGCATGCGGCTCGCCGAGCAGGCCTTGTAACAGGTTGCGTGCAGGGTCGCGGTATGACTCGGCCGGTTTCACTCCAATGAGCCAGATCGCCGGTGCTATCGCCATGACGCCGAATATGGCGCACAACGTCAACGTGCTGCGTTTCGGCGCACCGAGCTTTGCTCGTATGAGAGACGACAATGTGTTTGTAACCTTATCATGTAGTGAAGACGTTCTTTGACCATCGATGGGACCGGTGCGCTATTTACTCATACTACGGGAGTACCGATCATGAGTCTTTCTTTCCTTGAAATGTTACGCCAGCGCGCGCAGAATGATCAGCCGATCGTGTGGAATTTCCTAGGCGATTCCATCACCCACGGCGCGTTGCATACCTGGGGCTGGCGCGATTATGTCGAGTTGTTCGCGGAGCGCGTGCGCTATCAGTTGCAACGTGACCGCGACGTGGTGATCAAGACGGCCTATAGCGGCTACTCGCTGCCGCCGACCCTGGCCACGCTGGAACAACGATGCCTCCGGTTCCAGCCGGACGTCGTCGGCATCATGGTGGGCGTCAACGATGCCAGCCTCGGGATGGAGAACCTGCCGGCCTATGAAGCGCAGTATTTGACGCTCATCGAGCGCATTCGGCAGGACACGCCGGCGCTGGTCTTCGTGCAGACCTTCAACCTGCTGGACACGCCCAACGCCGCCGTGCGCGGCGAATGCATCGACGCCTATGCCGACGCCGTGCGCCGCATCGCCCGCACCGCCGCCGTCCCCTGTTGCGATCATTCCGCCGCCTGGCAGGCCTATGAAGCGCAGGCAGAGGCGCAACGTTGCTATCTGCTCAACGACGCGCTCCACCCCAACCACTTCGGCCACCTGCTCCTGGCCAACACGTTGCTGGAGTGGTTGGGCCTCGGGAAGCTCGAACGCGGGACCCCGCTCGACGGTTTCGCGATGCCATCGGTACAATAGCGATCCGGGTATGTGTCCCGGGCACATCTGGTTGAGCACCCCGTGCTGCGATAATAGGGCGCTGACAGTTAGTAAGCAAGATTTCGTGGGGTGGTCCGCCTGTCAGCGGAAGACATCCCAATGAACACGACGCGCTTGAACCGAATCACCGCGCCTGACCAGGGTGCGTGTGGGAGTATTATGACAGACATGATCTCGGAGCCCATGATCCTGTGGTTCACGGAGCCGGCCAGGGCCTTTCACGAAACGTGCGCGCTTGGGAACGGACGGCTCGGGGCGATGGATTTCGGCGGAACCGCGACGCTGCGTATCGCGCTGAACGAGTCGTCCGTCTGGACCGGGGGGCCCTATGATGGCAACCGTTACGGTGCACACGAATGCCTGTCCAGCGTTCGAAAGCATCTGTTCGCGGGCAATATCACCGAGGCGCAACAGGAAATTGAGCGGTCGTTTGGGTATGCCGACGGCATCGTCGGCTGGCAGGACCGAGACCAGTTCGGTTGTTACCAGGCCCTGGGCGACCTGACCCTCACGTTCGACAACGCCGACGCTGCTCCCGTTGCGTATCGGCGTGAACTCGATGTCATGACCGGCATCGCGACGACCCGCTACCAGATTGGCGAGGTTACGTTCACGCACCAACTCGTCGTCTCCAAGCCGGACGAAGTCATCGCCCTGCGGATCACGGCGGACAAGCCGCACGCGGTGTCATTCACGGCGTCGCTTTCACGCAAAGAATGCGCCACTGTAGCCACTGAAGACGCATCTCTGCGCATGGAGGGGCAGCTGCCATTTAACAACCCCTTGGGCGATACGGGCGGCGTGCAATATCTTGTGCTTCTGGGCGCGCACGCCAGGAACGGGACGATGGCGGTGTCTGTGGCCGAATTGTCCGTCAAGGATGCCGATGAAGCCGTCGTCATCGTGTCCGCCGGAACGGACCTTTTCCGCAAGGGGTACAAGGCGCTGACCCGCCGGCGGTTGAACGCGGCGCTCGGGCGTCGCTTCGACTCCCTCATGGTGGACGCCGCCGCCGATCATGGGGCCTACATGAACCGCTGTGTGATCAACCTTCCTTGCGGGCCGAATTCACACCTGCCCACGCCCGATCGCCTGCGCGAGGCGATGACGACGCCCGACCCGGCCCTTGCCGCGCTGTATTTTCAGTTCGGCCGGCACCTGCTGGTGTCCGGGTCGCGGCCTGATTCACCACTTCCGACCAATCTGCAGGGCATCTGGGCCGAGGAATACGACACGCCGTGGCGTGGCGACTTCCACAGCAACATCAATCTGCAGATGAACTACTGGCCGGCTGAAGTGACCAATCTCTCGGACTGCCATCTGCCGCTGATGCGCTTCATCCAGGGGGTCGCCCGGGAGGGCGAGAAAACCGCCAAAGCATACTACGACGCGCCGGGCTGGATGGCGAACCACACACAGAATCCGTGGTATGACACCGCACCAAGCTATCTGTCCGCCTGCGTGGGGCCCACCTGCGGCGCATGGCTCGTGCAGCACATCGCCGAGCACTACGCCTTCACCCTGGACAAAACTTTCCTCCGGAAATACTACCCCATCATGCGCGGCGCCAGCCAGTTCTGCCAGGCTGCGCTGATCGATGACCCGAAAACACACTTGCTTGTGACGGCCCCCTCGAACTCACCCGAGAACAGCTATCGGTACATAGACTCGAACGGTGATAAACAATCCGCGTATGCCTGCATCGGGTCTACGTTCGACCTCCAGATCATCCGCGACCTGTTCTTCCACACCGCGGCAGCAGCCCGGATACTCGAGATCGACGAAGCTTTCGCCATGAGTCTCGATGCTACACGTGCGCGGCTCGCGCCCACGCGCGTGAACGGCGCAGGCCGCATCATGGAATGGCAGGAAGATTTCGAGGAGAACGAAATCCATCACCGCCACGCATCCCACCTCTGGGGTTTGTATCCTGGCACAGAAATCAGCCCGCAGACTCCGGAGCTATTTGAAGGCGCAAAACGGTCGCTTGAACGCCGGGGCGACACCTCGACCGGATGGTCCATGGCCTGGAAGATGAACTTCTGGGCCCGGTTCGGTGACGGAGACCGCGCCAACCGACTTCTTGGCGCCCTGCTGCGACCGGTGAGCGACGCGGGATTCAACTACAGTGACGGGGGCGGCTCCTACACCAATCTGTTCTGTGCGCATCCCCCCTTCCAGATCGACGGCAACTTCGGCGGCTGTGCGGCCATCGCCGAGATGCTGATCCAGAGCCACGAGGTGACTTCCGACGGCAGGCCGATCATCCGCCTGCTCCCGGCCCTGCCGTCAACATGGCCAACCGGCTCTGCCCGCGGTCTCCGTGCGCGCGGCCACTTCACCGTCGACATGACGTGGAAGGATGGGACACTGCTCGATGGCCTGATCCGGTCAGCGAAACCGCGGCGTGCCCAGGTCATCGCTAACGGCCGTGTCGTCGACGTGAAGGCGACGAAGGCGGGGGCGCGCATTCGTGGCTAATTGAGAAAGGACAGCACATGGACAGCCAACACATCCAGGCGGGTCTTGCCGGACCGATCGCGTCGATTCGCACACCGTTCACCGCGGACGGCGCCATTGACTACGCGAGTCTGCGGCAGATGGTGGAGTTTGACATTGCCGCCGGCGCCGGCGCCGTGCTCATCACCTGGGGGGACAGCCTGTTTGCCGTACTGAGCGATCGTGAAATCGCCGAACTCACCCAGGCGGTGGTCGAAACGGCTGCCGGCCGCGTGGTGGTGGTGGCCTGTACGGGCCGGTGGGCGACGCCGCAGTCCGTCGAGTTTGCCGCCTACTGCCGAGAGATCGGCGCGGATATCTTGCAAGTCTTTCTGCCCCAGTGGTATCCCGGCTGCCTCGACCGTCAGTCGACGGTCGAGCATCACCTGGCGATCGGACAGCACCTTCCAGTCATGGCGAACAGCGCCGAACTTCAGCGCAACGGCGCTGCGGAAGGATTGGCCATCGCCCGCGAACTGATCGAACGCGCTGCCCCCGTGCTGGCCATGAAGGCGGATGTGACCGGGGGATACGATTGCGCGATGACCAGCCTGGTCACGGACCATTGGACGATGTTTGCCGGCGGGCAGAAGGCGTTCCATCTGGAGTTGTGGCCGTATGGCTGCCAGGGCTATCTCTCGACCTTTGTGACCTTCCTGCCGGACGTCACCCGCGCCTATTGGCGGGCTATCAGCGCGAACGATACGCCGGCAGCCGTGCGCATCATCGAGACGATCGACCGGCCGTTTTTCGACGCCATCCTCGCCATGCCCGGTGGCTTTGACGCGGCGATGCACGGGGTGACCGAGCTCTCAGGGCTGACCGGGCGCTGGCGGCGGGCACCGTTTACGAGTCTGGATGACGAAGCCATGGAACACCTCAGGAGTGTGCTGGACCATCTGACATCCGCTGTGGGCGCTTTATACGATGCCGTGGACAAACGATGAACTGCCAGTAGAAGGAGGAGAAGAGACCATGCCCATGTCCCCTCGCGAAAACCTCATTGCCGCGCTCGAAGGCGCGCGCCCCGCGTGGACCCCGTTCACCGTCTACAATTATTTCGTCAAGTTCGACGAAGGTGGGCACGACCCCGCGTGGGATGCGCTGTTCCGGAGCGGCCTGGCGCTCGTGATGCATCCAGGCACAGTGCATTGGGAGTGGCCGGGCGTGGAGCACATCTGGTCCGACACCACCTGGCAGGGACGGCCGGCGCGGCGCCTGATCTTGCGTACCCGCCACGGGGAGATGACCGAGATTTATGCCGACGGCTGGCAGCAGGAATTCCGCCTGAAGACCGCTGCGGATTATGCCTGCATGGCCGCATTGGTCCGAGACGCGCGCCTGTCGCTCCGGCCGGAGCATTACCTCGATCTGGAACGCCGCACGGAGGCGTTCGGTCTTCCGCTGGCGTATCTGGGGCGCTCGCCATTACAGACGATGCTCGTGGATTGGGCTGGACTAGAGGCGTTCAGTTACCACGTAGCTGATGACTGGCCCCAGATCGAGGAGCTCGCGTCGGCTTTGGAGGAGAAGACACTGGAGGCCGCGCGCCTCCTGGCGTCCGGGCCGGGACGGTACGTGAGCCTGCTGGAAAACCTCACCGCCGAGCAGTGGGGCCCGGAGCGCTTCCGCTGCCTTCATCTTCCGTTCTACGAGAAGCTCTGCGCCGTTCTTCATGCTGCTGGTAAGAAGGTCTATGCCCATTTCGATGGCAAGACCGCCTGCCTGGCGCCGTTCATGGCGCAGAGTTCCCTGGATGGGATCGAGTCCTTGACCGAACCGCCTGAGGGGGACCAGACCCTGGCGCAGGCGAGGGCGGCGTGGCCGGACATGTTTCTCTGGGTCAACGTCAATGTTTCGCACTACCGTCTGCCCGCGCCGCGGCTCGCCGCTCACGTCCGCGGGCTTGTGCGCGATGGGGCTCTCGGCGGCCGACTGCTGGCCCTGGAAATGTCCGAGGATCTGCCGCCCAACTGGCATTCGGCGATTCCGGTGGTGCTGGAGGCGCTGAAGGAGACGAATGGATGAGCGAGATGACTTCACGCGAGCGTATGCTGGCCGTCATGGCGCGCCAGCCCGTGGACCGCATTCCCACCGACATCTGGGCGACGCAGGAGGTGTGGGACAAGCTCCGCGCACACTTTGGGGAAGGCGTGGATCTCGCTGCCGAACTGCATATTGACGGCTTCAGGGGGTGCGGACCCACCTATATCGGTCCAACGCCGCCGGCGGCGGGAGAAGGCGAGACCGTGGATTTCTGGGGCATTCGCAACCGGCGTGTGCCGCATGAAGGCGGCGTGTATGACGAGCAGTATTTCTATCCGCTGGCTACTGCGGAAACCATGGACGATATTGAGAAGTATCCTTGGCCCAAGCCTGAGTGGTTCGAGTACGCCGGCATACGCGCGCAAGCCGCCGAGTCGCGGAAAACCCACGTTGTGATGTCCGGCTATATGGCCCCCTTCTACTACCACAACGTGCTGCGCGGTCTCGAACAATCGCTGATGGATCCGCTGGAAAATCCAGCGTTCACCCACGACATCCTCAACCGGATCAGCGACTTCTTCTATGAGCATCACCGCCGTATATTCCAGGCAGCCGATGGGCTGATAGACGTGGCGGAGGTGACAGACGACCTGGGCAGTCAGACCGGCCCGATGATCAGCATGGACATATACCGCGAGTTCTACGCCCCGCACCATAAGCGATTCATCGACCTTTGTCATGAGTTCGGAGTCAAGGTGTTTCACCACGACGATGGCGCGTGCCGGATGTTCCTGCCTTTACTGGTCGAGATGGGCATCGACATCCTAAACCCGATCCAGTGGACGTGCCCTGGCATGAACCTGATCGAGTTGAAGGCCGAGTTTGGCGACCGCGTTTGTTTCCACGGTGGCATCGAGAACCAGCGCATTCTGCCCTTTGGCACGCCAGAGGACGTGCGGGCCGAGGTTCGTCACTGTATCGATGCGTTGGCGTCCGACGGTACCGGCTACATCCTGGCTCCGTGCCACAACCTGCAGGTCAACACGCCGGTGGAGAACATCCTTGCCATGTATGAGGAAGCCTGGCGGTATGGGTTGATGAAACGGCAGTAAGGCTTGCTTGACCGTCAGAAAGCCACAGTGGGAGGAATCCGGAAAGGAGTTAGCATGAACCTCACGCAACAGACCGTCTATTATCCTGTGGTGATATGATTGCTAACAGGAGGAACAAAACATGATTCAAAGTCGCGACCGAGCGATTGTGAGGGAACTGGCCGCGCAAGTGGCGGAGATCGCCGCATTGCCCATACAGGATGAGAAGCGCGCGCTGTGGCGTAAACTGAACGCCTTGCACCCGGATCGGCCCATGGTCATGATCGACCAGGTATGCTGGAACGAGATGAACCTGGATGACGAGTTGACCCTGCAATGCGAAGATAGCACATGCCGGCAATATGAAGATCACCTGCGCAGGCTGCTCTATCAGTGGCGCCACTTTCC
>Ga0172370_10005767_pt1 | contig 15855 bp, 13 predicted proteins | sample LakKiv5m_FD_114538 | JGI IMG/M metagenome (GOLD analysis project Ga0172370, IMG submission 114538) | Freshwater microbial communities from Kabuno Bay, South-Kivu, Congo - kab_022012_11.5m | ecosystem: Environmental > Aquatic > Freshwater > Lake | place: Democratic Republic of the Congo...
CGGCAGCCTTCTTCGGGGCGGCCTTCTTGGCGGCAGCCTTCTTCGGGGCGGCCTTCTTCGCCGGAGCAGCCTTCTTCGCGGCCGGCTTCTTAGCCGGGGCAGCCTTCTTCGCGGCCGGCTTCTTAGCCGGGGTCTTGGTCTCTTCAGCCATCTCTAGGTCCTCCGTCCATGTCGAGTTCCAGAGCCCACTTTCGGCCGACCTGGCCCGGTTGTCTTCGCCTGGTGAGCGGATATACCGCCTTTCCCACCGAGATCAACCACTTCGGGCGGACCCCGACCGTCGATATCGGCGTGATAAGCCATTTCAGATCGGCTGTCAACTGCTTTCCGCGCTTCCGAAATCCGTCCGGCATCCAGAGATCCGTTGTGAGAACGGAAGGCTGCCTGCTTGTCGACAATGTGAGGAGGCGACATGGCGCGCTTGTGGATGACTTGATCTTATCTCATTGAAAATAAAGCGTTTGACTGGATGTCGTGCGGATGCCGTGCGCTGCTCCGGACATCCCCGGCGACCGGAACCGGCCACCCGGTCTGTGGACGACGATGCGGATCTCCGTTGACACGAACACGTTGCTGCGCATAATAGCGCGCCTCCGCGACCTCGGTGTGACGCTCGGTCCGGTGCCCTCTCCGCCAACGGAGCACAGAAAGAAGATGGAACCAGTCAACATCATCCTCAAGAAGCGCGCCCTGTCCGGCAAGGACGTGGCCAACAAGGTGCGTCGCGCGGGCCTGCTGCCCGCCGTTGTGTACGGCAAGAACATGGAGTCGGTCGCGGTCGCCCTCGATCCGAAGCCGCTGCACGCCGCGTTGAACTCGCCGTGGGGCCGCAACACGCTGCTCCACCTCACGTTCGAGAAGGAGCCGGCCGCCACGCCGCGGCTCGCGATCGTGCGCGAGGCCCAGCTGCACCCGATACGTCGCACGCTCACGCACGCGGATCTCTGGGAGATCACGCCCGAGACGAAGCTCGAGGTCGTGGTGCCCGTCCGCACGGTAGGCAAGTCCGAGGGCGAGAAGGTCGGCGCGAAGCTCCAGCTCAAGAAGAAGGAGATCAAGGTCTCCTGCCTTCCGGCCAACATCCCGTCGGAGATCGTCGTGGACGTCACGGCGATGCAGAACGGCGAGGGGCTCTCGGTCGAGCGCGTGCCGCTGCCCTCCGGCGTGGCGGCAGTGTACCGCCGGCCCTTCACCGTCGTCTTCGTTGGCGACGAGAAGCTCGCCCCGCCGACCGCCGCAGAAGCTGCCGCCGCCGCTGCCGCCGCCGCGCCTGCCGCCGCCGCCCCGGCGCCCGCAAAGGGTGCCCCGGCCGCGAAGGCCGCCGCCGCCCCGGCCGCGAAACCCGTCGGGCCCAAAAAGAAGTAGTTACGCGGAAGTAGTCACGCGGAGTTATCAAGACGTGGTCGTCATGAAGCGGAGCTAGCCATCACGCGAAGCGGGCGCGCGAAGAGCACCTCGCGCCCGCGTCATCGCCGCGACCGCCTGCGCGGGGGTCGAGCGAAGACACGACTCGTGCACCCATCGGGGATGCTGACCAATCATGAGCGCCTCCGACGCCCGAGCCTCGCTGCGCATCGTCGTGGGACTGGGCAATCCCGGCCCCGAGTACGCGACCACGCGCCACAACCTCGGCTTCCTCGTCGCCGATCGCATCGCCGGCGGGGAACGCGTGGGCTTGAGCCAGAAGTTCCGCGGGTTGTACGCGCGGTTCGGGGTGGATGAGGCCACCGTGGTGCTGGTCAAGCCGCAGACCTACATGAACTGTAGCGGCGAGTGCGTGCGGGCCCTTTGCGACTTCTTCAAGTTCGAGCTGGGTCCGATGAGCGAGCGGCTCATCGTGGTGCACGACGACCTGGACCTGCCCTTCGGCACGGTGCGGGTCAAGCCCGGCGGCGGGCACGCGGGGCACAACGGGCTGCGTTCGCTCGTGCAGCATCTCGGCACGCAGGAATTCGCCCGCGTGCGCATGGGGATCGGCCGTCCCGCGAGGGGCGACCCGGCAGACTACGTGCTCTCCGACTTCGCCGCTTCGGAGCGGCCCTTCGTGCCCGATCTCGTCGCGAAGGGGCAGGAGGCGGTCGAACTGTGGCTCCGCAGGGGGCTGCAGGCCGCGATGAACGCGGTGAACCCGACGAACGCGGGCCCGAAGGGGAGCCCGCGGACCGAGCCAGGCGGCGCACGCGAGGGGAACCCCAACGGTGCGCAGAGCAAGGCCCGAGATCCGTAATCCCCTGTCCAGGATCCGGGAGGTCCCCGGTTCCGTGTTTCCTCCTTGCTCCGCCTCGAGGCGGGGCGAACGCGCGCGAAGGCGTGCGGATCCGGAAGGAGATCCATGGCAATGCAGCTGGTCCGTAAGTATGAGACCGTGATGATCGTGCGTCCCGAGTCGGACGACACGCTGCTCACGCGTCTCCAGGAGCGCCTCGCGGGCGCGCTCGAGAGCCGCGGAGGCACCGAGATCAAGTTCGTGAACTGGGGGAAGCGCAAGCTCTCCTACGAGATCGACAAGCACAACAAGGGCGTCTACCTGTACTACGCCTACCTGGGAGGCCAGGCCACGGTGGCCGAGCTGGAGCGCAACCTGCGCAACCACGACGCCGTCATCCGCTATCAGACCGTGCGGCTCAGCGAGCTCGCGCCCTTCGACACCTACGATGTCGAGGTCGAGAAGAAGCGCGCCGAGTCCCTGACGCCTGAGCGCGAAGAGGACGAGGAGGAGCTCTACCTCCGTCGCTCCAACAACGATGACGACGAGGACGACGACGCTGCCGACGACGACGACGCGGTCGCCTAGCCACCCGCCCCGCGGGCGCGTGCCAACGCACCGGAGTCCCGCGACCCAGAGGAAACGACATGGATACACCATCGAAGCCCTACGAGAAGAAGAAGCGGCGCGGCACCGGCCGCCGGAAGGTCTGCCCCTTCTGCGCCGACAAGACCCTGTTCATCGACTACAAGGCCCCGTCGATGCTGAAGCGCTTCATCACGGAGCGCGGCAAGATCATCCCGCGGCGCATCTCGGGCACCTGCGCCCAGCATCAGCGGCACCTGGCCGACGCGGTCAAGCGAGCCCGCGTGGTCGCGCTCATGCCCTACTCGTCCTCGACAAGCGGCTAGGCCCGTGCGCGGACAACGTCACAGGGGCGGGTCTCGCACTCGCCCGCACGCTGGGCGCTCGCGAGGGGCGCCCCAACTCTGGCGACCCATGACGTTACGAGACGGGCGCAAAAGGAAACCACGATGAAGGTGATTCTGAGAGAGAACGTCGCCAACACCGGCAAGGTGGGTGACGTCGTCAAGGTGTCCGACGGCTTCGGCCGCAACTACCTGCTTCCGCGCAATCTGGCGGTGCTCGCCAACGAGCGCAACCTGTCTGAGCTGGACCATTTCAAGCGCATCATCTCGGCCCGAATGGCCAAGATCCGCGAGATGGCCCAGAAGCAGATCACGCAGCTCGACGGCCTGCGCATCGAGATGAACAAGCACGTGGGGGAGGGCAACAAGCTCTTCGGATCCGTGACGGCGCGCGAGATCGCCGACCTGCTCCGCGACAAGGGCTTCAACGTGGACAAGCACGACGTGATCCTGAGCGAGCCGCTCAAGACCGCGGGCGAGTTCCAGATCCGCGTGAAGCTGCACCCCGAGGTCAGCGGCACGATCACCGTCGCGATCATCGCGGCGGACTAACCCACATCGCGGGTGCTCCCGCCCTACAGCGGGCGTGTGCGAAGCACCGGGTGCCCGCGTCCCAAGGAACCGATGGGCAACCCGGGGCCGACCGTCGTCGTAGCGGGCCTCGAGGCCCTCGGCCTTGCTGTCGTCCATCGGCTGGTCGCGCGTGCGGTCGAGGTGCGCGTGCTCGCCGCGCCGGCCGACGCGTCTCGGCACCACCACGAGGTCGAGCGGCTCGGCGTTCACATGATCGTCGGGTCCTACCGATCGCCCGGCGAGCTACTCGCCGCGGGCCTCGCCGAGGCGTCGGTGCTCATCCTCACCGCCGACGACGACTCGGAGAACGTGGACGCGGCGCTCGCGGCGAGGCGCCTGCGGCCTGACCTGCCCATCGTCGTGCGGATCTTCGACCGGACGCTCGGGACGTTCCTCGAGAAGGTCATCGGCAATGTCACGCCGATGAGCGTGTCGCAGGAATCCGCGCCCGCGTTCGTGGAGGTGGCGCGGCGCGTGATGCGGACCGAGTTCTCCGACGAGTTGAAGGCGGAGGGACACCGCCGGCCGCCCGTCCCCGTGCTCGCGAACCTGCGCCCCGATCGCATCGTGATGCGCGCGCTCGGCGTGCTCGGGATCATCGTCCTTTCCACGACGGTCTACTTCGCGCATGCCCTGAATCTCAACCTGCTCGACGCGTTCTACTTCGTGTGGTCTACGGTCACGACGACGGGCTACGGTGACATCACCGTGCGGGACAGCTCGCCCGGCGCGAAGGTCATCGACATCGCGCTCATGATCTCGGGCACCACCACGCTGACGCTGGTCTACGGCTTCGTGGCGGACTCGTTCGTGAAGTGGCGCCTGGAGGCGCAGGAAGGACGCGTGCGGGTGCGGCAGCGCGGCCACGCCGTAATGGTGGGCGCGGGCAACGTGGGCATCCGCGTGGCCGAGGAGTTCTCGAAGGCGGAGATGCGGATCGTGGTCATCGAGCGGGACGGAAAATCTCGCAACTGCGCGGAGTTGAGTGCGCAGGGCCACCACGTCATCGTGGCCGACGCGATGGTCGACGAGACGCTCGAGCTCGCGGCCGTGGAGCACGCGGCCGTGGTGCTCGCGCTGACGGACTCGGACGCGGTGAACCTGCACGTGGCGATCGCGCTCCGGAAGCGGACGAAGGCACCCGTGGTGATGCGCCTCGTCTCGCCGGAGCTCACGCCCGAGGTGGTCGAGCGCGAGGAGAAGGCCTACGCGGTCTCCACGATCGAGGTCGCGTCGGAGCGCTTCGTGGACAACGCGCTGCGCGCCTGCGGTGACGGACTGGAAAGCTGACGCGCGAGCGGCTAACGTCTCGCCATGGTGCGTGTGATCCGTCTCGACATCGTGTGCCTGTGCTGCTCGGTCCTCTCGCTCGGTTGCGGCGGCGCCGAGAGCCCGTCGGAGGACCCCGCCGACAGTGGATCTCCCCAGGATGTCCTGAAGTTCGAGCTGAATTCGGAGCTCGGCGCGCCCCCCGATCTCGGCCAGGACATCGGCCAGGATCTCGGCGCAGTGGACGCGCCCGAAGACATCGCGGCACCCGACCTTCACCCCGCCCAGGACGTCGACGCGAGCGCCGGGGCCGACCTCGAGCCCGCCGACACGGGCTCCGACGCGTGCGAGCCGGCCTGCGAGGGCAAGGTCTGCGGCCCCGACGGCTGCGGCGGCATCTGCGGCTTCTGCCAGACTGGCTTCATCTGCGAGCCCGACGGCAGCGCATGCACGAAGTACTGCGTGACCGACTGCGACGCGAAGGGCAAAAAGTGCGGCGACAACGGCTGCAAGGGCTCGTGCGGGACCTGCGAACAGGGCTTCACCTGCGGGCAGGACTTCCTCTGCCACGAGGACGCGTGCGTGGGCTCTTGCGCGGGCAAGCAGTGCGGCGACGACGGGTGCGGCAAGATCTGCGGCCAGTGCGCGGCCGGCGACTACTGCGAGGATGGCACGCAGCTGTGCAAGGCGGGCCCCTGCAAGGGCCTCGACCCGAAGACCGGCACCAAGTGCGACGGCGACATGCTGCTCACCTGCATCGGCCCGGCCGGTCCCACACAAAAGCTGGAGACGCTCGACTGCGCGCTCCTGCCACCGGCGGGCTCGAAGATCTGCAAGTTCGAGACCGTCCCGCAGAAGTACGCCTGCGTCGACAAGCCGCCCTGCACGCCGAGCTGCGCGGGCAAACAGTGCGGCGACGACGGCTGCGGCGGCACCTGCTCCGAGTGCCCGGGCGGCTGGGCCTGCCTCGGCTCCGAGTGCCTGCCGAGCGCGGGGGGCGACTGCGCGGGCGTGGTGACCTCACAGGGAAAATGCTATGATAACAAGAAAATGCTCTACTACTGCGTAGGCAACAAGGTCAACATCCTGGACTGCTCGGCCGCGGGTCAGGGCTGCTCGTGGAACGCGGGAGCGGCGAAGTTCACGTGTCAGTAGAAAGCGGGCACCCGGCGCGTTGGATGTGGCGGGCTCAGGCGGGCTTGGTCTCGTCTTTGTCGGTGACGAAGGCGCGGGAGACGCGGCAGGTCGGGCTGGGCACCCCCTCGGTGCGGCGCAGGATCACCTTGTCGCGACCGGCGCGCTTGGCTTGGTAGAGGGCCTCGTCGGCGCGCCCGAGGATGTCCTCGTAGGTGACGTCGCTGTACTCGCGCTGCGCGACGCCGAAGCTCGCGGTCACGCGGAAGGGGCCCACCGCAGACGCGAAGGGCAACGAGCGGATGCAGTCGCGCAGGCGCACGGCGAGGCGGCGCCCCCCGTCGAGATCCGTCTCGGGCAGCACGAAGCACAGCTCCTCGCCGCCATAGCGCGCGGCGATGTCGGTCGAGCGGACGAGCCCCCGACAGGCCGCGCCGATGCGTGAGAGCACCTGATCGCCGGCGGCGTGGCCGTGCTGGTCGTTGATGCGCTTGAAGTGGTCGACGTCGAGCATGATCGCGCACAGCGCCAAGTCGTGCCGCTGCGCCCGCTGAAACTCGCGGTGCGCGACCTCGCCGAGGCGGCGGCGGTTCGCCAGGCCGGTCAGCACGTCGGTGACCGAGAGACGCTGCACCTCCGCGAAGAGCTGCGCGTTGTCGAGCGCGATCGCGGCCTCGTTCGCGAGCGCCTCCCCCAGGTCGACGTGGGCCTCGTCGTACGCCCCCGGGGTCCGACACTCGGCGACGATCCAGCCCTGGACCCGCTCCCGCGCGCACATCGGCACCGCCAACCAGCACGCGGTCTCGGGGTGCGCCCCCCACGCGGCCGACGCCGCCGGAGCGCGCGTGTCGAACGCCCAGACCGGACCCGGCGCGCCCAGAAGCCTCGACCACGCGGCGCCCGCCGTCCCCATCCCAATGGCGCTCGAGACCCCCTCGCGCAGCTCGCACTCGATGAGATCGCCCCGCAGGCGCAGCACCGCGAGGCCGTCGCAGGGCACGAGGCGTCGCAGGAAAGGCCCCACCAGCTCGAGCACGGCGCGGGGCTCCAACTCGCGCGTGAAGGCCCTCAACGCGTCGCGCAGCACCTCGACCTGGTGGCGGGTGCGCCGCTCCTCCTCGACGAGCCGGCCAAGCTCCTGGCCCGTGATGTAGAGGTCACGGGCGCGCTGCTCGGCGCTCGCTCCCGTCTGCTTGCGAGGCACGCGCTCGCGCGGGTGGGGCGTGCCGCTCGACTGCGCGATGTCTTCGGTCATCGGTCGACTCCTGGCCGCGTGGACCTCAGGCGTGGCGAGGTGAGGTTAATCAGGACAAGAAACTCGCAAGAAACAAAGCCCTTCACCTTATCCCCCGGAGCTTGATGGGTGGAATCGGCACCACCTTTTGACGGCCCAGGAGCGGAGTTTCGCAGATCCTGCCGGCGGCGACAAGCGTCCCGTGGGTGCCGGTCACCACGAGAACCCCCGCTCCCGGAAGAGCCGGACAGTCACCGCTACAACCTTGGAATCATAGAGTCTTCCTGCCCCCCTCTGCAGCTCGGCGAGCGCCTCGTCGAGGCTCCGCTGCGGTCGATAGGGCCTGTGGGAGACCATGGCCTCCACGGTGTCCGCCACCGCGATGATGCGCGCCTCCGGCAGGATCGCGTCGCCCGCCAGACCGCGCGGATAGCCCGACCCGTCCAGGCGTTCGTGATGCTGGTGGATGGCCTCGGCCACGGGCCACGGAAACGCCACCGAGGCCAGGATCTCGCGGCCGGCCGCCGCGTGCGTCTTGATGAAGTCGAACTCGATCTCCGTGAGCATGCAGGGCTTTGAAAGGATCTCGGCGGGAACCGCGACCTTCCCTATATCATGAACGAAACCGAGTATCTCCATGCCTGTGCAGCGATCGTCGGCGTAGCCCAGCTCGCGCGCGATCGCCCGCGCCAGCGTCGCCACACGGCGTTGGTGGCCGGCGGTGTAGGGGTCCCGCAGCTCGATGATCGCGCCCACGGCGGCCACGGACCCGAGCATCTGCCGCTCGAGCTGCGCCACCTGCTCTGCGACGAGCGCATGTGCGCGCCGCAGCTCGGTCACGTCGCGGACGAACGCCGCGAACAGGAAGTCGGGCTCGCCGAGGCTCGTCAGGCTCACCTCGACGTCCGTCACCGTCGCGTCCTTGCGACGCCAACGCGAGGAAAGGCGCGTCGGCCTCGTCACACGCACGCTCTCGAGCCGATCGCGATGCTCGGCAGGCGCGTCGGGCTCCGCGAGCTGCGCGAAGGTCATCTGGCGCAGCTCATCGCGCGAATAGCCGGTCAGCTCGATGGTCGCGCGGCTGACCTCCAGGATTCGCCCCTCCGCGTCCCCGAGCACGTACGCGTCCTGCGCAGCTTCGATGGCCAGCGCCGCGCGAGAGAGCACGCGCGAGATCTCGGCCCGCGCGTCCTTGCGCTCGGCGACCACGCGACGCCGCCCCTCCCACCAGGTCGATCGAAGGATCCAGCCCGTCGCACCGACGAGCAGGCCCGCGATCAGCGCCGCGGCGATGGCGAGCAGCCTGAAAGGCTCGTGCGCAGCGGCACGGTCGGCCAGCGCGAGGACCACCCAGTCGGTGTGGGCCACGGGTATCGCGCGTCCGAATCCGGGCAGCCCGCGCTCGTTGAGCCCTTCGAAGAGCCGCGGCGGCACCTCGAGCGCGCGAACGGCCAGGAGGTCCCTCCACGACTTGGGCTTCGTCAAGGTGACCTCGCCCTCCGACACGTCCAGTCCGGGTCCGAACATCTGCACGCGGTCGCCCAATGAGCGAAGGATGAGACTGCGGACGGGGGGCACGCTCGACTCCCAGGCCTGGAGCAGCGGGAAGAGCGCGGCACCCGCACGAAAACACATGCAAATGGCCCCGATTGGGCGTCCGCCATCGCCGGGCGAAGCGACAACCGGGTGGGTGAAGCCGACGAGCGCATCGACGGCGCCGCCCGTGCGGCCTGCGTGAACTTGGACCAGCTGGGGCGCTCCGCTGGCGACCGTTCGAAGCGCGCCGTCGCGACCGTCATCGCTGTCGCCGAGGTCGGAGGAACTCTTCCACACAGAGTCGCCTGCCGCGTCGAAGAGCGCGAGCCGCGCGAAGCCGGGCACGAGCTGCGCGAGCCGTGCGGCCCCCATCAGCAGCGCCCTGTCCGCGTCCGAGAGCGCGGCGCCGCCCGCACCCCGCCCCGCCGCGACGATGCGCCGCACGCCCTCACGCTCGGCAAACTGCGCGGATTGCGACCGCCGTTCGACGACCCAGGACTCCACGATGCGGGCTTCGGCCAGCGCGACCGCCTGCAAGACGCCGTCGACCTCCCCGCGCTCGTTGCCCCAGAACCACACGAACGCGGCGGTACCGGCCCCGAGCGTCAGGATGCACGAGACGACAAAGAAGACGAGCGGCACCGGGACGAGACCAAGGACGCGAAGCGGTCGGGCGCGGGGCGATCTGTTGCTGGGTGTGGGGCTCTCGTCCGGCAAGCAGCGACCTCGCGGGACCGGATCGCTCGAGCCGGGCCCCAGACCGTGAGTGTAGGGGAGAGCGCGGACAGTAAAATGCGGTGGATCACCCTCGGAGATGAGCCGCGTCGGTGGGGGTCTCGGTGCCGGGCCGCATGCGCGCCGTCCATGCTAATCTGTAGTGCAACAAAACCGTAGCGCATCAGTTGTGTTGCGATCGGGCACTAAGGCTCCTTCGCCACCACCGTCGAATTCGCCGACACGTCGTTGAAGATCGAGACCTTGCCCGATGGCCACGCGACCTTCAGCTCGTCGGCGACCACGGCCGATCCGATGCCGAAGTGGACGAACGGTGCTATCGCCTGGCCGAAGCCCGACGCGCCGTGCATCTGGCGCAGCAGCGTCTTGCCGCCGACCTTGAGGTACAGGCGCGCGCCGATGCCCTTCGCGTTGCCGCCCGCGCCCTTGAGGATGACGCGCACGAACGCGCCCTTGGGGCTGATGTCGTTGCGCAGCAGGCGCAGCTTGCCGCTGCGGTAGGCCTGGAAGATGTCGAGGTCGCCGTCGCCGTCGTAGTCGACCGCCGTCTGCGCGAAGAAGGCGAAGGCCTTCCATTTGTCGGCCGCGTCCGGCACGAGGTACGGGGTGAACCGCGTGCCGTCGCCGCGGTAATAGAAGCCGCCCTGTGCCGGGTAGCTCGCGATCGTGCCGCAGGTCGCGAGCTTGACGAGATCGCCCGGCCAGGTCAGGCCTGCCGTCGCGAGAAAGACATCGAGGTGTCCGTCCTGGTCGAAGTCGAAGGCGAGCGGATCCCAGGTCGACGCGTCCTGCACCGTGGCGCCGCCGCACCACGCGGGCGAGGCGTCCGTGAACGCGAGCTTGCCGGGCGTGCCGAGGTAGAGCTCCATCGGGCCCGCGTCGGCCATCACGACGTCCCACGCGCCGTCCTCGTTGAAGTCGCCGAAGCCCCAGCCCATCGTGTGGCCGTAGTCCTTGAGGCCTATCTGAGTGGACAGTCCCTCGAATTTCATGCCGCCGAGGTTGTGCCACAGGTGGTGCGCACCGAAGTCGTTGCCCACGAAGAGGTCCACGAGGCCGTCGTCGTCCATGTCGGCCATGCCGATGATCGAGCCCCACTCCGGCTCGTCGATGCCGCTCGCGACCGTGACGTCGCTGAGCAGGCCGCTCGGGAGGCGCTTGAAGAGGCGGTCGACGCAGGTCTCGGGGTACTGGAGTTTGCCGGGGAAGCTGCACACGAAGTCGCCCGGCGCGTACTGGCACGCGAAGGGTGAGTTGCACAGCAGCGTGACGTCGCCCGCGCCGATGTAGAGATCGAGCAGGCCATCGTTGTCGAAGTCGGCCATGCCTTGCGTGTAGGCGTCGGTCTCGGCGTAGTCCTTGAGTCCCAACGTGGCGGAGGCGTCATCGAAGGTCGCGTCGCCCTTGTTGCGCCAGAACTGGATGCCCGGCGAGCCGCCGAGGATCAGGTCCACGTGGCCGTCGCCGTCGAAGTCCGCCGTGGAGCACGGACCTTGCGGGTTGACGACCGTCGTGTCGAAGGGGGTAACGACGACCTTCCACTCCGCTCCGTTCCACAACGCCACGCGGATCTCGGGCTTGCCCCCACCCACCGACGCGGCGACCGCGAGCAGGTCCGGCGTGCCGCTCTGGTCGAAGTCCCCCACACCCGCGCAGATGGCGTACTCGTCCTTGGCGAAGGGCAGCGAGGCCGACACGTCCGTGAAGCCATCGAAGGTGGGCGCGGGCGGAACCGGACAGGCGGGCGGGGCCGCGTCGACCGCGCCGGCGTCGGGCGTGGGCTCGACCGGATCGGTGGGACAGACAGGCGGCGGACCGCAGCTCTCGGGCTCGGGCAACGAGAGGACCTGGTCCACGTCGAGATCGGTCATCTCCGAAATCGCCCCGCAGGGCCACCAGACCTCGACCTTGTCGACGTGCGTGACCGCGCCGAGGCCGAAGTGCCACGTGTGCTCGTCGTGCGTGGCGTAGCCCGTCGCGTGGCTGAGGTAGTTCTCCTGGAACTGACCGCCGGCGTGCACGCGCACGAACGCGCCGACGCCGCCGGGCGGGCTCTTCTTCGGCAGCAGGTGCACGCGCAGCCAGTGCGACACGATCGCCGCGTCGTTGCGGTACAGGCGCAACTTGCCGGGACGGTAGCCGATGAGCAGGTCGAGGTCGCCGTCGCCCTCCAGATCGGCCGCCGCGACCGTCGTGGTGTCGACCGCCGGCGCCGCGCCGGTCGGGTAGGGCAGCACCTGGGGGATCATCTTTCCCGCGCCGTCGTTGCGGAAAAGCAGGCTCCCGCCCGTGGGATCGTAGGCCGGCTTCTCGCACGTCACGGTGGTGAGGAACTCGCCAGGCTTGGCCGTGAGCGAGATGCCCACCAACAGGTCGCGACGGCCGTCGTTGTTGAAGTCGCCCGCGAGCTGGCCCCACGAGACCGTGTCCGCCGTGGGCGCGATGAGGCCCGATGCGGCGCTGTCGTCGTAGAACGTGCCGTCCGGTTTGCCGCGAAAGAGCGAGGCCGGACCGAACGCCGCGTGCGCGAGATCGGGGTAGCCGTCGTTGTCGAAGTCCGTCACTTCGAGGCCCATGAAATGGCCGTAAGGCAGGATGCCGAGCTCCTTTCCGGCCTTCGAGAACGTGGCGTCGCCGTTGTTGCGGTACAGGTTCAGCGGTCCGAAGTCGTTGCCGGCGAAGATATCGGGCCAGCCGTCGCGGTCGTAGTCGAGGATCGTGGCGTTGAGCGTCGCGCCCGCGTCGTCGGCGTTGCTGCCCGCCGTCGCGTCGACGAAGCTGTTGCCGGCGGCATTGTGCAGCAGCGCGTTGGGCAGCGGCTCGAGCGGGTAGTTCGTTTCGCAGTTGATGTAGAGACCGACCCACTTGCAGCTGAACTGGCCGCACTGCAGGTTCAGAGCTCCCGTGCGCGCGAGGTACAGATCGGGCCAGCCGTCGCGATCGTAGTCGATGGCCGCTGCGCTCCAGATCAGCTCGAACTGGTACGCCTTCGGGATCTGCTGCGCCGTGACGTCCTGGAAACCCGTGCCCGTGTTCTTGAAGAGCTTGACGCCGTAGGAGCCCGCGACCAGCACGTCCTTGTAGCCGTCGCGGTTGTAGTCGATGGGCACGCAGTCCGTGACCATGAACGCGGTCGGCACCGCCGCGGTCGAGTGCGCCCAGCCGCCCTGCCCGTCCTGGCGCATCAGCAGCAGCTGGCGCGGCTCGGTCGCCTTCTTCGGCGAGCGGATCGTGACGATGTCGGGCAGCCCGTCGTTGGTCATGTCCATGAAGATGCCGCAGGCGTCGAAGAGCTCCGAGGGCATCACGCCGGTCGCGTCGGTGATGTCCATGAACGGGATGGCGTCGGTCGACGGTGCGCTCGGCCAGCCGGGCTTCGGCGCGCCTTTCGGGAACGGCTTGGGGCCGAGGGTACAGGTCGGCGGGAAGCCAACGGCCTGCGCCACGTCGGGGACATCCCACACGTCGGCGGTCTCACCGATGTCCGGGAGGCTCGTCGCGTCGGGCAGCTCGGCGGCCGGATCGAGGTCGACGAGATCGGTCGTCCCGGCCGCGTCCGCCGGCACCACCAGGTCCGTCACGTCGGGCGTCGAGTCCGCGTCGAGCGACACATCCACGTCGACGATGTCCGGCGTTGCCGGCGCGACATCCCCCGCCGCGCCGGGGACCTCGGGCGCGTCCCCACTCGGTGCGAGGCCTTCCTGCCCTGCCGTGTCCGCCCCGCGCCCGCCGGGCGTGACCGCGTCTCCCTGAGCGCCGCACGCGAGCGCGAGTCCGGCGACGAGGGTCAGCAGGAGGTGCGCGGCAGTGTTCAACGGGTCATGCACCTGATCGTTGTAGCGTGCCTGCACGCGGCGTTCCAGTCGAAGCGCTCATTGCGTCTTGCAGTTCAGCACGATCGGGATCGTCTTGCCGACGGCCGGAGGCGGCGTGCCGGTCGGTTTCGCGCAGGGCAGCGCGAGCGTCCAGACCCAGGGCGAGTCGGCGCGCGCATAGATGGTCGCGGTGGAACCCGCCGGGATGGTCGCGCAGGTGCGCTGCGCCACGCCCGGCGCCCAGTCGAAGGGCTCCAGCTGATCTCCGACGAGGACCTCGACCTTGCCGACCTCCGGCGCACAGGTCTCTTGCGAGACCGTGATCTCCACGTCGCAGCGATCGATCGGGCACTTCTGCTCGTCGCCGGCGCGACACGCGCACACGTTCTGCGGCAACGCGGCGAGCTCCGGCGCGGTCGCGCAAGCCGGCACCATCGCGACGAGCGCAGCGAGCAGGGCGAACGGGACGCAAGCGGATCCGAAGCGGCAGAGCATCACGGCACGCAACGCGACGAGGGCGCCAGGGCCCCGCATCATCGCCGGCCAAACGCGCCAGCGCAAGCGGCACGAACGCCTCGGGCACACCGGCGCGCCTGCGACGACCGAATCCCCGGACGCTCCCAATCGTCACTGCCGCGCTGTCGCTTTTGTCGCAGCCCGCTATACTTCGTCCTTCACTTGGAGTCCCGCCATGCGTACCTCGATCCTGGTTGCCGCCGTGCTCTCCGCGTTCGGCCTCGCCTCCATCGCGCCGGACGCCCACGCGTTCGCGCCGATCGCCTCGCCCACGCTCACCGCCAAGGCGAAGAAGCCGAAGAAGGAAAAAAAGAAGAAGCCGGTCAAGCAGCCCAAGCGCGCGAGCGAGGGCACCGTGAAGCGTCCCCAGAAGGGCTCGCAGAATGGCTCGCAGAAGGGCCCGCCGGCCGGCGCGAAGCAAGGCGCCAAGCGACCCGAGGCCAGCAAGCCCGCCCCGCAGCCCGCCGCGCAGCCGAGGACGACGCCCGCCCAACCGAAAGGCGGCGCGCCCAAGCGCCCGGGCAAGTAGCCGCACACCCGCGAAGTGGACTTGGTCCCGCGCTCCGCCTGGGGCATGATGCTGCGCGCCGACGCGTCGCACGCGTGGTAGCTGTGCGGGGTCGCGCCCCGCCGTGGAGTCATCCTTGTTGCGCGTTCCTTCCGTGGAGGTCGCCGAGCGCATCGGCCACCTCGATCTGCCCTTCAACCGCTACGGCCTGGATCCCTACGGCATCTCGAAAGACGCGCTGACGCGCTTCTACACGGCCCTCGGCTGGTTCTATCGCCACTACTTCCGCGTGAGCGTCACGGGCATCGAACACGTACCCGCCGAAGGACCCGCGCTCGTCGTGGGCAACCACTCGGGGGGCTTGCCGGTCGACGGCGGGATGGTGCTCGCGTCGCTCTTCTTCGACCATGAACCGCCCCGACACGCGCACGGCATGGTCGAGTACTTCGCGCAGAAGTGGCCCTTCGTCTCGGAGATCTTCTGTCGCATCGGACAGCTGCCCGGCCTGCCCATTCACGCCGCGCGACTGCTGCAAGAGGGGCGCATCGTGATGGTCTTCCCGGAGGGCGCGCGCGGCACCGGCAAGCTCTACCGCGATCGCTACACGCTCGTGCGCTTCGGGACCGGCTTCGTGCGCATGGCGATGCAGACCGGAACGCCCATCGTGCCCTTCGCGTTCATCGGCGGCGAGGAGGCGATCCCGACGGTGCTGCGCCTGGAGAAGATCGGCAAGCTCATCGGCGCGCCCTATGTGCCCGTGCCGCCGCAGGTCATCCCTTGGCCGCTGCCCGTCGCGTGCCAGATCCACTATGGCGAGCCGATGCGCTTCGAAGGGGATGGCACGGAGAGCGACGAGGAGATCGAAGGCTACGTCACGCAGGTGCGCGACAGCATCCTGCGCCTCATCGATCAGGGGCTGCGCACGCGCAAGCATCCATACGACCTGAGCGGACTCGTGGATCGGGCGCGCGGCGTGGTCGATCAGGTGCGCGAGATCGCCGGAGGAGCACGTCGATGAAGGTCATCGTCACCGGCATCACGGGTGCCCTGGGCCGCCTCGTCACCGAGCAGCTCGTGGCGCACAAACACGACGTCATGGGCATCGATCGCCGGCCTTGGCCAGACCCGCCCGACGGCGTCGAGATCGTGCAGTCGGACATCCGCAAGCGGCCCGCCGAGGATGTCTTCCGCAAATGGCGGCCCGACGCGCTCATCCACATGGCGACCGTCACGCACGCGTCGCACAACATGGGCACGACATCGGAGCGATATCGCATCAACCTCGACGGCACGCGCGCGCTCTTCGACGCGTGTCATGCCTTCGGCGTGCGGCGCGCAATCTTCGTCGGCCGGCACACGGTCTATGGCGCGGCGAGTGACTCCCCGCTCTACCACACGGA
>Ga0172370_10005769_pt1 | contig 15850 bp, 18 predicted proteins | sample LakKiv5m_FD_114538 | JGI IMG/M metagenome (GOLD analysis project Ga0172370, IMG submission 114538) | Freshwater microbial communities from Kabuno Bay, South-Kivu, Congo - kab_022012_11.5m | ecosystem: Environmental > Aquatic > Freshwater > Lake | place: Democratic Republic of the Congo...
AAGATAAGAGAGATAAAACCTGACATAAAGGCTTTGTTCGTAAGCGGTTATGCAGCAGAGATAATACACAAAAATGGCATTCTTGAGGAAGGAACTAACTTTATGTTCAAGCCTGTTTCTCCAAAGGATCTTCTGAAGAATGTGAGAGAGGCTATAGATAGGTAAAGGTTGGATTTAATATAGGCATATTTATTGCTAACCCAAAATGGAACTATGAACTTGAAAGGACACATACAATTGCTGCTGTCTGTTTTGCTCCTATTGGCGCTCATTGCCTGCAATGAAGGACATGCCAACAGGGAACCGCAGGGCAATGTTAGGCCGAGATTTACAAACCCTGACAGCACTATTCCGATTTCGGGAAGTGTTGTTCTTGATAATCAGACAGAGCTTATGTGGCTAAGGGACGATAATTGCATAAAAACTAATTATCCGGATAAAACCGCTCGGGACGGGTTGGTTTCGTATAAAAATGCCGTTAATTTCATAGCAGGTCTGAATAAAGGGCAATATCCCAAATGCAGTTACGGCTATAGCGGCTGGCGGTTGCCGACCAAAAAAGAACTTAGAGAACTTTTAGGCATAGCTGAATCTCCAATCAATACTTGGATAAGCAGGCGCACACTTGACAATATCAAGTTCGGCAGCTATTGGTTTTCTCCCAATGAAAATGGAACAGCAGTTAAAGGGTCATTTTGGGGGTGGTATTACAACAATGTGTATCCATACCTGAGAAGTGGCTGTTACGTCTGGCCTGTACGCTCCGAGAATGGCAAATCAAAAGAAACTTTAAAAGTAGAGAATAAAAAACAAGAATAGTAAAAGGAGGTGTACAAATTGGATAAGGATGCGGATAAGGATAAGGATAAGGATAAGGAGAGGCGGATTAACAACATGATTATCGGGTTTATCGGAGTAACAGTGGTTCTCATTATAGGTCTTTTTTTGTATTTTTGAAGCTGTTATAAAATTGCCGGGCAGCCTCCTCAGACCAGCACCATATCGTGCCCGCATAAACTGAGGTGGTTGCTTGCTGTATTCAGCAGCCGAGCAGTCTCAACCCAAAGCAATATCATTTTATCAATTATTCCTTTTCCATAATGAAACAACCGAATGTTCCATTATGGAAAAATTGGGATGCCTTTATCGCAAAATTGTCAAATGGCGCCTTGATATTACTGGTATTAAGCCTTGGCATGTCGTTTGCAGTACAAAACGTTTGCAGTACAAAAAATAAATCGGTGTGAATACGTGCCGGAGAACAAATAGAGAAGGAGGTGAAGAGACCGTTAGTGAAAGTATAGATTTAGATAGAACGCAGTAACAAAACCAGTAAAAAAGGGAGGTATGAAATGAGTGTTTCGAGACGTAGTTTATTCAAAGCTGCAGTTGCAGGAGTTGCTGCAGCCGGTTTGGCCAAGGCTGGCCTTGGCAAGTTAAGTGGCAGTGCATCAGGAACTGCAGAGGCGGCTATGTTTGGCGATCCCACATTATTTGATATCTACAAGCAGTTCGGAAAGTATATCCATCTGGTTCCCGGCAAGTACGGCGGCGGAGTCGGCGCATATGATATGTCAACAGGCCATTGTCTTTCATGGCTGAATATGGCTATATGGGCTGGAAACAAAACTCCTATTGTTCATCATATTGCTGCATTTGCCTCTCCGGATCCCTATAAGGAATTCGAGTATGTTGTAGATTCGCAGGGAGGAAAAAATCTTTACATCTACGGCGTCACTACACCGGTTAAAGACCCTTCCGACGGGTTTAATATCTGGAGATGCAATTACGACGGCACAAAGATGAATATCCTGGAGGATGTTGCAGAGACAACCGGCATCGGCCTTGGCGTGCATGTTACGGTTGCGCCTGATAATGAACGTTTTGCGGTTGCTGACGGACAAAAAGACATCGTCGCTGTATTCAAGAAAGGACATGGCACCAATCCGTCATCAGTAGAGGCTGCAATAATGTTTGACTGGGAATACAATAACTCTGAACTCGCCCGCGCATGGATTGACGGTGGAACGCTCACGATTAAGAAATTGAAGCCGCCGTATAACCTAAAAGGAACAAAGGGAACCAAGATAGACTGGGAGCTAGTGCCCGGCGGAGAACTTTTTGCCGAACAGGGTAAGGTGCCCGGCCCGCGGTTGAAGAACCTCTGCGCTCTGGATTCACTTACTTGGGACGCCGCTCACAAGAACTACGCAATAGCCGCTCTTAGAATTATCGGCTGCGCGGTTGTATTTGACACGAGAACATGGGATCCTGTCGCAATTTGTGCTGGATCCGAGAAACATGCGGCTCAAGGGTTTCAGATCCCGTTTAATAAGGTTGGAGATGGTGAATGGGAAGCAAAATTGAAGAGTGTCCCGACCCCTGCCCACCAGGCTGGTTTTAATCCCGCGGGGGATCGCATGATACTCATGAATAATGCCAGAGAAAACGTTATGGCAGTATTTGACTGCAGCAACCAATCCGATCCGACAACGTGGAAAAGGATAGCAGGCATAACTGATCCGAGTTGGAGGGGTGTATATCCTAATCCGTTCCATATGGCATTTACGCCTGATGGCAAGAAATTATATGTCACCCTTTGGTGGCCTGCGCCGACCTCAAATGGCGTAGCTGTTGTAGACACAAAAACATGGAAAGTTGTCAAGACGATAGACAACATCGGCCCTGACATACACACACTGGCTGTAACAGACGATGGGAAATGGATGTTCGGAGTCTACAGCGGATATCAAAAAACAAAATCAGGGACATTCGTCGTGAGGGTTAAGGATGATAAGTTGTACGGATATCTTCCGAGCCCATACGGACATCACGATTCTGTTATCGTCCCGAAGTCAGTCAAGGGGCTTGCAATTTCGCGGTGCACGACTACATAGCAAAATTTTGAAGATCTCTCCTTGTCCTCCTCCCCCGTCTTTGTAGTTGAGAGGCGGGGGAAACTCTATGGGAGGAAAGGGAAAATGAAATTTCCTTGTGATGCGGAGGTAAATAAATAAAGATGATCATATCTCTATTCAGGCTGGCATATCAGAATCTCCAGATGAAGCACTTGCGGTTTTATATCATCTTGATAAGCGTAAGTATTGTCATCGGCGCATTGTTCGCATCATCATTGCTTATTTTAGGGATTCAGCACAGTCTGGACAAAGGGCTTTCAAAGCTGGGAGCTGATCTCCTTGTAATTCCAAAAGACTCTCTTGTGAATATGAAATCAGCCCTTCTGACAGGGGAGCCGTCCGCCTTTTATACGGACTCTGCAGTGCTTGATAAAATACGCGCTTTAAAAGGAGTTAAAAAAGTTTCAGGACAGATTTTTCTTACCAGCGCAACAGGTGAATGCTGCGTTCTGGGCAATTCCTTTCTGATAGGGTTCGATCCTTCTGATGATTTTACTGTTATGCCATGGGTTGATAAGAAAATAAACAATTCCTTCCCTGCTGATGGCGCAATAATCGGGTCAATGACTCCTTGGGAATTAGGAGATATTGTAAGGTTTTACGGAGTCCCTCTTACGGTATGGGGGAAGCTGGAGAGAACAGGGATTGGATTATACGATAATGCCGTATTCTTTAATATTCAAAAGGCGCGGGAAATGTCGGATCATTCACAGTCCGACAAATCAATTAAACCACTCGCAAACCTGAATGGAAAGATATCTGGAGCCTTAGTGCAACTCGATGTCGGAGCAAAGATACCCTTTATAACATTCTCTATTTTGAAGGAAAATCCTGAACTCAAGGCAATCACTACGGGAAATATTGCAACCTCAGCCCGTCAGACTACAGTTGCAGTTTTTTCCGGCATTATTGCATTAATAGTCATATTGGTACTTTCAAATATCCTCATGATCAACGGCATCTATTCAGCTGTGGTTAATGAAAGGAAAAGGGAGTTAGGAATAATCAGGGCGATTGGAGCGACGCGTCCCGCTATCTTCAAGCTCATTATTTATGAAGCATTACTTACCAGTGTTATGAGTGGCTTTGTGGGCATGCTGATTGGAGGGAGTCTACTGAAGATATTTCAGCGGTCTATCGTATTTTATCTCAGACTACTCAATATACCGTTCATGCTGCCGCCAGGCGAAATTATCGGCTTATTGGCCGGCGGCGCGATACTTGTGGCTTTACTGATGGGCATAAGCGGGTCGGCGTATCCTGCGTTTGTTGCGGTGAGAATTGATCCGCATGAAACTATGAAACAGGGGTTATAACATGAGTGAATTTATCGAGACAAAAGGCTTAAAGAAAGTCTATCAAGTAGGTGATCAGCGCGTTGAAGCGCTAAAGGGTGTGGATTTAGAGATAACGCAAGGCGATTTTGCTGTTTTCATGGGACATTCAGGCTCAGGTAAAACAACTCTTGTCAGCGCGATCGGCGGCCTGACGAGGCCTACTGAAGGGACTGTCCTGATAGAAGGAAATGATATATGGAAACTCAATGACAGACAGCTTTCAAATTTTAGAAACAGGAAAATAGGCTTCATGTTTCAGTCATTCAGTCTATTGCCGACACTCAATGTCCTGAACAATGTTGTTATGCCTACAATATTCAGCAATAGTTCACGCAAAAAAAACGCAGACGAATTGAAAACGAAAGCAATATCTCTTTTGGCCGATCTCGAAATGCAAAGGAAGGTATATTCTTTCCCTTCGGAACTATCTGGCGGCGAACAGAGGAGGGTCGCAATAGCCAGGGCGCTAATCAATGACCCTGAGATCATCCTGGCCGATGAACCTACAGGCGAACTTGATATCAGAACAGAGCGGGAGGTCATTGATATATTCAGCCATATAAACGAAACCTATAAGAAGACGCTCATTGTTGTAAGCCATAGCCTCACTTGGCTTGAAAAGGCGAAAACCATTATTGTCATGAAGGATGGACTTATGTTTAAAGACGTGGAAGATCCAGTAGAGGCCATTATGGAAGGAGTCTGCAAACAATGAGAATCCTGAAGTTGTCCATTTTAGAGTTAATGCGAAGGCCTAAAAAAAATATGGTTATCGCTTCCTCTATTGTCATTGCTGTGGCTCTTCTTACATCCTTGTCGATTGTGAGTGACTCGGCAAACTCGGCGATCATGGAAATCATTGCAAAGACAGGGCACACGCTGACTGTCCGGCCTGCGGCAGGGTCTTCAAGCGCGGGTGCCGGAGAAAAGAGTCAGGAATATAAATTGACCACATCTGAGGTTGTCATGGACTCTTACATCCCTGAAGATGCAGTCCCTGAGATAATGAAGAATTATGATAAGGCTATAAGGGAAGGATGGGAGAGAAAAGGTGGATTAGTCTCAAATCCGGGACTTCCTGAAGCGAGCATTGAACCGCCTACGTGGGCACCACGACTATTCGAAAAGGCAGTTGTGGACGGCCATGAAGTGATTGTTACAGGCGTTGAACTGCGCAAGGAATATTTTGTAAGGTTTTGGTGGAACCTATCAAGCGGTGAGTGGCCTGCGGAGACTGATGTCACGGATGTAAATACAAGCGTTTCCAAGATGTATGTTATAGACTCCAAAGGCAATGTTGTTATAAATAAAACAGAGTACGGCGTTGATTCCAGCGGCAGGGCAGTCGCCTCTCTCGGTAAAAAAAGCGACGCAACCGAGTCCGTAAAACCGATACTCATTAAGGGATGGGACGATGCCTATCTCGGCGGAACGTATGCCAAGGCAAGAGGATTGAAAGTAGGCGATAAACTTACAATTAATAATACTGCGTTTAATATCAAGGGAATCCTCGAAGAAACAAACTCAGCCGATGATTATATGATATATATCCCCCTTCGCACTGCCCAGAGGCTATTTCACAAGGAGGGGCTAATATCTTTGCTGAGCGTCAGGGCTATGTGCCCCAATTGTCCTGTAGGCGATGCAATGGTTGCGCTGAATAAACACGTTACAGGCATTACCGCAGTTTCGCAGCTCGATGTCGCCGGAGTGCAATTTGATTTTTTTAATATGTTGTACAAATTTCTACTTGCGGTTATTGTGTCTACGATTATTGTCGGCATCTTTTCCATATTCAATATAGTCACGGGTTCCCTTTATGCGCGAATAAGAGAAATAGGCATGTTAAAGGCAATCGGCGCGTCCAGATTTCAACTATTCAGTATCTTTATAGTTGAACATTTTATCCTCGGTCTTGCTGCCGGCATCGGCGGATATTTTCTGGGATTGGGGATGGCCTATATTCTGAATACCCTTCTTGACATAGGAGCAGTAATCCAGATAACGCCTAATTTTATCTGGAGGGCGCTCTTGCTGGGGATAGTGTGCAGTATAGTGGCAATTATATACCCGGCGTATAAACTGTCAAAGCTTAAGATAACCGAGACCTTCAGAACGCAATGGGAGACTTAAATATGAAACAGCTTATTGTTTTGGCCATAAAAGACATATTGCGGAGAAAAGGGAAAAGTCTCTACCTGTTGCTTGCTATCGTAATACCTGTCGCTATCCTCAGCACGATACTGCTGACATTCGATAATGCAGACAGTTCGTTGTCGGATCTTGCGTCCAAGTTCGGTTTTACCCTAATAATACAACCGAAGAATGTCCGCATAGATAAGATTAATCAGATAGGGGTAAATACTGCGGAATATATTCCGATGGGAATGGTCGGAGAGGTAGAAAAAATAGTATGCGCTATTATCCACAATCCGAAAGACAAAATCATTACTGTAGTACGCCTGTACATAGAAGAGGGCATTTTTATAGGAAAATCCAAAGTCGATTCGGTTGTTGCAGGCGTTGATTTCAAAACTGAATTAGCAGCAAAACCTTCGTGGGCTCTGACCGAAGGGAGATGGCCCACAGGCGAGAGGGAAGCGGTTCTCGGAGGAACATATGCCAGTTCAAGAAAAATATCTTTAAATGATACGGTAACGATCAGCGGTACAGGGTTTACGGTTGTCGGGATCCTTCAGAACTATAACTCCTCAGAGGATTACATGATATTTGCGCCCTTTGACGAAGTGCAAAAACTTTTTGATAAAACTGGATTAGTATCTGTTATCAATATCCAGAACATTTCCCTTGATAAAGACAAGAAGCTACTCCGGGCGGCAATAGAAGATATCAATAAAAATATCCCAAATGTAACGGCGCTTTCACCCCAGCAATTCAGCACAATGAAATATACCCTGCTGAAAAAGACCCTTAAATTTCTGATAGCCATTGTCGCAGCAACCATTGCAGTGAGTATATTTTCAATCTTTAATATCGTGACGAGCGTGTTATATTCGAGGGTCAAGGAAATCGGGCTGCTAAAGACTGTCGGCGCATCAAGATCGCAGCTCCTTACAATTTTCCTGTCCGAATACTTGACTATCGGGATGATCGGTGGAATTATCGGATATTCCATGGGACTGTTCATGACATATCTGCTGGATTCTTTTCTGCTTAAACTTGGGGCGGGAATACGCCTGAATCTTTTGTATTTACTAATGGCTTTACTGGTCGGTGTTTTGTGCAGTTTTATTTCCAGTTTTTACCCGACGCACCGCTTATCCAAAATAAAAATCACTGAGAGTTTTAGAACGCAATGGGAGGGATGATAATGGACAAGACTGACAGCGGCCGCTTTTTAGAACTGCGAGAGGTTAACAAAACTTTCAATTTGCCGTCAGGCGAAGTTACTGCTCTTGAGTATATTTCCTTAACAATCAATAGGGGCGAACTGGTTGCGCTTGTAGGGCCGAGCGGTTCCGGCAAAACGACTTTATTAAATATCATAGGCGCACTCGACCGGCCAAGCAAGGGAGAAGTCGTCCTTGAAGGCACCAGAATAGATACGCTGTCGGAGGAAGATCTTGTCCATTTCAGGAGAGAAAAATTCAGTTTTATCTTTCAGGACGCAAAACCGCTTCGGATGTTAAATGTTCTTGAAAATACCCTGTTACCATTTAATTTTTTCAAGCCGAAAAATAGAATAGGAAATATAAAAAGTGAAGGAATTGAGATCATAAAGTCTCTGGGATTGGGCCACCGGCTCTACCATATGCCGAGTCAATTAAGCGGCGGCGAAATACAGAGGGTTGCCATCGCCCGGGCTCTCATAACGCATCCAGCAATGATATTGGCTGATGAGCCCACTGCAAATCTTGACAGGGGCAACAGGTTATTTGTTATTGACACATTCCACCGCCTCTCAAAGGAAAAGGGCATCGCTATCGTATTCTCTACCCACGATCTTGAGATAGCCAACAGGGCGGATAGGATTGTGCATCTAAAAGATGGGGTATTTCTGAAAGATGAGGCATTAGCCTGTCCCCCATGTAAGGTTGCATAAATGGAACCCGCAAAAAACAGCCCTGCTGGAAAAATGCGCGCACTGCTTAAAAGCCGAAAGGCCTTGGTTATATTGACGGGAATGGTGCTTATGGCACTGGCAATCGATTACTACGTGGCAGAACGTCAGGAGGCAACCATCAAAGCCAAGGAAGAGAGATTAAAGAAGCTTGAAAGACAGGCCTGCTACATGCTTTCCGTTGATGTGCGTGATATCCGTGAGACTGATGATATCCAAAAGAACTGGAAATATATTGCGAAGGTCAGAATAGATAATGTCGCAGCCGAGCCAGTTTACATAGACTATCCTGATGTCAGGGCATTCATGCAGGTCGGCACCATTTCGTGGACTGAGATCCCTGTTACTGATGCAGGATTGGAAAAGAAGGAGCAGATGTATAAACTCGGCACAGGAGTGAATTCTTTTCATAGAATACTGATGATAAATCCGAAGACGCCTTATAACCGCTATCTTATACCTAAATATATGCATATCAGGTTCATTATTAGGATGTCGGTGCTGCCTGAGAGTGGGTTCAAGGAGGGCGAGGTCTTCGAAAGGAAAAGCGATACATACATTTACCTCAAGCCTTTCTGGATAACAGATAAGGAAATCTCAAAAGCGATTGATTGGGGTGATACTAAAGTCCCTGTTTATATGCCTATAACCGGATACCGAAACTGGAACAATTAACAGGAGGTTTGTTGCCGGATTGCGGAAAGAATAGTAATCAAATCGTTAATGCGAAAAACAAAATAGCTGGAGAGCTTTTATGAAATTTTTTTCAAGCCTAATAAGGAAAAGAAAACCGATAGTAGCGATTCTGAGCATAATCACAATCTTTGTTCTTGCTGATTATTTCATAGGCAAGAAACAGGAATCAATCATTAGTGAGAGAGACGCAAAGAAACAGCGGTTAGAAAAATTGGCGTTCTTCATGATATTCCCTGATGTGCAAGATGCAGGGGAGATCGCTGGAGCCCCTGAGGAATACGAGGCCGTTTTAAAAATAGATGCTCTTGCTGACGAGCCGGTTTATGCCACTTATCCGGAGGTTAGAGCATATGTTCAAACCGGGACCACTTGGTCAGAGGTGCCAATCCGTGATAAGGAGAAAGGGGAGCATGAGCAAATCATAAAACTCGAGAAAGGGCAGCATTTCTACAAAAAAATAATTACCATAAAACGGGATATAAAATACACCTTCTATCAGATGTTCGGTTATATGCATGTACGGCTTCATATCTCAATGTTCGTGGTGCCGCAGAGTGTTTTTAAGGAGGAGGAGGTGATTGAGCGGGTTAATGACGCATATATGTACCTGAAACCGTATTTCCTCAGTGATAGGGAAATTCTGAAACAGGTAAAATTCCCGAATAACAAAGTCCCTACAATGATTCCTATGCCGCCGCATTAAAAATTAAAAGGAGGTAAACTTGTGATTACTCGAACATTTAACCGAAGGCTTCACTTTGTATTTCTGATACTTTTGGGTTTTTGCCTGTCCGGCTTCACTGTACTGCAAGACAAAACCGAGCAGGGGTTATATTCTGTTACGCTCGAGTTTCAGGGAACGCAGGCAAAGGTTGGGAGGAACAGCATGAAATTATTCATAGGGGATCGAAAGACAAAGTCCCCCGCGAAGGGAAAATTGAATATTGAGGTCGTGCCCTGGATGCCACAGCATGAGCATGGAACAAGCGAGGTGCCTGTAATTAAGGATCTCGGAAAAGGATATTATTCAGTTGAACGGGTCCATCTCAGTATGCCTGGACCATGGGAAATATATGTCAGGATAAATAAGGGGAAAAAAGGTGAGGATACCGCTGTGTTCAATATCAATGTCAAATGAGAGGTATCTTTTAGTGCAAAGATATTATGAAACTGATTAAGTATACAGATATGTTTCGGACAATCATCGGGTATGGTTGATTTGTATTTATAACCATCGTGAGCATGGGGACCGGCAAGTGTTTTGCAATTAATCCTTCACCTGAAGAGCTTAATGTCATAGTTGAAAATATATCTTATCAGGGTAATAATCGTTATATGGTAGATATAAAGATATATAACAGGTCAAATAAACCTATATTATTAAAAGAACGCAGGGAGACCTTTCACGTCCAGACAGATGTGCTTGGACGCTGGGAGGAACTGAGCGCTTTAGCCTCCTCCAACGCCAAAAACTCTTTGCTTCCTCCCCGTAAAAGATTGCAGGTGGTATATATTTTGGATATTCCGCTTAACATTCCAAGTCTTTACAGAAACAACGAGGGAGATATTAATGTAATGTTCAAGTATATGATACGGTATGCCATTGGTTCTCTGACTGATGCGCAAAGTTATCAGGGTGAGAGTTCTTACTGGGTAACCCCGAAAACGAATAATTGGATTCTCAGAGAAGGGATGTAATAGAGCGTTAACAGAAAAATTCCCATTAAGGAGGTCAACTATGTTTGGACTTGGATTGCAGGAATTAATAATTGTTTTGGTGATAGTCATGGTTCTATTCGGAGCAAAGAGATTGCCTGAGCTCGCAAGCGGGATGGGGAAGGCCATAAAGAATTTCAAGAAAGCTGCTGCCGAGCCTGATGATATCGACGTTACATCTAAGAAAAAAAGCGTCGAAGACAAAAACAAGGATGGAGAAGAAAAAACCGAGCGCGCATAGGAAAAAGAACGAATTAATAAGTTGAGGAGGTTCCCATGAAAATAAATTGCTGGGAATTTATGAGTTGCGGAAGAGAAGTCGGCGGAGTTAATGCTAAAGAATTTGGAGTCTGTCCGGCTACAACCTATACGAAGCTCGATTCTGCCCATGGTGGGAAAAATGCCGGCAGGGTCTGCTGGGTAATCGCAGGCACGATGTGCGGCGGAGAGGTTCAGGGCAGCTTTGCAAGGAAGTTCAAAGATTGCACAAAGTGTGAATTTTATCAGAGAGTAAAGGAGGAGGAGGGTCCTAATTTCCTGCTAACTATAGACTTAATCAGATGGCTCAAGTAACAGAGCGCATTGAATATTGTACTTTTTTCTTTTCTGCTAAAATGCTGTTCTGCCAAGGAGAAAAAGGTCATCAAGAAAATATACAAGGAAGATAAATAGATGTTCGATATAGGGATGCAAGAACTGATAATAATATTCATCGTGGCCCTGCTCGTATTCGGGCCGAAAAAGCTGCCTGAGCTGGGGAATACCTTTGGGAAAGGCATCGCCGGGCTCAAGCGGGCAATGGCGGGAATAAAAGAGCAGGTGGAGTCTGAGACCCAGGTTGTAGGAGAGCAGATATCTTTTACTGATGACGCCTCGAAGAAAGAAGAAGAGATGAAGGAATCTGCCGAGAATACTAAAAGTGCAGGAGATAAAAATGACAAGGCAGAAGAGAAAAAAGAGTCATGAGGCGATATGCAAGCTGAGAAAATGCCCCTCACCGAACACATGGGGGAGCTCCGGAAAAGGATAATAATCTCCCTTCTTGCCCTCTCCGTCACCTTTATCGCTGCGTTCAATTTTTCGGAAAAAATATTTTGGGGGATAGTCTTTCCTCTGAAATACAGTGTCGCATTCTCCTTGAAAAACCCCTTCATAAATATAGTGCCCCACGAAAAGCTCTCGCAGGAGACGAGGCTTGTTTCCCTTGCCCCTGCAGAGGCGTTCCGGATGCATATTAAGGTCTCCTTTATTGCAGGACGGCCTCGCTACCTGTGATATTCCATCAGATCTGGAAGTTTGTCTCTCCGGGGCTTTTGCAGAAGGAAAAAAAATATGTCCTACCGTTCATACTCGCCGCAACAGGGCTCTTTCTCTTGGGCGCGGCATTTTGCTTCTTTATCGTGCTCCCCTTTGCCATGAGTTTCCTTCTTACCTATAAAGTGGGCGATTTCCTTATGCCTATGCTTTCGGTTGGCCAGTACGTGGATTTCTGTCTTAAGTTCATTCTTGCGTTCGGGGCCATATTCGAACTTCCGATCGCCATCATCTTTCTCACCAGGATGGGCCTCGTCACGACAGCGACTCTTTCCATGAACAGGAAGTACGCCATACTCATAGCCTTCATAGCAGCCGCCATACTCACGCCTACGCCGGATGCATTCAACTAGGCCCTCATGGCCATACCTATTATCATCCTCTATGAAATAGGTATTCTGATATCTAAAATATTGGTAAGAAAAAAGGTTTGATATGTCTTCAGTTAGCATAAGGGAAGGAGTCTAAAGACGGTGACTCTTGATATAGCAGATAGCTCAAGTAACAGAGTGCATCATTGAATATTGTACTTTTTCATTTTCCGCCAAAGCGTTGTTCTGCCGATTTTCAATTCGCTGCATACTTTAGAGAGATTGCCAGAATTTTTCTTTATGCTTTCAGCGATGATATCTTTTTCCCATTCTTCAAGGCTGCTTGACTGCAGATCTTTTTCTAAAGGACTCAGACTTGATATTACAAATAAACTCTTTGTGAGAGTAAGCGCTAAATCCTGAGCAGAAATAACATTGTTTTCGGTAATAGCAATTGCGCCGGAAATTGCATTAGATAGCTCTCTAACATTTCCCGGAAAATCATAGTGTAACAGGAATTCAAGTGCATCCTGAGATAATTGTATATCAGTCTTGTTAAGTTCCCTCCCTGCAGTCTCCAAAAAATGCCTGGCGAGAAATGGTATATCTTCCGAATGCTCTTTAAGCGGCGGTACGTGGATATGCGCAACTTTTATTCTAAAATATAGATCGCGGCGAAATAAGCCACTGTTAATAGCATTGTTGAGGTCTGCATTTGTGGCGGAGATGATTCTTACATTTATTGCCTTAGTTTCATTGCTGCCGATTCTCCGGATACTCCTTTCTTGAAGAACGTCCAGCAGTTTCGCCTGCAACGCGAGGGGCATGCTCCCTATTTCATCAAGAAAGACCGAACCTCCGTCAGCCGCTTCAAACAGTCCCTTTCTTGCGAGTAGCGCACCGGTAAATGCGCCTTTTTCGTGGCCGAACAACTCGCTCTCAAGAAGATTTTCCGGCACAGAGGCGCAATTAATTGAGATGAATGGCTTATCTGCCCTTGAACTGAGGTTGTGGATTGTTTTTGCAATAAGGCTTTTCCCTGTCCCAGTTTCTCCCGTGATTAATACTGATATATCTGTTTTAGCTATTTTTTGCACTGTGCTCACGATCTCTTTCATTGCTGCGCTTATGCCCAAAATCGGGATCTTATTATTTTCTGACGCTATGCTTTTTTGTTGCAAAGAAGATAGTTCTCTTACTGTTTCCCTATGGCTCATAGATTTTCTGACCCTATGAAGTATCTCCTCATTTTTAAACGGTTTCGATATGTAATCTAATGCTCCTATCTTCATGGCAAGGACAGCAGAGTCTACCGTGCCGTATCCAGTCATGATTATTACATCCGTTTGGGGATGACGCTCTTTGACATAGTAAAGAACGTCTAATCCTGTCCCCGGGGACATTTTCATATCAGTGATGACAAGATCGTAATAATCTTTTTCAAGGTATGCAATGGCCTGCTCCCCATTCTCAGCCTCTTCTACATGAAAACCCTCTTTTCTCAGCAAAATACCGAGGCTTTTTCGCATACCAATCTGGTCATCAAGAACAAGTATTTTTATAATTTTATTCATTTTAAATACCGGTATCAGGCATTACGGTATGAATAGTTTCAGGGTTTACAGGAAAGCGCAGCTTGAATTCTGTGCCTTTGCCTTCTTCGCTTGACAGGACAATATACCCGCCATGTTCTTTCACGATTTTGTAAATAATATTTAGCCCCAGCCCCAACCCCTTATCCTTTGTTGTAAAAAAGGGTTGAAATACCTGAGAAAGTACCTCCTCAGGCATTCCTGTCCCTGTATCGGTAAAGGTAATTTCAACCTCATCCTCTGTTTTTTTGTAGTTCGTCTGAATCGTAAGCACTCCGCCTTTAGGCATGGCCTGTATGGAGTTCATCAGAATATTGATGAAAACTTGTTTGATATGGTTTCTGTCAATCATAAGAAACGGGATATCGGCAGAAAACGATTCCTGAAAGATAATCTCAGAATATTTTGCTTTTAAAAGAGATAGTGTTTCTGCAAGCACTGCATTTATGTCTGTCTTGTCCCTTCTAAGCTGCGAAGGTTTTGCGAAGCTGAGAAAATCATCGGTCAGCCTGTTTAATCTCTCCATCTCACCTTCAATGAGACTGAAAATCTCGGTATTCTCTTCAGGACGCAAGCTATATTTCTTTAAAACACCGACTGAATTTGAGATAGCGCCAAGCGGATTTCTTATTTCATGGGCCATTATTGCCGCCATTTTCCCGATTGACGCCAGTTTTTCAGATTCATTGAGATATTTCTGAGTCTCTTTTAAGGTCGCATAAGCCTTCTCAATCTCAATATTTTTCCCCTTGATTTTTTCAAGCAGATTTGACAATTGTATCTTAGACGTATTGAGCCTGTAAAAGACCTTTGCAAATCCATAGGCGAGCCCAAAAAGAAGACCCGCAAAAATAACTATTTTTATAATATGCCAGTACCACCATACAGGGTCCCATAATTTTGAGAAAGTAAAGAAAAGTTCGCTCGTGAAAAACAGCAGCATGGCCGTTCCGAAAATAAGGTAGATAATATCATTGGTTTTAAGAAACGCTCTGACTCTAAAAATCCCCGCACACAGATAAAATGTACTTGATAGGAGATTTAAAGTATAGATAAAAAAACTGAATTCACCTTTTGCCATAGAAACATGAATATGATGCGGCAATGAAGTGGAGAGGGCATGGGGAATATATGAATAAAATGTCTCGGACAAGACTGCAACAAGGATGATTACAAAGATTCCGGCAAAAATTGAGAATCTCTTTACCCATATTAATTGGCCGGTATAGGTTTCATCATTACGGTAAACAAATATTGAAATAAGAAAGAAAAAAGAACCCAACAGGGCGCCTGATGAATGATACCAAACAAACAGGTCAATACAGTAATTAGAGAAGGCATGAAAAAAATCAAAAATGCCGACTACAAAAAACCCATAGACGAGGAAAAGGATATTTTTTTTGTTTGATATGAAATACTCCCATGATAATATAATGCCGATTATTACTGAAATTAGACCGCTAAAACTTTCAAGAAGAGTATGAGTTAATTCGTCTACCCAATATGTATTGGCCGGAAAAAAAATTTTTTTTATTAAAACTACTGCCACCGATATTGCCGCCATAAAAATCAAAATGCCGGCCGTGTAAATCAGAAATTTTTTTCTTGCCGCTGATATTGAAATATTATCTATGTCTTCCAGCCTGTAAACAATATGTTTCAGTAAGGGTTGATCATTTTGCGGCGGCAGCAAACTCCATAGATTACGAAGCCGGGGAAAGAATTTTTTTATATTCAAGGGCGGTTCACCGGCTTGTGTAGGGCTGTTATGCTGAAGGGTTTTGGTATTGAATTTATTCAAGAAAAGTTCTCCTCAACTATGCAAAACAGAACTTTTATTTTTCTTTATTTTATCAATAACCTCTCTTATCTGTCAAAGTCTAAT
>Ga0172370_10005773_pt1 | contig 15844 bp, 13 predicted proteins | sample LakKiv5m_FD_114538 | JGI IMG/M metagenome (GOLD analysis project Ga0172370, IMG submission 114538) | Freshwater microbial communities from Kabuno Bay, South-Kivu, Congo - kab_022012_11.5m | ecosystem: Environmental > Aquatic > Freshwater > Lake | place: Democratic Republic of the Congo...
CGAGGACGCCGGCGTAGTCTTGCACTACGCCAAGGACGAGTGACGCAGTCGCAGTCCAAAATCAGCCAGCCCATAACTATAGATAAAGGGGAAGCCCGCCTTTTAGCCGTCTGCGGCGTTGCTTCTCCTCGGCGTAGTACTACGACTACGCTTTCGTCGTCGCGCCTTGCATTCGGCCAAAACTCGGGCTTCCAATGTGCCCATTATTTATCGGAGGCTCAGTAAAATGGCTCAGGTAAGTTTAAGAGATGTCAGTAAAGTTTACCCGGGTAATGTTACTGCGGTAAATAAAGTAAATTTAGGCATTGAAAATAAAGAATTTATGGTATTAGTCGGCCCTTCGGGGTGCGGCAAATCGACGACCTTAAGAATGATCGCGGGGTTAGAGGAGATTAGCTCCGGGGATGTTTATATCGGGAATAAACGGGTGAATGATGTTCCGGCCAAAGACCGGGATATTGCCATGGTTTTTCAGAACTATGCTCTTTATCCGCATATGACGGTTCAGGAAAATATGTCATTTGGCCTGCGGCTTAGGCGTATCTCGAAGCTGGAGATTGGGCAACGGGTTAATGAGGCGGCCGAAATCTTGGGGATTAAAAGGCTCCTAAATCGTAAGCCCCGGGAACTTTCCGGAGGAGAGCGGCAAAGGGTGGCCGTCGGCAGGGCGATTGTAAGAAAACCGATGGTTTTTCTGTTTGACGAGCCCTTAAGCAATCTGGATGCCAAGATGCGCGTACAAATGCGCACGGAGATTCATAAACTGCATATCCGGCTGCAAACGACGATTATTTATGTAACCCATGATCAGGTGGAAGCGATGACCATGGGAGACCGGATTGCCGTGATGAAAGAAGGTTTAATCGCTCAGCTGGGGGATCCGATTGACGTTTACGATCATCCGAAAAATAAGTTTGTTGCCAGCTTTATCGGTTCACCGCCGATGAATTTTATGCTGGGTGAGATTATCAAAAAAGAGGGCAAGTTTTATTTTGATGAAGGCAAAATTCAAGTAAAGCTGGTTGAGGATATGTATAAGAAAATGGCTAATTATGTTGGCCAGGAAGTAATCTTTGGTATCCGTTCCGAAGATATTTATGATAAATTATTCGTTTCGCAGGCCCCGCCGGAGAATGTGGTTCGGGTAAACTGCGAGGTATTTGAACCGATGGGTTCAGAGGTTTATCTGTACCTGAACACGGGCAAACACACCTTTATCGCCCGGGTTAGCGCGCACGACCGTCCGAAGGTCAATCAGGAGATGGATGTAGTTTTTGATATGAGCAAGGTGCATTTCTTTGATAAAAACACCGAAGAAACTATTTGCTAAGCTTTAAAAACATCCTTAATTAAAAAAACTCAATGCAACAGAATACCACCGCCAAAAAGACCTGGTTGTGTTTATTGCTCCTGGCGTTTGTTCTGCTTTCCGTAAACTCCGTCATTTTTCACCAAAAGATTAGTTTAATTGTTTTCGCGGTTTTCAGCTTAGGCGACGTTTTTATTTTTGCATTTCTTTTAAAGCGTTACCGCGCCAAATCGCTATTTATCCAGTCTAGCGCCGAACATCATCAGGAAAAAATCAATATAATTGCTGTCGAGAATAAAAACAATCAAGAGCATAATTCCGCGCTTAAGTTAAAGATTATCCGTTATGATAATTTAAAAAAATTAATCGAAGACCTTAATCTGAGCCTGAAATTAGAGGCGGTGATCGGGGTATTGAGTGCGACGGTTTATAAGTTGATTTCAAATAGTTCCGGGGTGAGTTTATTTTATCTGGTGGATAATCACTATCAAAAACTTAATTTGGTTTATTCTTTAAAAGACGATCCAGACCTGGTGGTGCTTTCTAAAGAGGGGGATTTTTTCGACCAGTGGGTTTTGCGGCATTCCAGCCAGCTGATTGTGGAGAATTTGAAAGCTGATTTTCGATTTGATGTGGATAGTTTAAACAATCAGCAGATGCGTTCAGCTTTATCGTTGATTAGCTCGCCATTGATTAGCAATAATTCCTTGTTGGGGTTGTTACGCCTAGAGAGTAAACAGGCTAATTATTTTAATCAGGATGATTTACGTTTTCTTTCTTTAGTCAGCGATTTGGGGGCGGTGGCCCTGGAAAACAGTTTACTTTTTCAGAAAACGCAGGATTTAGCGATTCACGATGATTTAACCGGCTTATATACCCGCGGTTATTTTATCGATCGATTAAAAGACCAGGTCCGGCGCGCTCAGCGCTTGGATCAGCACTTGTCTTTAATGATGATCGATATTGATTTTTTTAAGCAATACAATGATCAATTTGGCCATATTGTGGGGGATCTGGTTTTGAAGAAGCTGGGAATATTATTAAAAGACGCATTAAGCGGGTTTGATCCTTTAATCTGCCGTTTTGGAGGAGAAGAATTTTTAGTGATGCTGCCGGGGACGGATAAGCAGAAGTCATTAATGATTGCCGGAGAATTGCGCCAGAAGATTCAAAAGGAAAAGATAATCTTACGCCGCCAGAATACATTTATTACTGTTTCTATCGGAGTCGCCAGTTTGCCTTTGGACACCAAGGATGAAGATGAACTGGTGCAAAAAGCGGATAAGGCGATGTATCTGGCTAAGGGAAAAGGCAGGAATCAGGTATGTTCAATATAATATTATTTTTAGCTGCGACGCTTGCTTTTAGTTTATTTTGCCGGGAAATTTTTTTGGCCCGGCTTAAGCGTCAAGAAGCCAAAAATCTTAGCTTGCTCAATGAACTTAAGCGCAGGGATAAATTAAAAGAAAGCTTAAATATTGAAAATAATTTATTAGATAAAAGATTCCAGGATACCCTGGCGCTTTATGAATTAACTAAAGACATCTGTCAGAGCCTGGATGAGGATAAGGTGTTTGCTATTTTTAATAAAAATTTAAAGAAATATATCGCTATTGGTGATTGCCGGTATATTAAAGATAATGCGGATTTGATTAAATATAAGAATTATACAATTCTGCCTTTGATTCTGGATGGGAATAAAATCGCAGGTTACTTGGCGGTGGATAGAATTCTCCCAACGGATAAGGATAAGTTTGGGATTCTTACCCAGCAGTTTTTAATCGGATTAAGAAGGGCTCTGCTTTATCGTAAGGTTCAGGACTTAACGATTTCCGATGCCTTAACGAGCGTTTATTGCCGCAGGTATTTTCTTGAGCGTTTTAATGAAGAGCTTAAGCGTTCCCGGAAGAATAAATTAAGCTTAACTTTTTTAATGCTGGATATAGATAATTTTAAGCAATTCAATGACCGTTATGGGCATTTAGTCGGAGACGCGATATTGCGTCAGGTTTCTAAAACGATTATACTGGCGGTTAGGCAAATTGATTTTATCGGCCGTTATGGGGGAGAAGAGATTGCCATTGTTTTGACGGAAACAAACAGCCAGCAGGCTAATTTTGCTGCCGAACGTATTCGTCAGTCAATCGCGGAGCAGGTAATCAAAGTTTATGACGAAGCGTTGAAGGTTACCGTGAGTATTGGTGTATCCACCTACCCGGATAATGCCCTGGATATGCAGCACTTAATTGAAATGGCAGATCAGGCTTTGTATTTGGCCAAGGAAACCGGAAAGAATAAAGTTTGTTTCTCTCCTATATAATTTATAAGCTTTCCGTCTTTCGCTTCAATGTCAATACCTCGGGGTCCTGCCACTGCGGCACCCTGCCGTGCTCACTGACGTTGCGCGCGGGGACCCGCCTCCGTGTCACCCCTCGGCTAATGGTTATTTATTATGGCTTCGTCTTGGCAGCCACCCGTTAACCAGATGCTTATAAATTTACATTTTGAATCTGATTAGATAATGGGTGGTTTGGGTGTTTTTTCGGATTTTACCTTGGAAAGATTTGTATTTATTCCTTGAAAATCAAAGTGTTTTAATATAAAATACCACAATGGTTAAAAGATTTATAATTGGGATAGATCTGGGCGGTACTAATTTAAAATGCGCTTTGCTGGACAGCAGCCTAAAGATTAAAGCTAAAAGTTCTTTTAGTACAAAGAGTTTTGATAATAAGCATAAGCTTATTCAGGGAATTATTGATTCGATAGACAATTTTATTTTAAACCAAGGTTTGCCGCATTCGGCTATTTTAGGAGTAGGTATTGGCGTGCCTGGCTTGGTAGATACCTTTAAGGGAATTGTGCATTTCCTGCCGAATATTCCTGGATGGAAAGAAGTAAAACTTAAGAATATTTTAGAAAATAAAACTAAATTACCGGTTTTTATTGATAATGATGCCAAGTTAATGACTCTGGCAGAGCATGAAGCGGGCGCGGCAAAGAACTACAAAAATGCATTATGTTTGACTTTGGGCACGGGAGTGGGCGGAGGCCTAATTATTAATAATCTCCTTTACCGGGGGGTGAATAATGCCGCCGGGGAAGTCGGGCATGTTCCGCTTAATGAAAAAGGCCCTTCCTGCGGTTGTGGTGCCTGGGCATGTTTAGAAACATATGTTGGCAATCAGAGAATTATTAAAGAAGCGCGTAAATTATTTGGTTCCCAGATTACCCTGGAAGGAGTGAGCGCATTAGCCCGCCAGAATAATTCTAAGGCAATAATTTTTTGGAGTCAGGTGGGTGAAAAATTAGGTTTGGCTTTAAGCGGGATTGTAAATTTACTTAATCTTGATCTGGTTGTCATTGGCGGAGGGGTTTCTTACGCCGGCGAAGTGTTATTCCATAAGGTGAGAAGAACAATTTTGTTGCGTGCGATGCGGGTACAGGCAAAAAGAGTAAAGGTGGTTAAGGCCAGGTTAGGATCAGATGCCGGGATTATCGGAGCAGGATATTTAGTTAGGGAAAGGTTAAAAAAGTGAAGATTTTTATTGATACCGCCAATGTCAAAGAGATTAAAGAAGCGATGAGTTTGGGTTTAATTGACGGAGTAACTACTAATCCTTCACTGATGGCTAAAGAAGGGCGCAGCTCAGAGCAGGTATTAAAAGAGATCTGCGCTTTAGTGAGCGGGCCGGTGAGTGCGGAAGTAATTAGCCTGGAGTCTGCGGGCATGGTTAGTGAAGCGCGCCAATTAGTAAAATTGGCGAAGAATGTTGTGGTTAAAATTCCGCTTACCAAAGAGGGGTTAAAAGCCGTGAAAATCCTGGCGGCCGAAGGGATTAAAACTAATGTTACGCTTTGTTTTTCTGCCGCTCAGGCGCTCTTAGTAGCTAAGGCCGGGGCGACTTACGTTTCGCCATTCATCGGCCGGCTGGATGATCTTGCACAGGAGGGGATGAGTTTAATTGTGGAGATAAAAAAAATTTATACAAATTATAATTTTAAAACGCAAATTATTGTTGCTTCGGTGCGTAATCCGATGCATGTCGTGAATGCCGCTTTAATCGGAGCGGATATTGCGACCATTCCTTATGCGGTAATTGAGCAGTTGATTAAACATCCTTTAACCGATATTGGAATAAACAGGTTTCTGCAAGATTATAAAAAAATCCCTCAAGGAAATAATGTTAAATAAGTTTAGAAAATATTATCCGTTTAATCTGCTGACCTTTAGCCTGTGCTGGGGTTTTGTTTTTTGGGTGAGTTTAGTTTTTGCGGAAACGGCTAAAGATTCACCGATGATTATTAATGGCGATAATGTCGAATATTCTGCGGATAGCAAAGAAGTGGTGGCGACCGGTAATATCGAAGTTATTTATAAGGGGGCGAAGCTGACTTGTAATCGATTAAAAGTCAATATGCAGAGTAAAGAAGGCGTAGCCGAGGGTAATGCCAGGATTGAGGATGTCAAAGGAGTAGTTACCGGAGAAAAAATTGTTTATGATTTCGGGAATAAAACCGGGATTATTTATAACGCTGATTTTCGCGCTAATCCCTATTTCGGTAAAGCCAGAAAAGTGGAAAAGTTAAATGATAGCTCCTTTGTCGCGAAAGGCGGATATTTTACTACTTGCAGTTTAGACCATCCGCATTACCGTTTTGCGGCCAAGAAGATCAGCATGTTCCCGGGTGATAAAGTTCAAACTCAGGCGACGACGTTTTATCTGGGGGCGGTTCCTTTAATTTATCTTCCGCGGTTTAACTATTCGATGAAGGATCCATTTATGCATGTGCAGGTTGAGCCGGGCTCACGCAAGGATTGGGGCCCGTATTTATTAAGCGCCTGGCGTTATAATATTACGGATAGTATGGAAGGCAGGGCTTATTTAGATTACCGTAATAAATTGGGCTGGGCAGAAGGTTTTAATTTAAATTACCGGACGCCGGTGGTGGGTAAGGGAGAGTTTAAATTTTATTATACGAATGAAAAACCGGCGGATCAACCGAAGGGAGCGCCCACGGAGTTTCAGCGTTATTTTATGCGCTGGCGCCATAAATGGAATATTGATGAGCGCACCAATGTTACCTCAGAGTTTTTTAAGATCACTGATAAAAGAAGAAAAAATGACACGACTTATCCTCCCACTCGTAGTTTTCTGGCGGATTATTTTTTCCGCGAGTATGAGAAGGATACCCAGCCGTTAAGCTATGCCTTATTCCATCACGCTTTTGATTATTCTAGCTTGGATGTGCTTTTGCAATTGCGCACCAATCACTGGTTTGATCAGATAGAGAAAAAACCGGAAATTAACTATAATCTGCCAAGTTTACAATTGGGAGAAAGCCCATTTTATTTCGAAAGCATAAACCAGCTAGGCACTTATAATAAAAAAGGTATTGCTTTGGGTGATGATTTAACCGATACCCGGTTTGATACTAAGAACACGATTTCTTATCCGACTAAAATTTCCTTTATTCAGTTCAGACCCTTTGTTTCATCGCGTCAGACTTTTTATGATAAAGGCGCCAACGGCCAAAGCGGAATTATCCGGACAATTTTTTACAGCGGCGCGGATATGAGCACGAAGTTTTTTCGTGTTTTCGACGTTAAATCCAATACCCTAGGCTTAGATATCAATGGGTTACGCCATGTGATTACTCCCAGCATTGGGTATCTCTATACGCATGTGCCGACTATCCCGATCAGTAATATAAAACAGATTGACGCAGTGGATACGATTTATCGGGGTAATACTGCTACTTTAAATTTATCTAATAAATTACAGACCAAACGTAAAGGGCAAAGCGTCGACCTGGTAGATTTTTTGATTACTACCGATTATGTGCTTGATCCGAAATTAGGGGATAATGCATTTTTTACCGCTCCGCGTCCCGGTGAAGGCTTAAAAGATAATTTTACGGACATTCTTTTTAAATTAAAGATATTGCCATATTCCTGGCTAAGATTTGAATCCGATGCCACCTTTGAACATTCAGAGCATACAAACATTAATTATAATAAGTTTTCCTTGGTTAATTATAGTTTAAGCTTTGATTTTAACAAGGATCGTTCATTGACGATCGGACAGCGTTATGAGAGAAAAGGCAGCAATGAGATTACCACGGGACTTAAATGGCGGCTGAGCCCGAAATGGAAATTTGGTATTTATGAAAGGTTTAACCTTAAAAAGTCTACTGCTCTTGATTTTGGTTTTCAGGAGCAGGAGTATACCTTAACGCGTGATTTGCATTGTTGGGATTTGGATATTACCCTGAATAAAAAAGAGATTTCCGGAACAACGATATTTTTTACCTTTAGGCTTAAGGCCTTCCCTGAAAATGAATTCGGATTTGACCAATCGGTAACGGAAAAGAGATCCGGCAGCCAGTAATATTCTTTAATCTATGATTAAATAATGCATTAATTTAGAAAGGCGTATTAATGAACATTTCGATTATTGGTTCCGGTTATGTCGGTTTAGTTTCAGGGGCTTGTTTTGCGGAACTGGGCAACCGGGTTATCTGCGCGGATAATGATGTTAAGAAAATTAGTAATCTTAACAAAGGTATAATTCCCATCTTTGAACCGGGATTAGAGGAGCTGATTAATAGTAATTTAAAGAAAAAACGGCTTAAATTTACCTCAAGTATTAAGGCGGCGGTAGAGGCGGGTGAGGTAATTTTTATTGCCGTAGGTACTCCCGCGTTAGAAAACGGAGAGGCAGATTTAACCGGCATCGAAAATGTTGCGCGCAGTATCGCGCAGAATATGGATGGATATCGTTTGATTGTTGAAAAATCTACGGTGCCGGTAGAGACCTGCGCTTGGGTTAAGAAGACGATTTCCACTTATGCCAAAAAGGGGCATAAGTTTGACGTAGTTTCTAATCCGGAGTTTTTAAGAGAAGGCTCGGCGATCAATGATTTTACTCATCCTGACCGGATTGTTATTGGGGCAGAAAGCGCAAAGGCAAAGCAGATCATGACGAAATTGTACCAGCCTTTAAACCGGCCGATTTTAATTACGAATATCAAATCCGCGGAAATGATTAAACATGCCTCGAATGCTTTTTTGGCGACGAAGATCTCGTTCATTAACGCCTTAGCGCGTATCTGTGAGCGTTCGGGTGCGGATGTAAAAGAAGTTGCTCATGGCATGGGTTTGGATAACCGGATTGGCCGGCATTTCTTGCATGCCGGAATCGGCTATGGCGGGTCTTGTTTTCCTAAAGATTTGGATGCTTTTATTACGATTGCCGAAAGATTAGGTTATGATTTTAAAATTCTTAAGGCGGTAAGGCAGGCAAATGATGAGCAGAGGGCCTTTGTTTTGCAAAAAATAAAAGATGCTTTATGGATTATTAAAGATAAAACCATCGCGGTTTTAGGTTTGGCTTTTAAGCCGAATACCGATGATTTAAGAAACTCTCCCGGAATTGATTTAATTAATTTGCTAATTCAAGAAGGGGCAAAAATCAAGGTTTATGATCCTTGCGCCATGGAGAAGGCAAAAAAGATTCTAAAGAATGTTACTTTCTGTAAAGATGCGTATCAGGCGGCAATGAGCGCGGATTGTCTTATCCTAGCTACAGAATGGAATGAGTTTAAGGAGTTGGATTTTATAAAATTAAAGAAAAAGTTAAAACGCGCGCTGATTGTTGATGGCCGGAATATTTATGATCCTAAACTGCTTAGGGGTCTGGGATTTACTTATATCGGAGTGGGGCGGCCGCATGGATAAAAATTTATTTAATTTAAATAAGAAGATAAAAAGTAAACAGCTAAAAGTTGCCGTGGTTGGTTTGGGTTATGTTGGGTTTCCTTTGGCTTTGGAATTTGCTAAAAATAAAGTTAGTGTCACGGGAATCGAAATTGATGCCGACCGCTTAAAATCCATTGCCGAGAGGAAATCTTATATCAGCGATCTGAGCAATCAAGAGTTAACCATGATGTTGGCGAGCGGATATTTTAAAGCCAGCGGAAGTTTCGCCGACATTACTCAAGCTGATGCTGTTTTAGTTTGTGTTCCTACCCCCTTGAAAGGTAAATATCTCCCGAACATTTCTTTTATCAAAAATGCCGTTAGTCAGCTCGTCTTATATTTGAAAAAAGGAGCATTGGTGATTTTAGAAAGCACAACTTATCCCGGGACAACGGAAGAAGAGATTTTACCGATTTTTCAAAATAGCGGTCTTAAACATGACAGAGATTTTTATCTTTGTTTCTCTCCGGAAAGGATCGATCCGGGAAACAAAAAGTTTACTTTACATAAAATTCCTAAAGTGATTGGCGGGATTAGCTTGAAAGCCACGCAAATGGCAATGGCAGTTTATCGCATTATTATTAAGCAGGTTGTTCCGGTGAGCAGTACGCGGGCAGCGGAAACCGTAAAGTTACTGGAGAATACTTTCCGTTTAATCAATATCGGTTTAATTGATGAGTTATCGATGATGGCGCATGAAATGAAGATCGATATTTGGGAGGTGGTGCAGGCGGCCGGCACCAAGCCGTTTGGTTTTATGCCCTTTTATCCCGGGCCGGGGGTAGGAGGCCATTGCATCCCTAAAGATCCTTTGTATTTGCATTGGAAGGCCAAAAGTTTTGGTTTTCATTCACGCTTTATTAAATTGGCTTCCGGTGTAATTAATGATATGCCTGAATATATTGTAAAAAGAGTGGGGGCGGGATTGTTGAAACGGGGGATAAAACTAGGCGGCGCGAAAATATTAGTGCTGGGGGTTACTTATAAAAAAGATATTAAAGATTTGCGTAAATCGCCGAGTATTGATGTGCTTAATAGCTTAAAAAGACAAGGCGTTAGAATATCCTATTCGGACCCTTTGATACCATTTCTAAAACTGCAGGGGTTGGATTTAAAATCTGTGGATTTAAGTGCTAAAAAAATTAAAGAATTTGACGCATGTTTAATTGCGACAGACCATCGTAAAGTCGATTATCCGTTTTTATTAAAAAACGCTAAATTTATTTTTGATTCTCGAAATGTTTTTAAAGGGAAATATCCGGCAAAGGTGGAAAGGCTATGAGCAGATTCTTAGTAACGGGTGGGGCAGGTTTTATTGGTTCACATATTGTGGAAGCCTTGGTTAAACAGGGCCAAGATGTGCGGGTATTGGATAATTTTTCCAGCGGGAAGATCGCTAATCTTAAAGGATTAGAAAAAAAGATTGAGTTAGTTAAAGGGGATATCTGTTCTAAAGCAATTTGTATTAAAGCGGCTAAAAGCATTGATTTTGTTTTACATCAGGCGGCTTTAAGAAGCGTGCCTAAAAGTATGGCTGCCCCGCATGCTTATAATTGTGTCAATATTGACGGCACTCTTAATATGCTGGAGGCGGCGGTGCAGAATAAGGTAAAGCGTTTTGTTTTCGCTTCATCCAGCTCTGTTTATGGAGAGGTAAATAATTTTCCGGAAAAGGAAAGTTTCGTTCCCGGCCCGATCTCGCCCTATGCTCTTAGTAAGTTAACCGGGGAACATTATTGTAAGATTTTTAGCTTGCATTATGGATTGCCTACAGTTGCCTTGCGTTATTTTAATGTTTTTGGCCCGCGCCAGGCTTTGGATGATGACTATGCGGTAGTTATTCCGAAGTTTATTAGCTGTTTGCTTAAGAATCAATCTCCGCCGATCTTTGGAAATGGCCGGCAGTCCCGGGATTTTACATTTGTGCAGAATGTGGTGTTGGCTAATTTACTTGCGGCCAAAGCCCGTAAAGTTAAATCTGGTGTTTTTAATATTGCCTGTGGTAAGGATACTACGGTTTTAGATCTAGTTAAGGTGCTAAATATAATTTTAGGTAAGGATATTCCCCCTAAATTACTCCCCAAGCGGCCCGGGGATGTATTTAAGACTTTGGCGGATATTGGAAAAGCCGCTAAGTTATTAAATTTTAAACCAAAAGTTAATTTTATTGAAGGTTTAAAAATTACGGTTAATTATTGGAAAAATAATGCCTAAGCAGACAGTTTTGATTACCGGTGGCGCAGGTTTTATTGGCTCGCATATCTGTCAAAGGATGCTGGAGGGTAATTATAAGGTAATCTGTTTGGATAATTTCATTACCGGCAGCCGGAAGAATCTGGAACCGTTTTTGCAAGACAAAAATTTTAGTTTAGAAGTTTGCAATGTTTCAAATTACATCGATATTCCGGGTAAAATAGATTATGTTTTACATTGCGCTTCGTTAGCTTCTCCCAAGGATTATTTAGATTTTCCGATTCAGACTTTAAAAGTGGGCGCTTTAGGCACGCATAATGCTTTAGGTTTGGCCAAAAAGAAGAGGGCGGTTTTTTTGCTTTTTTCTACCTCGGAAGTATACGGTGACCCCCTGGAACATCCGCAAAAAGAAAGCTACTGGGGGCACGTTAATTCTGTTGGCGTGCGCGGTTGTTATGATGAATCCAAGCGGTTTGCCGAAGCGATTACCATGGCCTATCATCGCGTGCATAAATTGGACACCAAGATCGTGCGCATTTTTAATACTTATGGGCCAAGGATGCGCCATCATGATGGCCGGGTAGTGCCGAATTTTATTGATCAGGCTCTCGCTGGCAAAGCGCTCACGGTTTATGGTGCCGGCCAACAAACCAGAAGTTTCTGCTATATCGATGACTTGGTTGAGGGGATATTGCGTTTGATGCTTTCGGATTATAATTTGCCGCTTAATTTGGGTAATCCGGGTGAATTTACGATTATGCAGCTGTTAAAACTAGTTTTAAAATTGACAGGCTCTAAAAGTAAAATTGTTTTTAAAAAATTACCTCAAGATGATCCTCAGCAACGCCAACCGGATATCACTAAAGCTAAGCAACTCCTTGGCTGGAAACCGATTGTGCCTCTAGAGGATGGATTAGAACGCACCATCTCATGGTTTAAGGGATAAAATTAGCCCCTCTCCTTGACAATCCGCTTAAGTATATGTTATACTTTCAGATAAATTAAAATTTATACCTTCAAATTAGCTAAAAGCCTTAATAAACTTACAGGAGAGAGATTATGATTTTAGGCATATTTGCAAAGTTTAATTTTTTGGATTTTATTATTCTAATCGTTTTATTTAGAATATGTTACATTGCTGCTAAAATGGGCATCTCGGTTGAAATCTTTAAGTTTTGCGGGGCATTATTTTCAACCTATCTCGGTTTACATTATTATACCTCTATTTCAGATCTTATCCAGAGGCGCTTTTTGCCCAAAGAGATGCCGCTTGAGTTTATGGATTTCATAGTTTTTATTCTTTTAATTACTTTGGGGTATTTGAGTTTTGTCTTTTTGCGCAGTGTTCTTTCGCGATTTATGCAATTAAATGCGATCCCCAGAATTAATCAAATCTTAGGATTGTTTCTGGGAGTCGGGCGCGCTTTTCTGTTTATCGGGTTGTTATGTTTTACCCTGGTTATTTCCAGCATTAACTACTTAAGCAGTTCGGTAAAACATTCATATTTGGGCAGCCGGGCTTTTGTAATTTCGCCGCAGACCTACGGCTGGCTTTGGAATAATATTTTCTCCAAGTTTTCCACGCAGGAAAAGTTTAATCCTACAGTTACGCAAGTCAGAGAGGAATTTAACCGTAAATGAAATTAATTAATTTTTATAAACAGGTAGTGCGTTTTGGGCGCTTAGCGGATCCGCGTAAGAATAAAAAAGAAATTCAGTCGTTTCCGGACTCAGCCATCCTATTTGGTAAGCCTAATTTAGAAATAAAGAGGATTATGGTGGGTATTGATATTGAAGTTGCCGAGCTTTTATTGGCGGATCGCATCCGCCAGCAAGAAGGATTGGATTTGGTAATTGCGCATCATCCTGAAGGGAAAGCCTACACCGGTTTGCATGAGGTGATGCGCTTACAAATCGATCTTTTGACTCAAGCCGGGGTGGCTAAAGAAACGGCTGTTCGGCTGTTACAAGAGAGGATGGCGGAAGTAGAGCGCAGAGTATTACCGCAGAACCATACCCGGCCAGTGGATGCCGCCAGGTTATTGAAGATGCCGTTTATGAATATGCATACACCGGCAGATAATCATGTGTATCGATATTTAGAGTCGATTTTTAAGCAAAAGGCAGGTTCCGTGCGTTTATTGGAGGATGTCGTAAAGTTATTAAACACCATACCCGAGTATCAGATTGCGAATAAATTTAATGCCGGGCCGCGTATAATTTTGGGCAATCCCAAAAGGCCGGTCGGTAAGATTTTATTTGAGATGACCGGGGGCACGGAAGGCTCAAAAGATGTTTTTGATAAATTATATAAGGCCGGGGTAAGAACTTTAATCTCGATGCATTTAAGCGAAGAGCATTTTAAAAAAGTGAAAGATGCTAATTTAAACGTGGTGATCGCCGGGCATATCTCAAGCGATACCTTGGGATTGAACCTGCTTTTGGATAACATTGAGAAATACGCAAAAGAGAACTTTAAGGTTATTGCTTGTTCCGGTTTTACCAGGATAAAAAGAAAGTAAAAAATGTCGGGTCGTATTCCTGAAAACATATTAGAAGATATACTTGGCCGGGTGGATCTGGTGGAGATGATCTCCGGCTATATCCCGCTGAAGAAGGCAGGAAGCAACTTTAAGGCGAACTGTCCGTTTCATCATGAAAAGACGGCTTCTTTTATGGTTTCTGCCCAGCGGCAGATTTATCATTGTTTTGGTTGTGGCGAGTCGGGCAATGCTTTTAAATTTCTTATGCGCCATGAGCGGATGGAATTTCCTGAAGCGGTTGAAATGCTGGCTAAAAAATGCGGAGTTACTCTGCCGGATCAGGATTCACATGAGTCAACCCGGGCAGCTAGTTTAAGCAGCCAGCTGTATAAAATTAATGAGTTGGCAGCCGGTTTTTATGAGCGCAATCTTCATGGCGGCAGCGGGGTTCTGGCGATAAATTATTTGTTAGGCCGTGGGATTAAACTGGAAACGATAAAAGAGTTTCATTTGGGGTTAGCGGCTTCCGGCTGGGATAGCTTGATTAGTTTTTTAAGAAGCAAAAATATTAGCTTAGCACTTTTGGAGCAAGCGGGTTTAGTGCTGCCTAAGGATTCCGGCGGTTATTATGATCGTTTTCGCCAGCGTATTATTTTTCCGGTTTTTGATCTGCGCAGCCGCGTAATCGGATTTGGCGCCCGGGTCATGGATAACAGCCTGCCGAAATATATTAATTCACCACAGACGCCGGTTTATACTAAAGGCAAGAATCTTTTTGGCCTTGATTTATCCAAGAATTTCATCCGGGATGCGGATAGCGCGATAATTGTGGAAGGCTATTTGGATTTTATGATTCCTTATCAGGAGGGATTAAATAATATTGTCGCCTCCCAGGGGACGGCGCTTACCTTAGAGCAGATTAAGTTACTTAAGCGTTATACGCATAATGTGGTAATGGTTTATGATGGTGATACCGCCGGAGAGATCGCTACTTTAAGGAGCCTGGACCTTTTGATTGAGGAGGGGATAAATGTAAAGGTTGCTCCTTTGCCAAAGGGGATGGATCCGGATGTATTGGTACGCCGCGAAGGAATTAACACTTTAAAAGAAAAGGTCAAAAATGCGGTAAGTTTCTTTGATTATAAACTGGATGTTTTAAAGAGCCGTTATGATATCAAAGATGCGCACGGGAAGGCCAAAATTGCTTCGGAGATGCTTTTGACGATAAATAAATTTGACAATGTGATCCTTAAGGGTGAGTTTACAAAAAGATTATCTGAGGCGATGTGTATTCCCGAGCAGCATATTCTGGAGGAGTTGGGTAAATTAAAACCGCCTGTTACCAAATCTGCGCAGCAACCGGTGGTTTTGGAAAAAAAACCTCCCTCGATTAATCCGGCGGAGAAGCTTTTAATTAAGTTTATGCTTGAGGAGCAAGAGCTAATCGAAAAGATTATGCAGCAGTTGTCGCCGGCGGATTTTGCGGATGCGCGCACAGTAAAAATCGTTTCTTTAATGCAAAGCTTGGTTTTAGAAGGCAAGAATATCACCCCTAGCGTGCTGATGAATTATTTTAGCGAGGATGATGCCAGCCAATTGGTTTGCGAAACGATGTTTATGCCGGAGCTTACGGATCAGATAAGAGAAAAGGCGGTTAATGATTGCATTACGCGGATTAAAGGGCAAAGAGAGAGGTCTCAGCGTGAACGTTTACACCTGCAAATTAAAAATGCCCAATCTTTGGGTGATCAAGGTAAGTTAAACAGTCTGATTCAAGAATTTCATAATCTTATAAAGAAAGGCGACTAAGTATGAAGAAGAACCAGCCGCAGCCATCCAAAGACATGGAAAAGTTGATTGCCTTGGGAAAGCAAAAGGGTTTTTTAACTTATGATGAAGTCAATGATTTATTACCGGAAGATCTTTCCAGTACTGTTGCCATTGATCATCTTTTTGAATTATTGGGCAATGAAGATATTCAGGTGGTTGAAGGTGAAGCTGACGCGGGCTTATCGGCCAACCGGGTTTCGCAGCAGGATAAGCAAAATTTAGTCCAGCAGCGGGAAGAACTGCTTTCGGAACAACTTAAAAGCGAAG
>Ga0172370_10005776_pt1 | contig 15838 bp, 13 predicted proteins | sample LakKiv5m_FD_114538 | JGI IMG/M metagenome (GOLD analysis project Ga0172370, IMG submission 114538) | Freshwater microbial communities from Kabuno Bay, South-Kivu, Congo - kab_022012_11.5m | ecosystem: Environmental > Aquatic > Freshwater > Lake | place: Democratic Republic of the Congo...
AGTTTCCTTTTTTATTTCTTTCTTCACTTCTGTTTGTACGCATTGTCCTCCTTGCAAAGTATATCCAGCTTGGCAGCTCACTACTGGGATACAGTAGTTACCTGAAAGTCTTTGACCTACTGGGCATGTGATTGGGATACATTGTTCTCCTTGTTGTGTGAATCCTGTTGAACATACTATTTGATTTTTCACACAGGAGTTTCCTTGCATTGTGTATCCTGTTGGACATGTTATTTCTGGTGGTGGCGGTGGGATTACTACTGGTGGCACTACTATCACAACTCCTCCTCCTTCAGTTTGGCATGTTGCACTACAGGAGTCTCCACTAACTGCATTTCCATCATCACATTGTTCCCCATCTTCTACTACAGAGTTTCCGCAGACTGGACCTTCAGGATCAGTTTCATTATGAAAAGTGACTCCATTCACTATAGCCATCCATCCAAGAAGATTATTACTAAAATCATTATGTGCACTCAAATAATCATATCCCCCAAAAAGTGCATCAGAAGCAATTTCCTCAAGATACATTCCATAATTAGTTCCAGTCTCAAAACTATTATTAGATCCTCCAATCATTAATCCGGTAATATTTGTTTCTCCAAGAGTATCTACAACATGTAACCCATATCCACCATTAGAGATAGGAGTTATCCCATTAGCTGCAAATCCAAAAACATTATCTTTGATATATCCATCACTCCAATTTTGACCAAGTCCACCAATAACAGTTCCGAATTGGGCAGCCTCTCCAGTATTAGGACCATGCAATGCCAAAATTCCATCTGAATGATTTCCGGAAATATAATTATTTTGAATAATAACATTCGCAATAGAAGACTGTAGCAAACCATCTATGGTATCATATCCCCAATCAACAACACTCACACCAGTACCAACATATGGACATGGACCAAATAAACCTTCAAAAAATGCAATCAATTCAGCACCATAAGGTAAATTAGGAATAGCCGCATCTCCATTAGCATTTAACCCAATATAATTACCAAGAACTTGTACCCCATTTACCCCAGCAAGCATTATTCCAGCCCCATAGTTACCAGAAATAACATTTCTATCCATTACATTAGTTCCTCCAATAACAATATCTGTTGCTTGATTATAAAGATCAGAAATGAAAATTCCTGCAACATCAATGTCTACAGGATCTTGTAAAAGAATCGACGAACCATTTGGAATTCCAGCAGTACCAGCTGCATTAGTACCAATATAATTACCAACAATTCTTAAAACATAATTAGAAAAAGAAACAGGCTCCCCATTCCAAATATATGATTTAACAGATATTCCAATAGTATCATTTCCACTAATTACATTTTTCCCATAAATAGGCGTAGCGGGATTACTTCCTACTCCAGATGGGCCAGTATATCCTATATAAACAGTACCACCAACAATATTAATACCAGTACCATTTGGAACAGCCGTAGTACCAGCCGCATTGAGTCCTATATAATTTCCTAAAATACGCATTACTCCCACAGGAGATCCACCCATTCCCAAATTGGCAATTCCAGTTATTCCAGTTCCATACCTCCCACTAATTACATTTCTTTCTTGTTCATTAAAACTATCTCCTCCACTCCATCCAATATTTATATCATCTCCACCAGCTATCAAAATTCCATCGCCACCATCAACTCCTCCATCATCGATAGCATTTCCTGAAAAATCAGTACCAACATAATTATTTACAATAGTAACATGAGCTCTATGATCAGAACTAAGACAATAATTTTCATCACCCTCTTGAGCCAAAGAATTACACATAGTACCAACTATTACCTTTGCTTCAACCCCTCCGGAATCATAACCACCTGAAATAACATTTCTTCGTTGAGAAGGCTGCTCTCCATTTTGAGGAGCCGCACCAATAACGATAGTGTGAATTTTTGGCAATCCCCCCTGAGGATCTCCACCTCCAAGAGAAATGTCAGTATTCTCATTACCAGCATTTACACTATAAATTCCAGTAATAGGATTTCTAGCCAATCCAAAAATATTTCCATATACATACGCTGCGACTGTTCTAGTTCCTCCAGAAAATGTAATAGGAGCTGCCCCATTTTGAGGATCTTCTAGATTCACTAAATGATAGATATATGAAACTATATTTCCATCTCCAATACATGAAAAATCAGTATCAACATAATCAGGATCACTACACTGAGGAAGATACAGATTGTTCGCCCCACCAAAAGTAATAGCCCCAGCCTCGATCTCTGGACCTCCACTATGAAGATTAGTCATTCCATCCTGCGCTATTCCAATATAATTACCTTTAATTTCTATAGGAAGATCCAAAGGAGTAGGATCAGCAACATGTAAATCCATTGCCGTACGATAACTACCTCCAAATACATTATTGAAGATATAAATACCGTCAGCAATTTTTGTAGACCAATTCCCAGTTTCAATTCCATTTCTATTTCCATCGATGGTCACTCCGTCACCCAAAACTCCAATCATATTACCTGCAATTCTTAAAGAAGATAGTGTCCCATAAACTCCTACTCCAGTAGTTCCATGAGAATTTCCATTTACTATAATATTCCCTTCATTAGCGTCAGATTGCCCTTCTCCATCCCCACCAACTATCAAAGTATACCCACTTATAACCTCTGGACCTCCCTGACCATTATCCAACTGACAACAAACTTGCTGTGGGATATTCGCATCTATAGCATTAGAATTATTCGCAAGAGGAGCACCTCCCACCTGAGACAAAGACTGAAGCCCAGTAATGTCTGTACCAATATGATTATTTTGAATTTTAATTATACCAGTACCACCTTGATTGATTTCAACCCCATCTCCTCCATTACCAGAAATAATATTTGGAGAGTGAAGAGGATCTCCAATTTGGATAGTATCTCCTTCTCCAGGAGAATAAAGACTGATTCCATTCATGCTATTTCCCATCGCAGTAACACCTTCTCCATTCACTCCTATTTTATTTCCATAAATAGATAATCCCAAAACTCCAGCTCCAACATTGATACCATTAGAACTATTTCCGCTAATTGTATTACCACTAATTGTCAAATCACCACCATTGGCACTTCTGTTACCTTCAATATTTATTCCATTTCCATTATTTGGATATGGAGTAAGTAACCCATTATCAGGAGTCCCTATAAAATTTGCATCAATAACAACCCCACTAAATATTCCACCCCCTACATTTTGGTAAATTTTAATACCATCACCATCGTTATAAGATATTAAGTTATGATTAATATTTAATCCATTAATGCTAAAAGCATCAGCCTCATTCGAATGTCCTACAGTTATTCCAATTCCATTTCCCCAATCAAATCCTGCATAAGTTCCAATAAGATTATTAGCGACTTCAATATTACTTAAAGTTGCATTAATCGATCCATCTAACAAAATTCCACTACCAGCGTCACCTCCAATATTGTTAGAAGTAATAGAAACATTAGAAGTAGCTCCGTTTATGCCATAAAGGCTTATACCATTTCCAGTATTAGGCTGAAGAGGGAAATAGTCTTCATTCATCCCAATATTATTACCAGAAACTTCGGAATTTTGAATATTGCCAAGACTGACAGCATCACCAGGAACATTAATAACATAGTTGTTCTCCAAATGAAGATTATCCGAACTTTCAAATTTGATACCCTGCTGCGCAGTCCCAGAAGTACCATCGACCTTCAATCCTCTTAAAGTAATATTATAATTTGTAGCCATAGTTCCAATAATTGGAGAAGCATTAATAGACCCTCCATTCAAAATAACAGGATCTAAAGCTCTCCCAAAAGAACCATCTACAGTTATAGACTTAGCAGGATTGTTATTGTCCGGAGCAATAGCTCCAGCTAAATCAATCTGAGCGACATTAGGATCAAAAGTAATATTATAAGCAGATTCAGCTCCAGCCGCCGCATAAATCAAAGCAGTTCTCAAGGTACAAGACCCAGTATTATGACCGGGAGCACAATTATCTACAGCATCTCCAGAACTATCCACAACAACATTCTCAGCAAAAACTGTCTGAGTAACTACAGACATAATCACAAGCGGCACAATTAAGCTATTTCTTACAACTAACCCAAAACGGAACTTCATGTTTTTATTTTTATTTTGTTCTAGTAATTATACCAGAAAAACACCTAAATTAAAAGGCATTAAGTCAAAGATATTTCAGCTCACATATCTACTTTTGCCACTTTATAGAACACCCCATTGAAGGATGCTGAACTTCTGGAACATTTCTACCACCAAAAACAGCAGATATAGCCTCATCCAAATCTCTACTCGTTACAGCACTTTCATCCTTCCAATTATCATCAAGTCGTCCATGATAAACCAATTTTCTTTCCTCATCAAAAACATAAATATCAGGAGTACACTGCGCTTTATACTCTTTCGCAACTTCTTGAGTTTCATCTATCAAATAAGGGAAATTCATTCCATATTTTGAATAATATTCAGCCATCATATCGATAGTCTCTTCCGGGTACTCTGGATTTTTGTTTGGATTTATTCCAATAAACTGAACTCCTTTCTCTTTGTACTTATCCTGCAAAGCCACAAATCTACTCCATACAGCCTGCACATAAGGACAGTGATTACACATAAAAATAACAACCAACATCTTTGCATCTTTGAAAGATTCCAAAGTGTATTTTTTCCCATCACAACCAAGCAAATCAAAATCTTTAGCACCTTCCCCCATAGGCAAATTCAATGACTCTAGAAGTACCATAAAATTAACATATTAAAAATTAAGCCAGACAAAGATACCACTATTTGACTAAAATGCAAAAAAGATTTAGAATCCACCTCCAATTAAAAAAATCCATGAAAGCGAACACTTTAGAAAATTACACAGTAGAAGTAGAAGAAGATGCCATAGGAATGGGCGGAGAACACCGTGTATACCAAACAACAGATGGCCTGCATGTAATAAAAGTTGCTGCTCCTGTAACAGGCCAATGGCAAACACAAGGCGAGGATTTTATGTTGGCAAGCGACAAAGCTCTAGAAAGAGAACACGTACGAAGACTACCATCAGCAATACTAATAAATCCGACAATCATTAGAAAAAGAAGCCCCGAAACATTAATAAAAGGCAAAGCAAAAGATATACCAATGACTCCAGATGAAGCCCAAATGTTTCCACGATTAGATGGATATGAAGAATTAACTTTGAGATGGCCTCAATTAAAAGATCCTTTCATTCAAGAACAAATCATTCAACTTGGGAAACAAGCAGAAAGGATTTTCAAAAAAGATAAATTTGGAATGGATCCGCTAGGATTTGCAGCCCTTACAGACAACATAGAAGGAGCAATAAAAAACATACTACAATTAATTCACAACAGAATTCCTGCAACTCAAGAAAGTGTTAGAGCTTTAATTAATCTCGGTCTAGATGGAGTACCGGGACAAATGAGAAACGTACTTGTAGCAGAAGATGACAAATTTATAGAAGGAGATGCGGCAAAACCATACACAGGATCAACAGACAGAATCCAAATTTTAGAAAAAGGGAAAATTTATCTCGCAGACACAGGAGTTCACGACCTTAGACAACCACATCCTTTAAATATAATACAGTCAGTAAGAGATGAAGGAATAGTAAACGTATTACGAAGAATTCCAGCACAACAATTAACATTTCCTCTTCACTACATAATGTGGGGAGCAGTCATAGAATTATTACTAAGAGCAAATCCATCACTAAGAGATCGCCACGACCTCCCATTCATCCATGATCACTCAATAACAGGACAAATAAAAAGAAACGTGGCGAGACAAGTTAGCGGACTTCTAGCAGATATGATGATTCCTCAGTTCGAGAGATACGAAGAACTAAATAAATAGACTCCTTCTAAAATTGGCTAAGCAGCAATTGATTAGTTATTTCGTGATGATATAGCACTTCACCAAGCTTAATTCTTGTTCCAAGTGCACGAGGTGATCTATCGGCTTCTTTCATTTTTAGCTCAACAAATTTGCCATGATTGTCCTTTCCCATCAATTCAGCCATATATTTACTCTTTGAGAATAATTCAATCGCATCATATATATTTCCAGGCAAAGTTTTTACTTTTCCTTTGAGGATAGTCTCATATTTTTTGTATTCCTCAGCAGAAGCATTCATGGCTTTAAATCCACATTTTAATAAAATATATAGATACAAATATGGATTTGAGTCTGGCGCAACTGTACGAACTTCTATTCTAGCACTCTTTTCATTTCCAATTGGAATTCTAACCATAGATCCTCTATCAACCTGTGAAACCTTTATTTCATTTGGGGCTTCAAAGGCTGGATCAAGCCTTCTGTATGCATTAACACTAGAATTCATTGTTAAGCATAAATCATTCGCATAGTACAAAATTCCAGTCAAAAATTTATGAGCATCATCAGATAAATTATCGGCAGTTCCCTTTCCATAAAACATATTTCGACCATTTCTCATTATAGAAATATTTGTATGCATTCCACTTCCATTCATTCCGGCAATAGGTTTTGGCAAGAAACATGCAGTCAATTCTTGAGTTTTTGCCACCTGCCTAGCACAAAGTTTATATAATTGAATTTGATCAGCAGCATCCAAAACACCAGTATATTTATAGTTCAACTCAAATTGTGCAGGTGCAACTTCTGGATGATCTTTCTCATTCTCAAATCCAAGAGCACGCTTTACTTCAGCAAATTTATCAATAAATTTTCTCAAACTATCCTGAGGCAAACAATTGAAATATCCACTCATCGTAGCAAGCTCAAATCCTCTTTTTTCATCATAAGTTTGTTCACACTGAACTCCTTTAAAAATAAATCCTTCAATTTCTGGAGCCATATTCACAACCATTCCATGCTGTCTAAGTTCATCAGAAAGTTTAGACAAATGAGCCCTAAAATCTCCATCGTACAAACTTCCATCCTTGTCACAAACATGTGCAAAAATCATAACCTTCCCTCCCCCAAAAACATCGGCAGGAAGCCATCTAAAAGATGACCAATCAAGACGCAATCTCAAATCAGATTCTTTTTGTTGAGTAAATCCACGAATAGAAGATCCATCAAAAGTAAGATTTTCATATGACCCAAGTAAATATTTTTTGTCGTAATCAAGCATCTGAAATTTTCCTTCCATATCTGTAAAACAAATAGTAGCAGCCTTAATGGATTTTTCTTCTTCAAGATATTTCAAAAATCTCATTCTGAAATCATCATTACTAATTCCAGCTTCTCTATCTCTTTTTGTTTTTAGATTTTTTTCTTCCAACTCTGCATAAGAGAGATCCATCAATACAGGTTCGCCCATAAAATTTTGATTAAATTAATATGCTTCATTCATACTAATACTATAAGCTATCGTCAAACAAAAAAGTGGCTTGTTTTAGAGCATGTCGAAGCTTCGCGACTAGATAAAACAGCCCACAGATAAAAGATTTATTTCTATAGATTTTTCCTACTGTCGAAATATCCTACAACTGTTATCGGGTTGCATTATTAATAAAAACATTTTCTAAAACCTAATACATAAAAAAGATAGAAGCAACTCCTCCAGCAATCATCAAAGCAAAAATTCTAATAATTTTGAAAGCAACTTTTCTGTTTCCAAAAACTGTAAATATAACTGCTTTTGAAATAGTATTCATCATCACGGCTATAGTCATAGCAATCATAGCAGAGTTATAAGCAAGTCCCTTAGAAGCCATATTTGCTATTGAAACCGTAATAGGATCAACATCCAATATTCCAGAAACAAAACTGGTAAGATAAAGTCCCCCATCTCCCATCATCTCAACAGCAAACCTTGAAATGAATAATATAAGCGCAAAGAAAACTCCAAATTTCAAAGCTGGAGAAAGTCTAAATGGACTTTTTAACTTCAACACATTCTGTCCCATTTCTTTTTCGACGGTTTTGTCGTCTCTTCTCATCCACAAAATAAAAGCAGAAATTATGCCAATACCACCCATTACCGCAATTGGTAAGGCAACTTTAAACAAAAGAGCTTTATTCAAAACTGCAATCAATATCAAAATTCTAAAAAACATAGCACTGCTGGCAACAACAATTGCAAACACATAAGGTTTTATGATCCCGGTATTTTTCTTACTCTGCCCAGCAAAACTCAAAGTCAAAGCAGTACTGGAAATAAGTCCACCTAGAAAACCCATTATTCCTATTCCTTTCTTTGCTCCAAACAGTTTTATGGCTATATAACTGGCAAATGAAATACCGGATATAAGAACAACCATTAGCCAAATAATATAAGGATTAAAAACTTCATAAGCTCCAAAACCTTTATTTGGAAGAAGCGGAAGAATAACAAAAGCAATAATCATAAATTGAACAGTTGAAATAACTTCTTCGTTATTAACTTTCTTTGCCCAATCATGAAGAGAAGTTTTAAATCTCAATATTAAAAACAATACTAAAGTAATAGAAGTAGCCAAAACATACTGATTCATGCCGCACAAAACTCCTATAAGATAAACTAAAACAGTAGCAAGATCCGAAGTAGCTCCAACACCGCCTTCATTTCTGGCAGTAATAAAATAAGCTAAAGTCACAAACAATATAAATCCTGCAGTTATGACAATAAAAAGTATCATTGAAACAGAAGAAAGATAGTACGAAAGTGACCCCAATAAGCCAATTAAGGCGAACGTCCTGAGTCCTCCAAAACTATTTTTCTTATGATTTTGTTCTCTATCAAGTCCTATTAAACTAGCCAAAACAATGGCAGCACCTATTTGTTGAAAAATTATATAATCCATAATTTTATTCAAAATATTGCGAAATTATATCATAAATTCATCACAAAAACAAACTTGCCCACCCAAAGAAAAGCGCATAGAATTGGATAAACACTTCATTTAACCCTCATTCAAATGGATGTAACACAAAAGCTGGTGCTCGCAATGGCGGCATGGTTGATAGTCATCATGCTACCTGGAATTATTTCACCAAAACGCTTTAGAGAATTGATGATGGATTTAATGTCAGACACAAAAATACTTAGAGTCTTGGGATTTATGACAATGTGTATAGGATTCGTATATTTATCAGTTTACTCCAAAATAAGCGGAGGATGGTTAATGATTATCTCAATATTAGGATATGCAGCAGTAATAAAAGGAATTTGGCTTTTGTGGCTACCTGAAACAGCAAAACCATTATTCAAAAGATTCTTCAACACAGATATGTTCTATATAATAGCCGGAATAATAGCAATGCTCATAGCTATAGGCTTAATATATGTAGCTTTATACCCTCTAGCACCAGTAGTAATTTACTAAAATTACTTACTTTTCTTAGAAAGAGTACGCAAAGCAGAAGCTGAAATTCTCATCTTTTTCATCTTGCCAGTTTTTGGATCCAACATTTTCTTTGTAACCAAATTTGGAAGAAATCTGCGATTTGTAGCATTGTTTGCATGGCTTCTATTGTGGCCAGTTGATGGCTTTTTCCCTGTGATTTGGCAGACTTTAGACATAGTTTTTTGATAAAAAGCAGAGCCATTCTATTAATAATAAGGCTAAAGCGCAATACGATTTTATTTTTTGTTGATATTTTGTATGTTTTAGGGAATAATTAGGCCTGTCTTTAATTTTAGGCATTATGAAATTTAGAACCGAGAAAGACTTCCTCGGGGAAGTTAAAATTCCTTTTGACGCTTACTACGGATCTCACACCGCACGCGCAAAAGACAATTTCAAAATTAGCGGACTAAAAAGTCCAGATATATTCCGAAAAGCACTAGGTGTTATAAAGCTTGCTGCAGTAGAAACAAATGTAGAAATAGGACTAATAAGTAAACGTGAAGGAAAAGCAATATCTCAAGCTTGCCAAGAATTCATAGATGGAAAATTCAATGATCAATTCAAATTAGATGTTTTTCAAGCTGGAGCTGGAACAGGATACAACATGAGCGCTAATGAAATTATTGCAAACAGAGCAAATGAACTTCTAGGAGGGGAAAAGGGAGAATATAAATATATTCACCCAAATAATCAGGTAAACATGGCTCAATCCAGCAATGATGTAATCCCGACAGCTACCAGAATCGCAGCTTTAATGATGATTTCTGATTTATTAAAAGAAATAAAAGATCTAGAAAATGAAATAGGGAAAAAACAAGAAAAATACTCAAAAATATTAAAAGTTGCACGAACTCATTTACAAGACGCAGTACCAATAACTATAGGACAAGAATTAGATTCATACAGACAAGCCATACAAAAATCCCGCGAGTTCATCGAAGACCGAAGCAAAGACCTTCATGTCCTAGCAATTGGAGGAACAGCAGTAGGCACAGGAATTACAGCAGATCCAGATTTCAAACCGTTGATGTTAAAGAATTTAACAAAGATAACAGGAATTAAATTCGAAAAAGCAAAAAATGCCACAGAAATAGCAAATAACATGAATTCCTTCCTGAATCTTTCAGCAACTCTCCGTTCACTTGCAATAAACTTACTAAATATAAGTAGCGACCTAAAAATCATGAATTCAGGTCCACGCGGAGGATTCGGAGAAATAACTCTACCTGCAGTACAACCAGGGTCTTCCATAATGCCAGGAAAAGTAAATCCTTCGATTTTAGAGAGCATCGACATGATAGCAGCCCAAGTCATCGGAAATGACAAAACAATTGAAATCTCGGCTCAAAAAAGCCATTTTGAATTGAATGTAATGTGCCCAATCATTATGTTTAATCTTCTTTTATCAATAAGCATCCTTACAAACGGAATATATACATTGCGAACTCTTTGCATTAAAGACCTAAAATATAATGAAGATCGAATAAAAGATATTTTCGAAAACAGCCTAGCAATGGGAACAGCATTAGTTCCACATTTAGGATATGAACTAACAGCAGACATAATAAAATCAGCAATCAAAAAAAACATTCAAGTAAAAGATGAGCTTCTAAATAGAAAATTATTTTCAAAATCAGAAATAGCAAAAATCCTTTCAGTAGATGCAACTACTCATCCAGTAAAACTTAAAAAAACGTAATAGTTTTAGTCCATTCATCGAATTCAGCCTTATGAAAATCATACATTTGGCTAGGAATTCTGATATGTGCTCGATAAATATATTTATTGTCTGGGCTTAAAGTTACAAAATTTCGAACTGCAAAAATACGCTGATCTTCTCCTATAAACACACCATTTGGAGCAAAATCCATAGTATATCCTGGATATTCTTTTTGTAATAAATCAGAAATTCCAGAATAACCCTGAACATTTTCATATACAGTAATTCCAATTTCAATATTATATACTTGGTTATATGGAAGCCCCTTAGCTCCAGAAGGCCAACTTTCCAACTCTTTTTCATATATAGTTTTTAGTTCATCTCCCTCAACCCTGTGAACCATTGTGAATCCTTGTCCCTTTTCATCATAATCCACCTTATATCCAGCTAAAATACCAGCCTTAAAGCCATATTTATCACTAATGAAAACTGGCTTATCCGTAAAAGAATCAAAAATTTGTTTCCAGAAGTTTTTACATAAAGAAACATTTTTTTCAACCATCCAGACTTTATACTTGTTGTCCAAAAAAGATCCTACGTAATAAATTGGAGTACCGTCTTTCCTTGTCATAGTTTGATAAATCTTTCCATCTTTTTTTTCATCAGTGACATCATAATACTGATCAGGATCAAGAGAAAATGAAGGGCCATAATTAACCTTACACCCATTATATTCGACACTACCGTCCCCACCTTCAACATAAGCTAAAGCAGATCCATAAGGATATTGAAAATAACAACTCTGTTCATTTTTACACTTCCTAATTTCAAAAATCTTATAAGTTACATCCAAAGAGACATTAATTTCCGGAACAGAACCGCATCCAGAAATTATCAACAAAACTCCAATCAATAAAAATTTTTTACTCAACCTTGAACGGATTAAAATTAGTTTTTTTGTCATACACATCAACTCCTTCACTCTTTTTCAACCATCCGACAATCAAATAAGTAATAGGAGTAAAAATAATTTCAACTCCTACCTTAAAAATATAGTTCGAAACTATAACAGCAATCAATAGATCATTATCAAGCGCTCCATAAAACGCTATCAAAGAAAAAATCAAAGTATCAAAAAGTTCCCCCACAAAAGTCGAAGTAATCGTTCTAACAAAAAGAAATCGACCATTCATCCAAACCTTAATTTTAGCCAATATATAAGAATTCAAAAATTCACCAATCAAATAAGCTATAACACTTGCCAAAACAATCCTCGGAGTCCAACCAAGAATCATTTCGTAAGCAGATTGCCCATCCCACGACGCAGAAGGTGGCAACTTCCCCACTATCATAAATACAGCTGCCATCATAATACTCATAAAAAATCCCATCCAAATAATTTTTCTAGATCTACCGTATCCGTAAACTTCAGTTAAAATATCTCCAAATATATAACTCAAAGGAAAAAGAATAGTTCCTCCATCGAAATCAAAAGGCCCAAGAACTAAAATTTTACTAGAAGCAACATTCGATATTAGCAAAACCGACACAAAGAACATGCCAATAACCGTGAGATGCTTAAATTCTTTCATTTTGAACTTTTCCTCTAACGAATCGATAATCTGCATAAAGATTTTGGTTAAGTTTAGTGTATGTGGAAACTTATAAAGCACTTGCGAAAATGAGACTACATCAATATAATCCTGCTGACAACAAAAAGGTCTATTAAAAAATAATTCACATGACTAACGCACACGCCAGTAAACAACACGGGTTTGTAGGCAAAACAAGGCCAAAAAGCAAACTTAGAAAACGCAAGAATAAAGCAGCGGCTAAAGTAAGAAAAGAGGCAAGAATAGCAGCTAAAGTAGCTAAAAAAGCCTAATCTTTTAAGATATTTCCCACTAGAAAGTGTGAGCCGGTAACGACTAAAATTTCGTCGTTTTTTAAACTTTTGATAGCACTTTTATACGCATCAATCGGAGATTTGTTTGTTTTTATAATAAAAGAAGAGTTAAGTTTACGAGAGATTTTAGCCAATTCCAAAGAAGAAAATCCCCTATCCATGTTTGATTCAGTAAAAACAATTCTGTCAGCACACTGAAAGATTTTACGCAAAATTCCTTTTACATCTTTGTCTTTCATTAAAGAAACCAGAAATACAAATTTTTTATTTGTGAATTTTACAGGCAAATATTGAACCAGCTCAGAAATGCTATTTTTAGTATGTGCAAAATCAAAAACAACATTTTTGCCACTAATTTTTCTAAGATCATATCTTCCTTCTAGTTTCACTTTTTCAACAAAATCACAGAAATCATTCAAATCAATTTCAGGAATTAATTGTCTCAAAGAAACATATGCAGTTTTTGCATTTTCCTTTTGTACATAAGGAATATTCAGCTTTGAAAACCGGAATTTTTCCTCAAAAGAAAGGTTTTCAATAAAGATAAATTCTGTTTTCCTTCCTATCTTATTTTTTATCATTTCTCTAACATATTGAGAATTTTTTCCAACTACAAGTGGCACACCACTTTTCACAATTCCTAATTTTTCATTCAAAATTTTTGACAACGTTTTTCCCAAAATTCGAGTATGTTCTTTCTCTATACTTGTCAAAACTGTGACCTTCGGAAATATAACATTTGTAGCATCTAGTCGCCCACCAAGGCCAACCTCCATTACTGCATACTTAACCTTATTTTTAATAAAATATTGAATAACAATGCCAGTTAAAATCTCAAAATATGTAACATTATATTTATTACCATTTTTGTCTAAAAAACTTTTAACTTTAACTACATATTCAACAAATTCTTTTTTAGAAATACAAATGCCATTGATCCAAAAAGATTCAGTAATATCTAAAAGATACGGAGAAGTAAACATTCCAACCTTATATCCAAGTTTACTCAGATAATTAGCCAAAAAAAGGCAAGTAGTCCCCTTTCCTTTCGACCCTGCAACATGAATATAATTAAGTTTTTCATAATCAATTCCAAATGCTTTATAAAATTTCCTAACCCTTTCCAAATCAAATTTTTTGTCATCATAAATAGATCCACCTTTATCTTCATAAGGAGAAAATTGTTTTAAATACTGTACTGCGCTTTCAAAATCCATATTTTCTTGCTATAAATATTCCCGGCACAATTTGAATTCTATCCAAAAATGTTCGAAAGACAAAGGAAACCAGAGAAATTTAAGTTTATTTACGGCAAAAGCCCGTTTTTGACGAGTTCATCTCCGAAGAATTTTAGAAGAATGTCGTCACCAAAACGTCCACATCCGATATTAAACAAAATTAAAAAAATAATAATCCTATTATTTATAGCCAGCGCCATAATAATGGGAAGCTACGGACTGTTCTTTTCAAATTATTTCAATGTAAAAGAAATAGTTATCACAAACGCAAATTTAAAGAATGAGAATCTATCAAACAACATTAAAGATGGACTAAAAGGATACCTAGGGAAAAATCTATTCTTTATAAACACAGATGATATAACAAAAAAAATTCGAACAAAATTTCCAGCACTTGAAACATTAAATATTACAAAACAATACTTTAATAAAATAGGAGTAGAATTTTCAGAATATCCGCTAATAGCAAACATAATCAACGAGAGTAACAGTTTGAAAAAGAGCTACATAATAAATTCAATCGGATTCGCAATAAAAGAAGATTACGAAAATCCAAGTCTTCCATTCATCAGAATAAAATCTGACGAACCAATAAACACAAACAGCCCATTAATAAGCACAGAAAAAATAAAATACATACTAGATTCGATGAGTTACTATAGAGATAAATTTGGAATGGGAATAAGAGAGGTTGAATACAAGCCAATCGCAAGAGAAATCCGGCTTACAACAGATAGAGACTTTACTATTTGGTTAGACATCCAAAAACCATTCGAACAACAATTCAAAAAACTAAAAAAAGCCTTAGTTAAACTGGACATCTACAAAGAAAATCTGGAATACATAGATTTAAGAATTTCCGGAAACAATGGAGAAAAAATCATTTATAGAAGGAAATAACGATTTAAAATCGTGTCAATAAATATGAAATTGCGATTTTGTTGAAAATTTGATATAATTTCAGGGAGAACAAAATAAAAACTAAAAGAAAAATAAAATGTCACAAGCTTCTAAACTAGCCTTATTAAAGGAAATGATAGATTCTGCTGAATCTAATCTTCGATCTGCAAAACAAATTCTTGGTGAATTAACTGGCAGCAAATCAACAAAAGCTGAATACGCCAAAGCCGCAAAAGAATTGGAACCTTTGGGAGAAGAAGGAGAAGGAGACAAGATTATAGAAGGAGTTTTCAACGGCGAAACAATGGTAGATAAAACTGGAAAGGTTTATCCGGTTCCAGCAAATTATGCGAGCAAATCAAAATTGATTCCAGGAGACGTACTTAAACTTACAATTAAAGAAGATGGTTCTTTTCAATACAAACAAATCGGACCGGTAGAAAGAAAAAGAGTAATCGGAATTTTGACATACGAAAATAGCCAATACAAAGTTATAGCTAATGGAAAAGCATACAAAACATTATTGGCATCAGTAACATATTTCAAAGCAGAAGTAGGCGACAAAATAACATTAGTTGTGCCAGCATTAGAAGATAGTGAATGGGGTGCAATTGAAAACGTTTTGCCACTAGGAGCTGCCGAAATAGAAGAATAAACAAAAACAAAAATGGATTCATCTACAAACACTCCTCAAGAAGAAAATCAAACATTCAGCGTAATTAGTGACGAACCACTACAAACACCTACAGAAACTCCAAATACTAGTGCAAATCCACTAAATACGGGCAACGGAACTCCA
>Ga0172370_10005777_pt1 | contig 15837 bp, 10 predicted proteins | sample LakKiv5m_FD_114538 | JGI IMG/M metagenome (GOLD analysis project Ga0172370, IMG submission 114538) | Freshwater microbial communities from Kabuno Bay, South-Kivu, Congo - kab_022012_11.5m | ecosystem: Environmental > Aquatic > Freshwater > Lake | place: Democratic Republic of the Congo...
AAGAGTAAACGTTTTAATCGTTGCGCCGGAAGTTGCATCCATCTGATCCTGAAGGTATTTCTTCTCAAAGCTGTCCCATTTTCGCTTTCGGTAAAAGGCATAGGCGAAGGCGCCGAGAAGCGGAAGAGAAACAAGGTCGCGGAGCACCTCACGCCTGCGGTTGGGAGCTTCGGTTGCCCCCTCCTGGGGAATCGGAGCATGGGGCCGCTCCTCTTTCCATCGCCGGATTATCCGGTCAATCCCAAAGAAAAAGTCGCGGGGCAGAGCGAAAAAGACCAACAGTAGCACCAACTCGATCAGGGTTTTGTTGACCCACAGATAGTTTCCCTCATGGATGGCCCCGAAGGTATGTCCGGGGAGCGGAGGATAGGCAGCAAAATAAAGCAGCATCAGCAAAGCCCCGGCAAGGGATGAAGCTCTCACCAGGAGTCCGATGAACAGGGAGAATCCAATGAGAATCAGCCCCCAGGTATTCAGAAAGTCAACAATCCCAATGGCAGCCGACGATTCGGCCATCCGGTGGAACCAATCGGAGAAAACCCAGTTGGAGCCCATCAGGTATATTTTCGCACTCCATTCTGGATGTACCAGCTTGGTGATCCCCTCATACAGGAAATGCCATCCTACAAGAATCCGGAGCAGGGTTGACACATAAGGCAGAAACTTCTTCATGGGAGTCTAGTTTGGACTAATTTACTCATAATTAGTACATATGGAAACTGTTTATCAACTACCTTTATTCCTGTTAATCAAAAAACACAATGAAAGTTTCGATGGTGATCCTGGGCACCCGAGGCGACGTGCAGCCGATGGTGGCGCTGGCAATTGAGCTGATGAAAAGAAACCATGAGGTCATTTTTTGTGCTCCGCCGGAGCATGAGGGATGGGTGACGAAACTGGGAGTGCCCTTTATGGCATTCGGACCACCGATCCGGAAAAAAATAAAGGAGAACCCATCGAAGCAGAAGGGTGGGGTTGCGGTGAAAATCGATCCGAAGGCAGGTAAAAAAATGACGCTGGACCAGATGACCCTGCTGCCGGAAATCATCAGGGGATCCGATCTGGTGCTGGGAACGGGGATTGTTTTGGGGGTGCATACCGCAGCTGATGCAGTGGGAGCAGTTTACCGGCTGGTTGCCTTCTATCCGGTGATCCTCGGGACTACGCCGGAGGATCCTCTCAAAAGCAGGATGATGTTCGGTTTCGGCCGCTTCGCGATCAATGCCGCCATGAAGGGGTTCATCAACAAGACCCGTAAACAACTGAATCTTAAACCGATCCGGGATGCCTGGGAAAATTGGATGGGAGAAGAGGTGATCCTGGCTTCCGATCCGGAGGTCAACAAAGCCAGGGAGGGTGTAGCCTTCCGGTTTAAACAGACCGGGTTCATGCTGATGCCTTCAGCAGGCGAGATTCCGCCGGCCCTGGATGAATTTATCAGTCGAGGTACACCTCCTGTATATATTGGCTTCGGGAGCAATCCGATTGAAGATCCCGGGAAATACAGCGGGATGTTTTCTGAGGTTCAGCGCGAAACAGGACAAAGGCTGATCGTTTCCAAAGGGTGGGCGGAACTGCCTGATTCGGATGATCAGGATATTCATTTTGTGGATGAGATCCCCTTTGATCTTGTCTTTCCGAAACTGGCAGCCGTTGTTTACCATGGCGGCACCGGCACCATGGCTTCCGTGGTGCGGGCAGGCATTCCCCAGGCAATCTTTCCCTTTATGGGCGACCAGTTCGATAACCGAAAACAGGCTCTCCGGCTGGGTATCGCGCCGGAGACTTGTGATTTCAAGGAAATGACCGGGCCTAAACTATCCGGAGCAATCAATAAATGCCTCAAGGAACCAGTCTTTGGCGACAATGCCAGGATCCTTGCGCAGAAGCTTGCGGGCAGGAACGGTGTGGTGGAGAATGCTTTGTTTATTGAAGGTCTGGTCCGCCCGAAAGGAACAGTTCATTCATGACATTTCCCTGGGAATCGGGCATGGTAAAACCCATCAGGTAGGCCACCGTCGCTGCCACATCCCTTTGGTCGCGGGGTTCGCTGCTGCTATAATCCGCTTTAAAATCAGGTCCTGCCGCAAAAAACATCAGGTGAGTGCATCCCTCACACTGATCGCCATGGTTCACAAAATCGCCATCATTGGACCCTTCGTGCCGGCCATGGTCATTGGTCACGATCAGGGTTGTGGTTCCCTTGTAATAGGGATCGGTGTTGATGAAATCCCAGACCTTCCCGATCAGGCTGTCCACTTCTTTGATTTTTTCGAGATAGCCGGGCCAGTCGGCTGCATGGGCGATCTCATCCGGCTGTTTGAAACTGATCAGGGTCAGATTGGGACGTTCATTTAGCAATTTGTCCATTGCAACCTGCAGCGTTTCCTCATCTTCTCTGTAACCACTCCCCACTCCCTTACCATTGACCCCGCAATTTGTCTGCGGTTTCTTCTTCAGCTTCCACTGTAACATCTGACAGGTGGCAAGTGCCGCGATCTTATCCTTGCTTGAAATGATCTGACAGAACTGGGAGGGATTTCCCGATTGATCGAGCCACTCCTGAAAAATAGTTGGATATTCGGGTGATTGCAATCCATCGTTGCTGATGGTTGAATTCCGGCCAGTTAAAATTCCGGCATGACCAGGTACCGTCACTGTGGTTCCCAGATTTCTGAAATCCGTCAGGACCACGCCTGCCGGAGCTATTCTGTTAGCCAGGTTGGGAATGAAAGGATGACCCACATCACCCCAGGTTTCGGTATACCTGGCGCCGTCCATGACAACGATTATGACGTTTTTGGTTTTAAACTCTGTGACAGGAAGGCTTTTATAACATCCGGACAGCAGAACCGGGATAATGCCGAGCAAAATTAAAATGGGAAATTTCTTCATCAGATCAAATTCAAGGGCTGTAATTTAGCAAAATTCGCGCCAAATCACCTGACCTTGGCTAAATTAGCTGAAACAAAAAAACCAGATGCCCAAAACGATAAAAGTTCCAACCGTTCTGCAAGAGTTGCATGGTGAGACCACCACCCTGGTTGCCCTTATCGGGACCTACCTATGCGCCACGCTTTTGGCTCTGATCAGTTTGTTTTTGACAAAAAATTCGGAAGAATCGGCTGCAAGAGTGGTGATCTTCCTGATGGCACTTGATATCGGGGGAGGTGCGTTCTCCAATCTGACCCGCGGAACCTCAGTGTACTATGATTCAAGGCCCGGACTCCGCTGGCTGTTTATCCTGGTCCATCTGGGATATGCCGCTATATTTTACCTGTTTCTTCCGGGTGAAAGTATTAGCTTGCTGATCATAGGAATTTCCATCGTCGCTGCCTCAGCTGGAATCAATTTATTCCGCCACAAACCGATTTCGAAGTGGATCTCCGGATTGCTGGTTCTGGCGGTGCCCATAGCATCATGGCTGCTCAAGCTTGAACCTGCCTCGGTTGTACTGCTTTCGGTTTTTGCATTTAAACTGATTTTCGCCTTTAACTATACAATAAGCTCCTGAAAAAGGGCGGATCTTTATAACTCCCGATCGCCCGGGAGCGGGATGAAGGCAAAGCTCCAGCGTTGGCCGGGGAAAGTTTTGACACTCTTGACCTCTACCTGATTCCACCCTTTCTTCAGCCGGATTTCTGAAGGTTGTCGCATCCAGTAAAACTGCTCATCGGTGTAAGGGAGCAGTTCCTCTGGCCGTCCCCAGGAGGGAAAATGAAATGCATAAGCGCCTGGTTCCTTCCATACGGGCGGAGCAACTGGCACTCCGTTAACTCTTATCTCTCCCTGATTCTCCCATTCTCCCATTTTTCCTATCCCGCCTGAGATCCTGTTGGAACGGGCAGCCGCCTCAAATCCGATCCAGGCCCGGATAATGGTATCCTCGCCTGCATAAATCCGGGTGGTGGCAAAGGAGACCAGTCCGGATTTCTGTTCAATGTTCAGTCGGGAGGCAAAGGCATCCATGTCAATGCTTCCGCCCCACACATCATGGCGGCCGACTCCGGCTGTATCACTTCCTTCGGGCACCGGGGTGGTAATTTGCCAGTGAAGCTTTGACGAAGGAACCCAATGGAAAGGCTCATCCTTCAGGATCCCGTTCTTTTGTATGAGCATTTTCTCTTCAAATCTGCCGATATATTTTCCCGCCTCACTTTCCGGTGGCGGAAGCAGGTTGGGATCACCTGCGAAGGCGACCTGGGATCCGGTCCAGAATTTTTCCGAAAAAGGCAGGAGCCCGTTCAGGAATCCATTATGCACGGCAATCTTTTCCTTATCCGCCACTCTCACATCATTCCAGAGGCAGAGAATGCCGCCGAGGTATTTCGCGGATGTCCGGCGGGTATCATGAAGCATCATTCTGTAGGTAAACACAACCGGATCGAAATAATTGAGATACCCCATGTAAGAATCAATGAAATCCCTCGTGGTATCCGAGTCCGCCTTTGGAATCCGGGCCCCCTCGAGCCAGATCTGCCGGATCGTGGAAGCGGATCCCGGCAAGCCGGGGTCCCATGCAATTGCACGTCTGCCGGCCTTTTCCACGATTCCCTCGATATATTTCATAAAACCTGCCGGATCGGGTATACGCACCTCATCGGAACCGATATGGAAATAGGGACAATCACCGACGGGTATCTCACTGAAGAACTCCTGAAGGCACCGTTTGAGGACCTGTTTCCCCTGCCCGGTTTCCATTTTGAAGCCGAAAGCCTTCTCGAAATAGGCGCTGTGCCCGGGCATGTCGATCTCCGGAATCACCGTGATACCCCGTTCCCTGGCATAAGCAATCAGATCCCTGATCTCTTTGTAGGAATAAAACCTGCCTTCATCCCTGCCGGTCACACCATTATTCGGATCGTTCAGCTGCGGATAGGCTTTGCACTCGATTCTCCACCCGGGATGATCGGTGAGGTGCCATTGAAATACATTGATTTTATAGAGGGAGAGGATATCCAGATAATGTTTCAGCAACGGAATCTCCATGAAATTTCTGCCGGTATCCAGCATGAATCCCCGCATCGGAAACTGCGGATAATCCTCGATCCTCACATCCGGCAGGCTAACACCCCCGGCATCCGCCATCCCAAGCTGCCTGAGGGTCTGTTTCGCCCAGATCACTCCCCGCTCCGACCGCGCCTGAATCCTGATTCTGTTCCTGCCTATGTCGAGAATATACCCCTCATCCGACGGCAGGCTCAGGGCAATATCAATCAGGACAATCACCCTTTTCTCCGGATCCCTGAAATGAAACACCCGATCGCTCCTCAGCACCATCTTTTGCGGCTCCGGCATCACCGCCTGCCCCCAACCTCCTGTGCTGCAAAACATTGCGCACAATAACACCCCAATCCATACCCTCTTCTTCATACTCTAAATATACAACACCTCACTATACCTCACTATACCTCTCCATCCCTTAACCTTCTTCGATTTTGTTTGTTATAGTGTTGCGAAACAGAGTTATCATACAATGAACGAAATGGAAAACAAAGAGTTGGAGCGAATCAGGGAGTTTGAACAGGAGAACCGGGAGTGGATCGAATCGCTCGATTACATAATTGAAACTGAGGGCCCGGAGAGAGCCCGGGAGATCCTCCTGATGCTGCAAACCCGCAGTCAGCTTAAGGGGATCGATTTTACCTACCAGGGTAATACCCCCTATATCAACACGATACCGGTATCTAAAGAGAGTCCTTATCCGGGGAGCCGTGAAATTGAGAGGCGCATAAAAAGTATTATCCGCTGGAATGCCATGGCGATGGTGGTCCGCGCAAATAAGGAGGAGAACGGGATCGGAGGTCATATTTCAACTTATGCCTCCAGCGCCACCCTGTATGAAGTTGGCTTCAACCACTTCTTCCGCGGGGGCGACGACGGAAGGCGGCCTGACCTGATCTATATTCAGGGGCATGCCGCTCCCGGTATTTACGCACGTTCTTTTATGGAGGGAAGGCTGACCGAAAAAGACCTCGAGAACTTCAGGCGCGAACTTCGTGAAGGTGGCGGTCTGAGTTCCTATCCGCATCCGAGGTCAATGCCTGATTACTGGCAGTTCCCCACCGTTTCCATGGGACTCGGCCCGATCTCGGCCATCTATCAGGCAAGATTTAACCGTTACATGGAAGATAAAGGGCTGATCCCGCCAAGCGACCAGAAGATCTGGGCTTTCCTCGGCGACGGCGAGATGGATGAGCCGGAATCGATGGGAGCCTTAACCCTTGCTTCCCGGGAAGAACTGGATAACCTGATCTTTGTGGTCAACTGTAACCTTCAGAGGCTCGACGGGCCGGTGAGGGGAAACAGTTCAATCGTACAGGAACTGGAATCTGCATTCCACGGGGCAGGCTGGAACGTGATTAAGGTGCTCCACGGCCAGGACTGGGATCCCCTGTTTGAAAAAGATGCCGATGGGTTGCTGGTCAAGCGGTTTGGTGAGCTCGTGGATGGCCAGAGACAGAAATATATTGTATCCGACGGATCATTCATCCGTGAGGATTTCTTCGGAAAATACGAGCAAACTCTCAAAATGGTGGAGAATTATTCTGATGAACAGCTGGTGAAGCTCCGCCGCGGTGGACATGATCCGCTCAAGGTTTACAACGCCTACCTTGCTGCCGTGAACCACAAAGGTTCCCCAACCGTGATCCTGGCTTCCACCATCAAGGGTTATGGCCTGGGTGAGGCTGGTGAAGGAAGGAACATCACCCATCAGCAGAAAAAACTGAACGAGGATGAGATGAAACAGTTCCGCAGCCGGTTCGGTGTGCCGATTTCCGATGAGGAGATCGGTCATGCCCCGTTCTACCGGCCAGCTGACGACAGTGAAGAGATCAAATACCTGCTGGAGCAGCGCCAGAAACTCGGCGGATTCCTTCCCAAGCGGGTAGCTCCGAAGCTTCGCTTCGAGATGCCCGATCACAACATTTTCATGGAATACTCCAACGACTCTGGCGACAAGGATATGGCCACCACAATGGTGATCGTTCAGATCCTTGCCAAGTTGTTGAAAGATAAGAATGTAGGCAAGCTGATCGTTCCGATTGTTCCGGATGAATCTCGAACCTTCGGGATGGACTCCCTGTTCCGCCAGGTAGGGATCTACGCCCACAAAGGGCAGCTGTATGAGCCGGTCGACCGCGACAGCCTGATGTACTATAAGGAAGCCAAGGACGGCGCCATCCTCGAGGAGGGTATCAATGAGGCCGGCTCGATGGCCTCCTTCATTGCTGCCGGTACCAGCTATGCCACTCATGGGGTGAACAACATCCCCTTCTTCATCTTTTACTCGATGTTCGGATTCCAGCGTATCGGTGACCTGATCTGGGCAGCCGGCGACCAGAGGGCACGCGGTTTTCTGATCGGCGGAACTTCAGGCCGCACCACCCTGGCAGGTGAAGGGCTCCAGCACCAGGATGGCAACAGCCACCTCACAGCCCTGACCTATCCCGCCGTAAAAGCCTTCGATCCGGCGTTTGCCTACGAACTGGCGATTATTGTGGAGGAAGGGATTCGCGACATGTATCTGGAAAACAACGACGTGATCTATTACATCACGGTCATGAACGAGAAATATCATCAGCCGGCTAAGCCGCCATGTACCAAGGAACATATCCTTAAAGGCATGTACCAGTTCCGGTTTGCTGAAGACAATCCTCACAATATCAACCTTTTGGGCAGCGGCGCTATTCTTAATGAAGTCATTAAGGCAGCAGATATCCTCAAGGCTGATTATAACCTCGATGCCAATATCTGGAGCGTTACCAGCTACAAAAACCTGTATGATGATGCAAGGGAAGTAGAACGGTATAACATGCTCAACCCCGAGAAACCGAAGGAGAGCCATATCGGTTTCCTTGCAGGTGACAAACCAGGATTATGGATTGCAGCATCTGACTATGTAAAGGCTTTGCCGCTTTCAGTGGCAGGCTATTTCCCGGGAACTTTCCGGGCTCTCGGAACCGACGGGTTCGGACTTTCCGAAGGCCGTACCGCCCTGCGTGATCATTTCGAGGTGGATGCCCGCCATATCGTCTATTACACGCTTGTTTGGCTCTACCGCGAGGGTAAGATCGACAAGGAGACCGTTGCCAAGGCCAGGAAAAAGCTGAAAATCAGGGGAGACAAGGAGAATCCGGCAGCCGTTTAGGGAGGACTGTGAGACTTTGAGACTTTGAGACTAGGAGACTAAAAATGAAAAGAGAAGTAAAACTGCCCGAGATCGCCGATAATGTGGTGTCGGGATATTTATCAAGAGTGCTGGTCAAGGTGGGCGATGTGATCCAGAAGGACCAGTCGGTCATCGAAATCGAAACCGACAAGGCAGCTACCGATATACCAAGTCCGCATGGCGGCAAAATCATTGACATTAAGGTAAATGCAGGCGACGAGATCAGGGTCGGACAAACCATCCTTGTGCTTGAGGATGCCGCCACCGAACCAGCCGCTGCACCCGTAACCCATGAACAACCAGTTCAACCAGTTCAACCAATTCAACCAATTCAACCAATTCAACCGGTTCAACCAGTTCAACCAATTCAACCGGTGGCTCCTGCCAAACCCGTTGAAATTGTGGCAGAAGTGAATAAATCCACTCATCCACCTATCCACTTATCCACAGGAGTATCCGTTCCCGCCTCCCCCTCAGTCCGCCGTTTCGCCCGCGAACTCGGGGTGGATATCACCAAAGTAAAGGGTTCAGGCAAAAATGGAAGGATCAGCGACGAGGATATCAAGGCATTCGCAAAAAGCTTGATAACCAATGCGGTTCCTTCATCTCCGATGGAGTTCGCCGCAGTGCCCGATTTTTCACAATGGGGACCGGTTGAGATCCTGCCAATGAGCCGGATCCGGCAGATCACCGCCGAGAGTACCGTAAAAAGCTGGCAGACCATTCCCCAGGTGGTGCAGTTTGGCAAGGCCGACATCACCGATGTGGAGAAGTTCCGTCTTGCAAGCCGCACCCAGGTTGAGAAAGCCGGAGGCAAACTGACAATGACCGCCATTTTGCTGAAGGTTTCAGCACTGGCGCTCAAACAGTTTCCGAAGTTCAACGCCAGTGTAGACATGAAAAACAGGCAGATCGTGATGAAAAGTTACATCCATATCGGAATTGCCGTTGACACCGAGCAGGGACTGCTGGTACCGGTGGTGAGGGATGTGGACAGGAAGTCCATCACTGAGCTGTCGGTAGAGCTTGCTGGCATTGCCGAAAGAGCCAGGAACAGAAAACTCACCAGCGAGGAGATGCAGGGAGGTAACTTCACTATCTCAAACCTGGGAGGAATTTTCGGTACCGCTTTTACCCCGATTGTCTACCCGAACCAGGTAGCCATCCTCGGCGTGTCAAAGGCATCAACCGAACCGGTGTATCAGGAGGGAGCCTTTGTTCCGCGCAACGTTCTGCCTCTTTCACTGAGCTATGATCATCGGCTGATCGACGGAGCCGACGGCGCACGATTCCTCGGATGGATCTGCACTGCCCTTGAGCAGCCATTTACCACCTGGCTTTAATCAGAACTCGTATGGAAACACATCAGGTTGTAGTGATAGGAGCCGGTCCGGGTGGATACCGGGCCGCATTCATGGCCGCCGACCTCGGTCTGCAGGTCACGCTGGTTGATCCCCAGCCCAATCCCGGAGGGGTTTGTCTGTATCGTGGTTGCATACCAACTAAGGCATTGCTCCATCTGGCAAAAGTTAAGGAGGAGGCCCTGAAGGCTTCCGCCTGGGGACTCACTTTTGAGGAACCGACAATTGACCGGGCCAAGGTAAAAGAGTGGAAAGAATCGGTGGTGAAACAGCTGACCGGCGGTCTCGGACAGCTGACCAAAGCCCGCAAGATCAATTATATCAAGGGATGGGCTGAGTTCGAAGACGCAAATACGCTCAATATCAGTTCATATAGCGGTGAAGGTCTGCGTGAAGACCAGAAAATCAGGTTCCAGCATGTGATCATCGCCACCGGTGCCGTTCCCATCAAACTTCCGTTCATCAGCGGTTATACCTCACGCATCATGGATGCCGAAAGGGCGCTGGAGCTGGAATTCATTCCCGGGCACCTGCTTGTGATAGGAGGCGGTTATATCGGCATGGAATCGGCAACCATCTATAAGGCCCTCGGATCAAGGGTTTCGCTCGTCGAAGCCACACCGGGGATCATGCCCACGATGGACGGGGAACTGGTGAAGGTGTTCTGGAAACAGAATCAGAACCTTTTCGAGGAGACCCTTTTCAATACCAAGGTGACGGGATTGAAGGAAGAAAACGGAAAAGTGTTTGCAACCATGCAAACTACTGACGGACAAACTATTGAACGAGAATATGACGCCGTTCTCCTGTCGATCGGCATGAAGCCCAACACCTCCACCCTGGCATTGGAAAAGGCGGGCGTACTTCTGGATGAACGCGGCTTTATCAAGGCCGATGCACAGGGACGGACAAACGTACCCCACATTTTTGCCATCGGTGATGTGGTGGGAGGAATGCTTCTTGCTCACAAGGCAAGTTATCAGGGTAGGGTGGCTGCCGAGGTGATTGCAGGCCAGAAATCGGCCTGGGATGCACGGGCGGTTCCGGCCGTTGTTTATACCGAACCGGAAATCGCCACTGCCGGGCTCTCCGAGAAAGAGTGCCAGGAGCAGGGAATCAGCTACCGGACGGTTAAATTCCCATGGTCCGCATCAGGCAGGGCAGTGGCAACCGGTGATCCGGCCGGACTCACCAAACTGATCATCGAGGACGGCACCGAACGGGTGCTGGGTGCAGGGATTGTCGGCAAGAACGCCGGCGACCTGATCTCCGAAGCGGTGCTGGGAATCGAAATGGCTGCGAGGGTTTCAGACATTGCGCTCACCATCCATCCTCATCCCACAGTCTCGGAAACGATCATGGAGGCCGCCGAACTCTACCACGGAACCCCCACGCACATCGCTCCGCCGAAAAAAAAGTAGGAAGTATTTCAGTTGAGGATAGCTAACCGGTTGCTATAAACAACTTTACCATCTGTAGCACTGATCAGGTATATCCCCGGTGCCACCGGTGGTAATATCTCACTTTGGCGGATGATTCCTGAAGCTACCGACTCTCCCGATGAAGTATACAGTATATACCGGAGGGGTTTGTCGGGGTTGGGATTCCAGATCATGCGGCTTATCGCGTCGTACCTGATTTCACTAGCCAGCCAGACATTCACCCCTCCAATCCGGCTCGTTTTGGTTCCGAAAGTACCATCGGCCCTGACATTCTGAGCCCTGATCCTGCCCGTTCCGCCTGTCGAATCCATTTCCAACCAGGTAAAAATCCGCTGATTCCCGGCCGGTGCGGAGATGCTCATCAAAACCAATGACCCTTGGGGTTTTGAGTGACAGATTTCTGGCTGATTCCAAACCTCATTCCCGTCCCCATCAAAGGCGCTGATGCTGATGGAGATGTCATGAATATCAGGACGCCTGGTAATCTGATCGATCAGGATAGTTGTATCCCCGAGTATCCCGGCTCTGGTGTATTGGGTATGGGAATAGAGTTCTCCTCTGAGCTTTTTGCCATGGTCACCCCAAAGCCTCTCCCCGTCAGGGCTGATCCTCTGTCCCATAATGATCAGCGAGTCCCCCGGAGTTTCCGAATAGATCACCCCAATGCTCCCATCAGGGTAAAATCCTGAGAGATATGGAGAAATGCCGAACACCGGATTTGCTGAAACCCTGACTCCCTCAATATCCCAAAGCGGATACCCATCAGGGTGGTACTTAAGGATCACGACCTCGCCATAACCCTGACCCAATAAAAACCAGATCTCACCACCGGGTCCCCCGACCATCCCAATCTCATACATCCCCCATCGGCTACCCTCAAAAACAGGCTCATCCCGTTTCCAGGCAAGGGTGCCGCCGGCTGTAAACTTGCGCATTCGCAGGGATCGGTAATTAAACCCGTCTGGGGATTCAAAATAGGGCACCAGACACCCGTCATCCGGCGTTGGAAAAACCGCACCCGCATAATAGCGATGACGGGAATCACTCTTCAGTACGTCTGAAAGTGACCATTCAATCTCACCGGTTGGGCTGGTGCGGGTCAGGGTGTAATCATAAGGAGCAGAATAGGTCTCGGCCCATCCCCCTAATATGAAAAAGTGACTTTTGCTGCTTTCGCAAATTTCAACTGACATTTCATTTTTTCCGGGTCGGGTCAGATTTCTGTAGGTCGACCAGAGCTTCCGTCCGGCTGAATCTGTTTTCGAGAGCACCGGCTGGTAGGTGTAATCATACATATCCACCCGGTTATCGCAAAGTACAAAGCTCCCATCATTGCCGGTCAGCATATTCCGTCGGCTTCCGTAAGGGAGCCAGATATTGCCGCTGGTTGAGATCCTGCGGGTGAGATCACCCCATTGCGCAACCCCGTCCAGGTTGTATCGCTGGACAAGCCGTTGGTCCGGCCCTCCCGGAAACCGGTGGATCCAGGTGATGTAATAACCACCGGGATCTGTAAGGACATTGACATCGTGTATGTCAGTGCCTTCAAAAAGAGTCAAAGCGTTTCCGGGATTCCCCGACCACTGACCCGATGCCACCAACGGCACCAGGCAGGCAGCAAACAAAAAGATGCGACGCATATGGATTGCATTAAGGCGGGGGACCTTTAAAGGTAAGGATAAAATTGTTGTGGTGGTTGTGATGGTTGTGGTGGTTGGGGTGGTTGTGATTGTTGTGATGGTTGGGATTGGCCTCCTTTCCCCCTGTCCCCCTCTCCCCCTTTCCCCCTGCCCCCCTCACCCCCTATTTCACTATTTCTTATTATTTTAGGGTTTGAAAACCAACCCTATGACAGATCTTTTACAGGAAAAGGCCAACGAGATCGTTGATCAGGATTGGATGAAATCCTGAATATCCGGTAAGGAAACTGAGCCCGTTTACCCTTTCAGCGCAGAATCGTTATCCGCATACACCGAGAATATCGTGCTGAATCCTGATATATCGAATATTTCGCGGATCGACGGCTGCAGGTTGCTCAAACGGAAAAACCCCGGAGTTCCCATAATTCTTTTCTGGATCACCAGAAAAACCCTTAATCCCGAGCTGCTTATATAATTCAGACCAGAGCAGTCAAGGATGATCTTGTTGGATCCCCCCTCAATCATCTCCAGTACAGGCTTTTCCAGTTCCCCGGCATTGATGGTGTCAACCCGGCCATCAATTCTCACAATCTTCACATCACCCGATGGTGTAACTTGCAGGTTCATGACTCAATCTTTTTAGTAAGTATTAGATAGTTTTTGTTTTCTTTTCTCTGATAAACCACTGTGTCCATGATCTTTCTGATCAGGAAGATACCCAGGCCACCGATTGGCCTCTCGCCTGCCGGCAAATGAATGTCCGGATCCTCCCTGGCGGTGGGATCATATTCATGACCGTCATCAACCAGTGTGATCGTCAGCCTGTCGCCCTCAAGTCCGAAGAGCAGATCAATGAAATGTTCCGCAGTGTCATCATAACCGTACTGGACAATGTTGGTCACAGCCTCCTCAAGTACGAGATTCAGCGACATCACCAGCGGTAGGGGGAACTCCCAGCTATCCCCAAGCTCTTCCAAAAAGGCCTCGATCCTGACCAGCTCGCCGATCTGATTGACGATCTGCAGTTGTCTGCTCTTAATTTCGTCGGCCATAGGTTAATGTTTTTTTCCGCTCTTCCGGCGGGGAATCCCTTCGAGTAGTTTACGCAACCAGTTATAATAGAGTGCAAGATAAAGAATTACACTCATCAGCCAGATAACCCCGGCATTGAATCCGAGGGTGTTTATGCTCAGGGGACCGACCCTTTTTGAGGATGCCAGAAAATGAGCCCTGCCGGTCCGGAAATCAGGATCTTTGTAAACAGGGGCAATTTTCTGCATCAGGCCGGTACCGGTCTGTCGGATAAAGTCCTTGGTCTTGGTGTTGAGAACCAGCTCCTCAATCGCAAGGTTGTGGTATCTTTTCTTTTGTTTGTAGAGATAATCGGGTCCGTTGGAATGATTGATTTCTATGACCTGATTATCCTTCCTGCTCCGGAGTTTGCGGTTGCTCTCCCTGTATTTCTCATGGATCTTCTTCAGGTGATCCATCGCTGCATCAGCCACCTGATCATTAAAGGATGCCGGCATAATGGCATCCGTCAGAGGAAAACCAGGTGCCGGCTTTTCCCGGGCATCCAGCTCTTTTATCTCATTCCGGATAATCGTCAGATCCGGGGCAAGTTCAGCCACCGGACGACCGAGGCGGATCTGGCCTGCTGTATAATCAAGCTTGCCGAGAAGCTCCGGTATGAGCAGATCAGCCTTTAAGACCGCCTGTGACATCTCTTTTTCCAGGTCGAAAAACCGGGCCATATACCGGTTCCCCGAGAACTGCTCCACCGCCAGGGCCTCAAATGCCCACCTCGAAACCATGATATCCCCCACCACGGGAACAGCATCCTTTTCAGCTGTTTTGCTCTGCAGATCATCGAACTTGACTATGACCCCGCAAAGCAGTATCTGGGGTATCAGCAGCAGGGGAATGAGAATGTAAATGGCCACCACCGAATCAAACGCTGCGGAGATGTTGAGCCCCAGCAGGTTTGAAAAAACTGCCACTGAGAACAGCACCAGCCAGTAGGCAAAGGTGAGTCCGTGAATGCCGATCACCAGGTTGCCGATGATCACAAAAGCCAGTGACTGAAAGGCCGACAGCAGGATCAGGAAGAGCACCTTGGAGTTGATATAACTGAACCGGCTGAGATTGAGGAAAGACTCCCTTTGCAGGATCTTCCTGTCCTTGATGATCTCCTCCGCGCTCACACTCATCCCCATGAACAGAACCACCACGATGGCCATGAAAATGTAGGAAATCAGGTTTTTATTGTCGGAAAATATATATTCGCCGCCCTCGGCATAACGCGTGAAGAATCCGACAATCACCGCAAGAATGGGGGCTTCAAAAAGGTTGATAAACAGATATTGCTTATCCGAGACCTTGATCCGGAGGTTCCGTTCAAAGAAAATTTTCAGCTGATTCCAGATTCCCGGTTTCTTGAAATGGGTGACCGGAACGCCTTTGGCACTGCCCGGCTCCTGGATGCCTTCCTTATCATTCCGGGCCCTGAACAGCCGGTACCACTCTTCGGGGGGAAATCTCCGCTCCTGCGTAAACTCCCCTGATTCATTGATCTTCTTGGTTTCAACGATCTCCAGAACCTGCTCCGGATTGACATTCCCGCACATCTGGCACTCGCATTCGAGCGAATTCACATGGTTGGTGAGATCCTTGAAATAGATGATGGCATCCAGCGGATTACCGGTGTAGATCATCCGGCCACCCTTATCCATGATCCAGAGCTTGTCGAACATCTTAAAGATATCCGACGAAGGCTGATGGATATTCACTACCACCAGCTTACCCTTTCGGGCTTGCTGCTTGAGGAGCAACATCACCTTTTCCGAGTCCATCGAGGAGAGCCCCGAGGTGGGCTCATCGACATACAGGATGGACGGTTCCCTGATCAGTTCCAACGCAATGTTCAGCCTCTTCCTTTGACCGCCTGAGATAAATTTCTTCAGCGGACTGCCCACCTTCAGCTGACGAAACTCGTACAGTTCGAGCTCCTGCAGCACACGGGTGACTGCCTGATCAATCTCTGCCTCAGTGAGCCCGGCCAGGCACAGTTTGGCATTGAACAGCAGGTTCTCCCAAACGGTAAGTTCTTCAAAGAGAAGATCATCCTGCGGGACAAACCCGATCAAGCCTTCAATCTGATCCCTGTGGGTTGAAATATTTACATCATTGATCAGGATCTCCCCTTTATCCAGGGGTATATT
>Ga0172370_10005780_pt1 | contig 15826 bp, 14 predicted proteins | sample LakKiv5m_FD_114538 | JGI IMG/M metagenome (GOLD analysis project Ga0172370, IMG submission 114538) | Freshwater microbial communities from Kabuno Bay, South-Kivu, Congo - kab_022012_11.5m | ecosystem: Environmental > Aquatic > Freshwater > Lake | place: Democratic Republic of the Congo...
AAAATTCATATTTTGTATCGAGCTCTGTCGGAGCACAACACTTCTTGTTTCGGATATGCCTCTACCAAAAACGGAATTGATATAGTGGAACGTTTGGCGGATCAGGTTTATACTCCAAGAGAAGAATTTGAAAAGAAAAAAATTGACAATGCCAATTCTGGTTGTGAAGATCCGAGGTTAACTAAAATCGGAAAGAATATTTATGTATGCTATACCGCTTTTGATGGGATCGGTCCACCCCGAGTTGCTATTTCTTCTATCTCGGAAAAAGACTTTTTGGCTCATAATTGGAAATGGGAAAAGCCATTTTTAATTACTCCGGCAGGATTTGATGATAAAGATACTTGTCTTTTCCCTGAAAAATTAAAAGATGGGTATTTCATCCTTCATAGGGTTGGAAATGAAATTTGTGGCGATTATTTTAAAACCCTTGATTTTAAAAATGAGCAAGTAAAAAAATGTATCAGAATAATTGGGCCCAGGGAAAATTCTTGGGATAGTGCCAAAGTAGGAATCACTGCTCCTCCTTTAAAAACCAAATATGGGTGGCTGCTGCTCTATCATGGAGTTTCTAAGAGTCATTCTACTTATCGTGTAGGAGCTCTGCTTTTAGATTTAAAAGATCCGGCAATAGTGCTTGCTCGTTCGACCGACCCTATTTTTGAGCCGAGGGAAGATTATGAAAAGATTGGAGTTATAAACAACGTAGTTTTTCCTTGTGGAATGGTACTGAAAGATAAATTGCTATATATTTACTATGGGGGAGCGGATACTGTGGTGGGAGTAGCTACTATGGAGCTCGACATCATTATTAAAGCTCTTTTGCATGGAATGAAATATTAATTATTAATAATTGTAATAAAAAATATATGCAAATAAATTTACAGTCAAAAAATTTAGAAATTACAGAAGCGATTCATGATTATGTCGAAAAGAGGGTTACTAATCTTGGAAAAGTGTTATCTCAAATAGAACAAGGTGGGGGAGAGGTGCGGGTATTGTTTGATATTTCCAGAAATACTAAACACAAAGAAGGAGAAGTCTTTCATGCTGATTGCTTGGTAAATGTAGAGGGCAAAGAATTTTATGCCAGTTCTGATAAGGAAGATTTATACGAGGCGATTGATGATATTAAAGAGAGTCTTTTTAATGAAATTAGCAAAAACAAAGACAAAAAACAAACTCTTTTCAAAAGAGGTGCGACGAGTGTCAAAAAAATGATGAAGGGTTTATCAAAGCGAAATCCTTTTACTTCTAAATATTAATTTTTGTAATCCATTTCTTTTCCACCTTCTGGAATTATTTTTAGAATTTTGAATTCTGTGTTTTCGAGTTTGGCTTCTGTGACAATAATCCTTTTTTCACCCTTAAAAAAGAAAGTACGGGGCCAAGTGGCATAGGCTCTAAATTTGTTGTAGTTTATAATTCCATTGTCGTTAAAATCGATAAGTCCAGCTTCTTTTTTAATTTTTTTACAATAAGTAGCTTCGGTTTCATTTTGAGGAGTTGGTGTTATTTTATTGTCTATAAAATCAGGTAAAGTCTTTACCAAAAGTTCTCCACCTATTTTTATAAGTCGCTTGCGCAACTCTCCTGCTTTTTCATCTGGTGATATTTTAACTTTTTCTTGCGCAACGATAGGTCCGGAATCCATCTTAAATTCCATTTTTTGAATTGTAATTCCGGTTTCTTCATCGCCAGCCAGTATCGCTGATTCGACAGGTGAAGCCCCACGATATTTGGGAAGTAAAGAATAATGAATATTCAAAGAGCCAAATTTTGGTAAATTTAATAATTCTTCAGGCATTATTCTTCCATAGGCTACGACGATCAATAAGTCAGGACAGCTATTATTTTTCTCAACACGCAAATCTTCTACTCCAGATTTGCTATGTCCGGCGCCGTCGCGCCTTCCAATGTTTCGAAAAACAATATCTGATCCTTCCTTTAAGTTTTCTGGTTGAATATATGGAATATTATTTTCAATGGCCCAAATTTTTACTGGAGGGGGAGTAACGATCATTTTTCGCCCTTGTGGCCTATCAGGTGCAGTTACAACAAGCTCTGGCAAATAACCATTTTCTTTCAAAATTTCCAAAGTGTCTCTAGCCACATCGGGTGTACCCCAAAACACAAATTTTAAGTCTTTATTTTCCATGGTTATTTTCTCATATCTGGTATGATATACTGAATATTGTAGCATAAAAAATGTGATAGATTATAATTTATTTTTAAAATATGACTTTAGAAAAAACAGGATTGACTAGTGTTGAAGCAAAAGAAAAACTTGCTAAATATGGTTTTAATGAAATCAAAGACATTTCAAAAAACACTCCTTTCAAAATTCTTTTACGACAAGTAAAAAGTAATTTTATTGTTTATTTACTTTTTGTGGCAACGATAATTTCTTTTCTCGTTGGCAAGGAAATTACTGCATATACGATTTTGGCAATCATTTTCATGGTAATAATTGTTGGATTTATCCAAGAATATCGATCTGAAAAAGCTATCGGTGCTTTAAAGGGGATGCTCACTCCTACCTCGACAGTAATCCGAGACGGGAAAGAACAAGAAGTTTTTTCTGTAAATCTGGTCCCTGGTGATATTTTAATTTTAAGAAATGGTGAGAAAATTCCAGCGGACTGTATTTTATTGAAAGAAAAGGAATTACAAATCAACGAATCTGTTTTGACGGGAGAGTCAAAAGAAGTAAGAAAAAAGATCGGTACCGAAGAAACATATTCTGATGAAAATCTAATTTTCATGGGAACTTATATTGTTAATGGAAAATGTGTTGCTAAGATTTTGCATACTGGAATGAATACTCGATTTGGGAAAATAGCAGGGCTAATTTCAACTACGGAAAAAGAATTACCTCTTCAAAAAAAGATAAACAGCATTGCGAAATATATGGCTATTTTGGCAATAGTAGTTTCAGTTTTGACCGGTGCTGTGATGTTATTTAGGAGTAGTGTCATTGATATGGAAGTTATAATTAATGTTTTAATTTTAGTAATTGCATTATCAGTGTCTGCTTTCCCTGAAGGATTGCCGGTAGTCTTGATAACTACTTTATCATCGGGTGTCTATCGAATGGCAAAATTAAATGCGATTGTAAATAGAATCTCAATAATTGAGACTCTAGGGGAGACGACAGTAATATGTTCGGATAAAACAGGAACGATAACAAAAGGAGAAATGACGGTGAAAAAGATATTTACTGGAGAAAGTTTTTTTAATGTATCAGGAGTTGGCTTTGAAGCAAAAGGAGATTTCTTTTATGAAAATAAGAAAATAGATATTAAGAAAGAATATTTTTTTAGTACATTATTTTATAATCTTGTTTTGTGTAATGACGCTCGAATAGAAAAAACTGGTGATTTAGAAAATGAATTTAAAACAACTGGGTCAGCGACTGAATCGGCTCTTTTGGTTTTAGCACAAAAAGCGGGAATTTCTAAGGAGGATTTAATATTTGAGAGACTTGAAGAAATACCTTTTAATTCCGAAAGAAAGATGATGTCTGTCTTGTGTGAAATGGAAAAAGAAAAAATTGTTTATTCCAAAGGAGCTTTAGAATATTTAATAAAACATTGTAGTTTTATTCAAAAAAAAGATGGTATTTTCGAATTAACTGAAGAAGGTAAAAAGAATATTTTTAAAGCGAATGATTCCATGACATCTAATTCTTTGAGAACTTTGGCTTTTGCTTATAAAAAAGTAGATATTTTTTCTGAAGAATCTTTTGAAGAAGATTTGATATTTATTGGATTAGTAGGGATGGAAGATCCTCCGAGAGAAGAAGTAAAAGAAGCTATTGGACAATGCCATAATGCAGGGATAGAAGTAAAAATGATAACTGGAGACAATAAAGAAACGGCTTTTGCTGTTGGAAAAGAGATAGGTTTAATTGGAAAATTAATGGAAGGGTACGAGCTAGAAAACATTACAGACGATGAACTTGCTAAAATAATTCCTTCCATTTCAATTTTTGCCAGAGTAAAACCAGAGCATAAATTGAGAATTGTTAAAGCCTTAAAATCAAATGGTGAGATAGTAACAATGACCGGCGACGGAGTGAATGATGCTCCAGCACTCAAAGAGGCCCATATTGGCGTAGCTATGGGAAAGAACGGAACAGATGTTTCTCGCTCGGTAGCGGACTTAACTTTGAAAGACGATAATTTTAGTACGATTGTTTTAGCAATTAGTGAAGGTAGAACGATTTTCAAAAATATCCGTAAATTTGTTACTTATCAATTGTCTTGTAATTTTGCGGAATTGGCAATTTTATTTATAGGAGTATTACTTTCTCCATTACTAGGTTGGCATGTTCCCATATTGCTTGCACTACAAATACTTTTTATGAATCTTATTACTGATAATTTCCCGGCAATAACCTTGGGGCTTAATCCTCCCTCAAAAGATGTTATGGTTGAAATACCCAGAAGAAATTCTGATATTCTTGATAAAAAATTCATAGGATTGTTAGTTTTCAATGGAACCCTAATGATGTTTTTTGTTCTTTTGACTTATTTCTTCACCTTTAATGTTATAGGTAAAAGTGTTGAATATTCAAGGACAGTCGCATTATTTACATTAATACTTACAGAAATTGTTTCTGCCTTTAATTTCCGATCTTTTAGGAAAGGGGTTTTGACTAGGAGTTTATTTGTAAATCCATATTTATTTTATGCATCTATGATATCTTTGGTTGCAACTATTGTGGTGATTTATTCACCGTTAAATAGATTATTTGAAACTATTCCCCTGAAATTTGATGGGTTTATGGTGGCAATTTTTGTTGCCTTCTTGATGATCCTAATTTTTGACACGCTAAAACTAATAAACAACAAAAAGAGATTTTTTGATTTAGAACATTCATAGATAAGAATAATTATCTAACGGGTTTTTCTTCTTTTATATCTTTGGCATGGTCGATAAACAGGATGCCTTTTAAATGGTCGGTTTCATGTTGAAAAATTTGAGCAAGCAATCCTGATGCACCACGAGTGAATTTTTTACCATTTTCATCATAGGCGGTAACGGTTGCCTTTTTAGAACGATGAGTTTTGCCATAGAGCCAACGAACTGAAAGACATCCTTCTGGTACCCAATCTTTTTCTCGGGAGAGTTTTGAAATTTTCGGATTTATAAAAACCAAATCTTTTGGGATTTCTTTTTCTGGTATTTTTATTTCTGGGTCAAACCTAGCAAAATCTTGGTGAAAAATTTTTCCGGAAACAACAAAAATAGAAAGTGAATATCCGATTTGCGGAGCAGCAATTGCTACTCCGTCCGATTGACTTTTTAACGCTCCGGACATTTCTTTTATAATTTTTTGTATTTTAGGAGTAGAAATTTCACGAAGCGGTATTTCCTTAGCATTTTCTCGTAAGACGCTATCTTCCTTTTGAACGATTTTTTTTGGCATTTTTTTACTTATCCCGTTAGAAGTCGCGAGGGCTCACAGCGGGAATTTACTTCTAATGGGACTATTTAATTTCTTTTAAATAATCCAAAAGCTTAGAGAGTTTAATAGTCTCTTGAGAACGATTGGACATATTTCGAACAATTACTGAATCGGTCAAAGCTTCTTTCAGTCCAAAAATTAAAACGTACGGAATGCCCGACCTTTCTGCCGTTGCTAGTTGAGAGCCTAGACTGTCTTTTGATAAAGATTGAGCCATCGGGATATGGGCTTTTCGTAGAATTTCAATTACATTCAAGCTTTTCAGCTTTGCTTCCGAGCCTAATTGTACAAAATATATTTTTGGTTTTTTGATTATTCGGGGGCAAAGTTTCTTGTACCAAGGAGAAGCGATAATTCGATCTACGCCGATAGAAAAACCAACAGCGGGGATATCTTTCTTGCTCCCAATTTGTTTTGCGAGATAATCATAACGTCCACCACCGGCTAAAGTTAGAGGCAGTTCATTTTCTTCTCCTTTTTCTTCGATTATTTCAAAAACAGTTCGGGTGTAATACGAAAGTCCTCGCACTAGATTTTTATTTAGATTATAAGGGATACCCATTTCTTCCAAATATTCCAAGACTTCTTTAAAATGTTTTTTGCAAGAAGGACACAGGAAACTGACGGAGTCTGGAGCCTCTTGGTTTATCTCTATTGTTTTAGGATCTTTAGAATCCAGAATCCGCAGGGGATTGGTCTTTAGCCTCTCTCGGTCAATTGCCGGAAGACTGTTTAAATGCTTTCGATAATAGCTAGTAAGTTCTTTAATATAACTGTTTCGGCATTCTTTATCACCGATAGAATTTATATCAACGGAAAGATTTTGAGCACCTGCTTCTTCTAAAATATTCATCCCTACCTTTATCACCATTGCATCCATGATACTTTTATCGGATCCCAAGCAATCTAAATCAAATTGGTAAAATTGTCGGTAACGTCCACGTTGCGGATTGTCATGACGGAAAGTTGGGCCATATTGATAATACATTACTGGCTGAGGCATTGTTTGCATTCCGTGTTCAATATAAGCACGCATTAAAGAGGCAGTGTGTTCAGGACGAAGAGCCAAAACATCTTCGCCTTTTGTCTTTAAAGTATACATTTCCTTATCAATAATATCTGTCCCTGATCCTATCCCTGAAGTAAAAACTCTTTCATATTCAAGCATGGGAGTTTCGATTGGTTTGAAGCCGTAGTATACAGCCACTTCTTGTGCTTTTTCGAAAAAACCCTGGAAGTTGTAATATTCCTCGTTCATAATGTCTCTCATTCCCTTTGGAGTTTGGATTTCTTTAGAAGTATTTTTGGATTGTTTCATTTTATTTTTCATCCCGTTTATAAGCAGGTTGTGGTCTTTACCTTTATAAAAACTTTTGTCTGCTAGTTAATTTAATAATTTTTTATTTTTTCCCATTACATTCCACAACCGCGGCTTCTAACGGGATTCATATTATTCTGCTTGTTTATAAGCGCCAGGCATAAAATCTATTTTATTAATTGGTAATAGTCGTAAAAAAGCTTTTCCAACCAAAAGGTTTTTTGGAACTGCGCCCCAATACCTTGAGTCAGAGCTGGCTGGTCGATTGTCGCCCATGACAAAATACTGGTCTTGCCCCAATTGCATATGGCCATCGATTCCACCGGTGTTTACAATAAAAGATTGATTTAGTTTAAATCCTTCCGGGTGTTCTTGGTTAGTGATAGTTACATCGTTTCCTACGACATCTACTTTCTCTCCAGGCAGACCGATGATTCTTTTAATGAAATATATTTTAGGATTATTGGGATTTTTAAAAACAACCACATCGTCTCTTTGAGGTTTGCCTATCAGGTAAGATAATTCATCGATGATTAAGTATTGACCATCAGAGAAAGTGGGGACCATCGAAGATCCCGAAACGATAAAAGGCTGAGCGATAAAAACCCGGATGGGGACTACAATCAAAACGGCTACGATTGCAAAACGAACCAACTCCCAAAACGCCTGCGCGTTTGTTTTTGTTTTTTGATTTTCCATGGTGTCATTTTACCACATCTTTCTCTTGACACAACCAGTAAATTTGTTTGATAATATTGTGAGTTATTTTCTGTATGTTAAGATAAAACTATGAAATTAGTTGTTGGTTTAGGGAACCCAGGAGAAGAATACAAAGAGACGAGACATAATACCGGATGGATTATGCTTGATTTTCTTTTAGGCAATAAAGTTGAATGGAAACCTGCCAATGGTACAAAATTATTTTATTATAAAGATGTAATCGGCGGAAAACCAACAGAATATATCAAGCCGACGACTTTTATGAATAACTCTGGCGTTGCGGTAAAGTTCGTACAAGAAAAACATAAATTAAATTTGAAAGATATTGTTGTTATTTATGATGACGCTGATTTGCCGATAGGTAAAATGAAAATCTCTTACGACAGATCTTCTGGTGGTCACAATGGACTCGAATCAATAATTAAAAAATTAAAATCGCGCGAATTTGTACGCATTAGAGTTGGTATCGCACCTAGTACTCCGTCAGGAAAAATAAAGAAACCAAAAGGGGAGAAGGCAATGCTTAAATTTCTCCTCGGTAAATTCAAAGATCCAGAATTAAAAGAACTCAAAAAACTTTCTAAGAAAATAGAAGAGGCGCTAGAAACCATTTTTACCGAAGGTAAAGATAAGGCTATGAGTCTATATAATTAATAAGATAGGGCAATATGTCCTTAATTTAAGGCCTTTTATAGTCCTTGACCCTGTCGCTCGCGAGCGACGGGGTTGACTTTTGATTTCCAATATGGTATACTGTAAGAGTATTTAGCACCTTAAAAATATTCATGATTTTTGAGTGTAGAAAGCATCCTGTAAAGAAAAAGCCATTTTCTTTTTAGAGTGCTTTCTATACTTATTTTGTATATAAGTAAAAAAGAACGTCCAAGGTTGGGTTTCGCGACAAGACCGACAATTGCATATGCAAAGACAAAAATATCATGAAAACAAAACTGTTTTTTTATTTCACAATCATTGCCCTCGTGGCATTTGTAATCGGAATGTTCATTGCTGGAGAATTTGATTTCAACTTCAACGACGAAGAGGTAGACCCTATAATCATTTTTGGGAATACTATGTCAGTGCTTGGTTTTATCGCCTCGGCCCTAGCGGGAATCATCTGGCTGGTGGTACTGATAAAGAAATCACTGGCAGAATACCGAGGATTTTATTTCTATAGCGGGGTGATTTTTCTCGGAATACCGGTTTCCTTCCTGACAAGATTCATGGTCCATGCCATCGTTGAGTTTGGATCTCTGCACGGCGGAACATATCCGATGTATTCATTTCTCTGGTGGTCCTTTGTTTCAGCCATGGATACCCCTCCCTTCTGGTTTTGTCTCGGGGTATACTTGATAATCATCACCGGCGTGCTTTTGTTCATCAAAAAGCCAGAAAAAGTAAAGGTTGTGGAATAACCATTATCCGGACCCCGGAACTATGGAAGGATCCCTTTCATTTCAATTCCGGGGTTCTTTCATTTCCAGGTGAATTTCACACTTCTTTTACTGCTTCGATTATTATACTTTTTTCACCGTTACGGAGAGAAACTTTACCGGATAGGGCGATACATTTTTCCGGAACAAAAGTTTCAATTGATTTCGAGAAAATAGAAGGGAAAGCCACCGCTTCGATAGAATCTGTTAGATCAGAAATTTTTAAAAAAGCCATTCGTTCGTTATTTTTTGTTATCACTTGTCTTGCCGTTTCAATAATTCCGGCAATTGTGACTTGCATACCGTTGCCGATTTCTTCTTTTATTTTTTTAATATTCATATCTCTTTTTTCCAATTTGTCACGAATCCGATCCAAAGGATGTCCCGAAATATAAAGACCAAGCAATTCTTTTTCCCAGAGTAATTTGTCTTTTTGAGTTGCTTCTTCTGCATTTTTTAACTTAAATTCTGGTGCTTTTACTTCTGCCATTCCACCAAAAAGAGAAACTTGATTTTGGGCTTGCTTGCCGGCTTCTTTATTGTACCCAAGCATTTCTTCCATATTAGCAAGCAAAATTCCACGTTCCCCGATGTCGTCCATGGAACCCGATTTTATCAGAGCGTCCATTGATTTCTTAGTTAAATTTTTATGTTTTACTCTATCTAGGAATTCGGTTATTGATTTATATTTTCCATTTTTCTTTCGTTCTCCAATGATTGCATCAGAAATATCGGTACCAAGATTTTTAATAGTGTAGAGTCCGAAACGGATTTTCGCGCTTTTATTTTTGGGACCAATAGGGGATTCTAAATCTTCTGGCAAGCAAGTAAAGCCACCAAAACTTTCGTTGATGTTGGGCGGAAGTACTGCAATTTTCATTTTTTTACATTCATCAATTATTTCAGAAATTTTCTCTACGTCACCTGATTCAGCGGTAAGGATTGCAGTCATATACTCTACCGGATAATGTGCTTTCATGTAAGCGGTCTGATAAGCAACTTTTCCATAAGAGGCTGCGTGTGCTTTATTGAAACCATAGGCTTGAAAAGGTTCAAAAAGTTTCCACAATTTTTCGGCAAATTCCGGAGTTTGTCCGTTGGCGATTATTCCTTTAGTAAATTTTTCATATTGGGCGGCCATTTCTGCTGGAATTTTTTTACCGACTGCTTTTCGGAACTTATCGGCTTCTTCCCAGTTGTAACCTGCCATTTCAAGCGCACAGAAAAGAAGGTCGTCTTGATAAACAATCAATCCATAAGATTCGGTCAGGAATTTTTTCATTCTTGGATCTAAATATTTTATCAATCTTGGATTGTGTTTGCGTTTAATATATTCTGGGATCGATTCCATTGGTCCTGGGCGGTAAAGTGCGACCATAGCATTAATGTCGTGGATCGTGGTTGGTTTTAGTTCTTTCAGGTATCTGGTCATCCCTGCTCCATTTAATTGGAAAAGCCCTTCGGTTTGCCCAGAGGCAAGCAGGGCGAAAGTTGTTTTATCATCCAGTGGAATACGTTCAATATCAATATCAATATCGTAAAATCTTTTTACCAGACTTATTGCATCTCCCAAAATGGCTAAATTCCGGATACCTAAGAAATCGAATTTTAAAAGTCCGGCTTCTTCAATACTGTACATATCATATTGGGTAATCACTTTTCCTCCTTTCGGATCGAATTGGGTTGGAGTGTATTCCGATAAAGGCTTTGGGGCGATAACCACACCGGCTGCGTGCACTGAAATGTGCCTGACGCAACCTTCCAATTTTTTTGCCAAGTCAATAATTTCTTTCGTGTCTTTTTCTTTTTTATAAGCATCAGCGAGTTCTGGGACAATTTCCATTGCATGATCAATCGTCATTGGCATTCCTTGAGAACCCAAAGGAATCATTTTAGAAATACGATCTCCGATTGCATAAGGATGTCCCAAGGCTCTGGCCACATCTCGGACTGCACCACGAGCCATCATAGTACCAAAAGTTCCAATTTGAGCTACTTTATCTTCGCCGTATTTTTGTTTGGCATATTCGATCATTTCATCACGTCTATTGTCGGCGTAGTCCATATCAATATCGGGTGGGGAAGGACGATAAGGGTTCAAGAATCTTTCGAAAGGTAATTTATATTCAATAGGATTCACATTGGTGATTCCTAAAAGATAAGTAACCATTGAACCGGCAACTGAACCTCGAATAGTGGTTAAAATATTTTTTTCTTTAGCATATCGAAGCAGATCGCCGACCACCAAGAAATAAGGGGTGTAGCCTTTGTTAAAAATAATTGCCAGTTCATATTCTACTCGGTCTTTGATTTCAGGAGTCTCCGTGAGTCCCAATCTTTTATAACCGTTTTCAATCAGTTCTCGCATTTTGGTTTCGTAGCTTTTCCCTTCTTCAATTATAAAATTAGGGAAAACCCATTTCCCAAGTTCAATTTCTACGTTACATCTTTCTGCGATTTTTAAACTATTAGTTAGGGCCTCGGGAATATCTTTAAAAAGCTCCGAAGCTTTTTTGGGGCCAATTAAAGAATAATCTTCTTCTCCAAAAGTAAATTTATTTTCATCATTTACATCAGAATTTGTTTGAATAGCCAACAATGTTTCGTGTGCTTTAGCATCGTCTTTTTCCGGATAATGTGAGTCGAAAGTTGCCACAGGGGGAATGTTAAATTTTTTGCTTATTTCAATTAAGGCAGAACGGACTTTTTCATCACCCTCAACACTGGGGTGTTTCATTATCTCTATAAAATAGTTTTCTTTTCCAAAAATGTCTTGATACTCTTTTATTATTTCTTCCGCTTTCTGTGTATTGTCATTTAATAATGCTTGAGAGAGTTCTCCACCGAGACATCCCGAAAGACAAATAATTCCACTTGAGTATTTACGCAAAATTTCTTTGTCCATTCTGGGCTTATAATAATAACCTTCCAGGTTGGAGAGAGATACAAGTTTAATGAGATTTTTATATCCCTCAATATTTTTTGCAAGTAAAGTTAAATGATATCGTTTATTATCGATTCCGGGCTCCTTGTCGTGTCGAGTTCGCTCCGCAATGTATGCTTCGACTCCAATAATTGCCTTGATCCCTTCTTTTTTTGCCAGTTTATAAAACTCTATTGTTCCGTACATATTGCCGTGGTCAGTGATGGCCAATGCCGGCATTTTGTATTTCTTGGCGAGTTTTACTAAGTTTTCAACCTTTGAAAGCCCATCTAAAAGGCTGTAATGGGAATGCGTATGGAGATGTACGAAATTCGAGGTTTCTTTTTCCATTGTGCCTATAATAACATAAATTTATCTTAAATTTGAAATTAGATAAGTAGCAATAATCGCGGCAGTTTCGCCTCGAAGAGTGAGATGTCCTAGCGATGCAATGTGGAAATTATTTTCGCGGACGAGTGTTATTTCTTCTGGTGTCCAGCCACCTTCGGGGCCGATGAAAATATTTATTTTTTCTATTTTGATGGCTGAACTGTTAAGTGGCGAACCTGAACTATCGAATAGAAATTTTTTTCCTTCTAAATTTTTTATTGCATCTATGAATTTTATAGGCTCGGAAATTTCTGGCACAGTATTTCTATCTGATTGCTCACTTGCTTCGTGAGCGATTTTTCGCAAGCGTTCTATATTTAATCCTGTTTTTACGGTACGGGCAGAAATTATTGGTATGATTTTTGATGCACCACATTCTGTAGCTTTTTGGACCACCAATTCAAAATTTTCCTTTTTAAGGACAGCACAAAAAAGAATGACATTGTTGTCTGGTATTTTTTTATTATCCATTTTTTCTTTTATTAAAACGTCAATGTCGTTTTTATTTATTTTCGAAATCTCAACTAAAACGGAGATGCCTTGATTGTCACAGAGTTCTATTTTTTCACCTATTTTCAATTTCAAGACAAGGGCTATTTGCTTGGCTGTCTCACCAGTTATCTTGAGTTCTTTTTTAGTTAAATCAAAATTTCCAATAAATCTATGTATTTTTGCCATACTTTTATACTAGCATATTCAACAAACATTTTGTTATAATACGTCTACTATGGAAAACAAAAAAATTCGTGTTGGAATAAATGGTTTCGGGAGGATTGGTCGAGCGTTTTTGAAAGTTTCTTGGGACAGGCCTGAGATAGAGATTGTTGCAGTTAATGATTTGGGTTCGATTGAAAGTTTGGCATATCTTCTTCGCCATGACACTGTCTATCGAGATTGGGGACATAAAGTTGAAATTTCTGGAACAGATTTGATTATTGATGGTAAGAAAGTAAAATTTGTTTCTGAAAAAGATACTACAAAACTTCCATGGAAAGAACTCGGAGTGGATGTTGTAGTTGAATCAACTGGATTATTTACTTCATTTGATAAAGCAAAATTCCATCTTGATCAAGGTGCAAAGAAAGTTGTGATAAGTGCTCCATCAAAAGGAGGTGACGGTAGTGTTAAAGGAGAAACGATATTACTTGCAGTAAATGAAGAAAAATTTGGTACTTGTGATATTACTTCAAATGCGTCTTGTACGACAAATGCCACAAGTCCTTTGATTGCAATTTTACACGAAGCTATTGGGATTGATAAAGCAATATTAAATACTGTGCATGGTTATACCGGAACACAAGCCCTTGTCGATGGTCCAAGTAAAAAAGATTTGAGAGAGGGACGCGCTGCAGCGCAAAATATTGTTCCATCTTCAACGGGTGCAGCAATCGCTGTGACTGAAGCATTTCCGGAACTGAAAGGACTCTTTGATGGAATATCAATTCGTGTTCCTGTGCCAGCGGGTTCAATCGTGGATGTTACTTTTATTGCGAAGCGAAATACTACAAAAGAAGAAGTAAATGAAATTTTAACTAAAGCATCATTGGACCCTCGTTGGAAAAATGTTTTTACTGTTACCGATGAACCACTTGTTTCTTCTGATATTTTAGGAAACTCACATGCCTCTATTGCTGATCTTGCTATGACTCGTGTGGTGGGAGGAAACTTAGTAAAAGTTCTCGGTTGGTATGATAACGAAATGGGGTATACTTACACACTAGTCGATCATGTAATTAAAACAGGGGGAACAATCAAATGAAAAAAATAATTTTATCCTCAATTTTAATAATTATAGTAATAGCGTTTTTCTTTTTACCTTTAGTGAAGAGATCTTGTGATAATTTTACCCCGATTTTTGATAATACAGGGAAAGTTATAGGCAATGGAGCTCAACCCTGCCATTCTTATATATCAATTTATAAATATATTTCTTTAAATTTTTAATAATATGAAAATATATATTGGCAGTGATCATACTGGATATGAATTGAAATCAAAACTAAAAAATTATTTAGAAGAGCTTGGGTTAGGATATGAAGTAGAAGATAAGGGTGCACTTGAGTATAACAAAGATGATGATTATCCAGATTTTATCAAAAAAGTGGCCGAAGCAGTAGCGGGAGATGTCGAAAGTAAAGGAATAATTATTGGAGGTTCGGGACAAGGCGAAGCGTTTTGCGCCAACAAAACAAAGGGAATTCGAGCGGTAGTTTTTTATGGTCCCAAAGAGCCAGTAGCTGCAGTAGACGTAGAAGGCCACCAGAGTATCGATCCCTTTGAAATTGTGAAACTTGCTCGAGAACACAACAATGCCAATATTCTTTCTTTGGGTATTCGTTTTATGACTTTTGATGAAGCAAAATTTGCGATTGAACTTTTTTTGGCTACTAAATTTTCTGGGGCGGAAAGACATATTCGCCGAATTAGTAAAATAGATTAAATATGATTGATGTTATCCCGGCAATTTTGCCGAAAAATTATGAAGATATGAAAAACAAGATCTCGTTAGTACGAGGGATTGTGCCAATTGCGCAGATCGATTTATGTGACGGAGTTTTTGTCCCTTCAAAAACTTGGCCTTTTTCTACTGGAGGGTTTCAAGATGATAAATTCTTGAGGATTATGAATGAAGATGAAGGAATGCCTTTTTGGGAAGATATTGATTTTGAGCTTGATTTGATGGTGGCGGATGCGGTAGAAAATTTTGATCTATATGTCAAACTTGGAGCAAAGAGAATTGTTTTCCATCTTGAGGCGGTGGGTGATTTGGGAGAATTCAAAAATTTCCTGGAAGGGATGGATGTATATGTTCGTGATGCGGTGGAAATCGGAGTGGCGATAGATATTAAAACCCCACTTGAGGATATTTATCCACTTGTAAATTATATTGATTTTGTGCAGTGTATGGGGATCGATCTAGATGGATATCAGGGGGAAGAGTTTGACGAAAAAGTTTTAGAAAAAATAAAAACCCTAAAAGAAAAATATTCTAATTTAATTATTTCAGTCGATGGAGGAGTAACTTTTGAAACAGCCGTGCTTTTGGCAGAAGTGGCAACGGATCGCCTGGTCGCTGGTTCAGTGATTTTTAAATCAAATAATATTAGGGAAACTATTAATGAATTAGAAAATACGTTATAATTTACTTAGCATGTATTTATCTGAACAAAAAGAAACAGAACTGGCGAAAAAAGCAAATGAAATTCGTCAGTCGATTATAGAAATGCTTGTTGAAGCAAAAAGTGGGCATACAGCTGGCCCGCTTGATATGGCGGATATTTTTACTCTTTTTTATTTTCATATTTTACGACATGATCCTAAAAATCCATTTTGGGAAGAACGTGATAGGGTTATTTTATCCAATGGACATATTTGTCCTGTTTTGTACGCTACTATGGCCCACGCTGGATATTTTCCCGTAGAAGAATTACAAACTTTGAGAAAATTTGGCTCACGACTCCAAGGTCATCCACATAGAGAATTTATGCCTTGGCTTGAAACTTCTTCAGGGCCACTAGGGGAGGGGCTTTCGCAAGCAATTGGTATGGCATTGGCTGACAAGATAGATC
>Ga0172370_10005781_pt1 | contig 15822 bp, 17 predicted proteins | sample LakKiv5m_FD_114538 | JGI IMG/M metagenome (GOLD analysis project Ga0172370, IMG submission 114538) | Freshwater microbial communities from Kabuno Bay, South-Kivu, Congo - kab_022012_11.5m | ecosystem: Environmental > Aquatic > Freshwater > Lake | place: Democratic Republic of the Congo...
ATTCAAATCTATCCCGTTGAAGGAAAACTTGGAGTCTTCACTCCGGAACAAGCCGAAGAAGCAATCCGCCCCGTAAGCGCATATTATATGCCCCGCACAAAGGTTATCGAAGTTGAAAATACGCATAACCGCGCGAGCGGCGCCATCCATCCGATTGAAAATATTATTGCGCTGAAGAATGTCGCCACGAAACACCATCTCTACTTTCACCTTGACGGCGCAAGAATATGGAACGCTTCCGCTGCCACCGGAATTTCGGTTTCAGATTACGCTTCGCATTTCGACACAATCTCATGCTGTTTATCAAAAGGATTGGGCGCTCCGGTTGGTTCTATCATTGCCGGTTCAAAAGAATTTGTTGATAAAGCGTTTCGCGTTCGCAAAGCATGGGGCGGAGGAATGCGGCAAGTCGGAATTCTTGCGGCGGCGGGATTATTCGCTTTAAAAAATAATAGAGAACGTTTAACGGAAGATCATGAAAAAGCACAAATGCTTGCAAAAGCAATTTCCGCAAATCCAAAATTAAAAGTGAACATGGAAGCCGTTCAAACAAACATTATCATTTTTGAACCGCTGACGATGGCGGTTGAAGAAGCTCAAATAAAATGTAAAGAAAAAGGTTTGCTCCTTTCTGTTGGAACCGCTAATGCGTTGCGCGCGGTTACGCATCTTGACGTAAGTTTTGATGAAGTTGAAAAGGCAAAACAAATTTTGGATGAAGTTTTTGGGTAGAACCGCGAAACCTTAATATAGTATTGAACCGACAGTAGTTAGGTTAGTGATTATTTTTTAATGTAACAAATAAAAGGTGGTAGCAGTTGTCCCGGTATAAGGGACAACTGAAAATGAAATCAATTGATACATATTTCTTTGTAATTTTCATTTACGGTTTTTAGGTTTTGTAGATCAAATTTTGGAGATAAGTTTTTATGGATTTTAAAGATTATAAACATCGCACTTCCGTTACGGTGCGGTTTCACGAGGTTGACATGTTAGGCGTTTGCAACAACGCTGTTTATCTCAATTATTTTGAATACGCCCGGCTGCAATACATAAAAGATGTTGGACTGCTTCCCGAAGCCGGGATATTTACAGACGGCGACGTTTATTTTATGGTGAGGAACGAAGTTAATTATAAATCTCATGCTTTTTACGATGAAAAATTATTGATCTTCAGCCGTGTGGCTTTTATAAAAAATTCTTCTTACGGATTTGAACACATCATTTTAAAAGAGAGCACAGGCAAGCTGGTTGCAGACGGCGCCGGAGTTTTTGTTCACGTTGATGCAAAAACCAAAAAGCCGATCAGCATAAAACAACACATGATTGATGTGATAAAAAATTATGAGCCGGATCTAAAAATTTTACGATAAGAAATAACTAATTTAGGAGGATCGTATGGCAACAAAATCAAATAGACAAATCGTTTTTGATATTGAAACAAGCGGATGTAAACTTGCAGACCTCGCGGAAAGCCAGCAGGAATATCTACTTCGCGAAGCTTTAAAAGAACAGGACGAAACCATTCGGCAGCAAAAAACAGATGACGCGGAAAGATTTTTAAGTTTATATCCTTTTACGGCAAAGGTTGTTGCAATTGGAATGTTCGACGTGCAGCATGAAAAATCTTTTGTCTATTACGAAAATGAAACGGAAGACGAATGGCAATCCGAAGATGGGAAAATTGTTTATAAAGCTTTCCCGGAGAAAATCATGCTCGAACGATTTTGGCATGTAATGGAAAAAACCGATCAGGTGATAACGTTTAACGGAAGAAATTTCGACATTCCTTTTTTGATGATGCGCTCCGCAATGCTGAAAGTAAAGCCTTCAAAAAATTTTATGGGATACCGTTTCGATACCAAGCTCCACGTTGATTTGCTGGAACAATTTACCTTTTACAGCGCTACACGAAAATTTAATCTCGATTTTTATTGCCATGCTTTCGGTGTACAAACGCCAAAATCGCATGAAGTTTCCGGAATGGAAGTACAAAATTTATATCAAGCGGGAAGGATTAAAGACATTGCGGTTTACTGCGGAAAAGATATTGTAGCTACCTATAAACTTTTCAAAATTTGGGAAGAGTATGTGAAGGTACCATAAAAAATGCCGGCACTCATCACCGGCATTTTCATTCATTCGTTCACTATCTGAGGTCTTTATCTTCTTTAATTATTTTCTTTACTTTTTTCTTTTCACCTTTAGCCGGGGCAACATCTTTTTCGGAATCGTTTTTATGTTCCTTAATGTATTTTTCCGCATCGGCGCCTTCAAACATTTCAACGGTTTCGGTTCCGTTTTCTTTTGTGGTTACGGTAACAGATTTATTTCCATCTCTTTTTTCTATAACAATTTTTTTATGGACTTTGTTCCCGCCAAAAGCATCCATAAAATCAGAAACATCAAACCGGAAATTGCTGTCTAAGCCATTACCGTGGAAAAAATTAAATTTGTGCGCCGGCAAAGAAATCTCGTCAACATCAGCGTCTCCTATTTCATCGCAGTTAAAAGTTTTACAATCTCCTCGGCTTCATCGCCGGTAAAGGTAACGGTTCCTTTATCGGTTTTCACTTCAACGCTTTGGGCTTTGCCGTCAATCGTTTTAAGCTTTTCTTTTAGGTTTTTTTCCTGCGCAAAACCAACGGCGGCAATTGCCGCGCAAAGAACGAATGTTAAAAGTAGTTGTTTTTTCATCTCTTTATCCTTTCTGTTTTTGAATTTAGATGGATGAGCGGAGGAAAAGTTCCGCCGGTGCCGGAGCTAATTCTTTATTCAAACTTAAATTAAATCGTTATATTTTAGATAGAAAAAATTAACATTCGAAAAGAAAAATGACTGAACCCGAAATAACTTTAGCGCTTGCATTAGAACATGGAATAAATGAAGAAGAATTCGAAAAAATTTGCCGGATTCTTGATCGCACACCCAACTTTACCGAACTTGGAATTTTTAGCGTAATGTGGAGCGAACATTGCAGCTACAAAAATTCAATCGCGCTGTTAAAAACACTGCCCCGCAGCGGAGGCAAACTGCTCGTTGGCGCGGGAGAAGAAAATGCAGGTTTAGTTGATATCGGCGACGGTTTAGCCGTTGCTTTTAAAATAGAAAGTCATAATCATCCTTCTGCCGTAGAGCCGTATCAAGGCGCCGCTACGGGCGTTGGCGGAATTATGCGCGATATTTTTACCATGGGCGCAAGACCGATCGCTTCATTAAATTCTCTCCGTTTCGGATCGTTAAAAGATGCACGAACCCGCTATTTGTTTGACGGCGTTGTAAAAGGAATTGGAGATTACGGAAATAGTTTCGGCGTTCCTACCGTTGCCGGCGAAGTTTATTTTGATGAGTGTTATCAAGGCAATCCCCTTATTAATGCAATGGCGGTTGGAATTGTAAAAATCGGGCAGACCGCTTCGGCAACCGCCGAAGGTGAAGGAAATCCGGTGATGATCATCGGCTCTTCAACCGGTAGAGATGGAATTCACGGAGCCACATTTGCATCGGTAGAAATTTCGGAAGAATCGGAAGCGAAACGAACTTCTGTGCAAGTCGGCGATCCGTTTACAGAAAAACTTTTACTCGAAGCTTCATTAGAAATTATAAGAGAAGGCTTGATAGTTGGAATACAGGATATGGGCGCGGCAGGAATTTCCTGTTCAACTTCCGAAATGAGCGCAAAAGGAAAATCCGGAATGAAGATCGACCTTACAAAAGTTCCGCTTCGCGAAGCCGGAATGTCTGCATACGAGATCATGCTTTCCGAAAGCCAGGAACGAATGCTTGTGGTTGCAAAAAAAGGCTGCGAAAATAGAGTAAAAGAAATTTTTGAAAAATGGGATTTGCACTGCGAAACAATCGGCGTGGTTACAAACAACGGAAAATTGGATATTGAATATCTCGGTGAAAAAAAAGCGGAACTTCCGGCATACGAATTAGTGCTCGGCGGCGGTGCGCCCGTCTATTACCGCGAAACCGCAGAACCGGAATATTTGTATGAAACGCGAAACTATCCCATTACTGAAGTTCCCAAGCCGGAAAACATTTCCGAAACATTTTTAAAAGTCTTTTCTTCCCCGAACATCGTTTCGAAAAAATGGGTGTATGAACAGTACGATTCAATGGTTCGCACCAACACGGTAGTTGGTCCCGGATGCGACGCTGCGGTTATCCGCATTAAAGGAACGAACAAAGCGCTTGCGGTAAAAACGGATTGCAACGGAAGATATGTCTATCTCAATCCGAAAGAAGGAACAAAGATTGCCGTTGCCGAATCTGCGCGAAACGTAGTTTGCAGCGGCGGAATTCCGCTTGCAATTACAAATTGTTTAAATTTTGGAAATCCCTACAAACCGGAAGTCTATTGGCAATTCAGTAAAGCGATTGAGGGAATGGGCGACGCCTGCCGGTTTTTCGATACTCCCGTTACCGGTGGGAATGTTAGTTTTTATAATGAGTCGCCGGACACTTCCGTCTATCCAACGCCGGTTATCGGTATGGTTGGATTGATTGAAAATTGCAATAACATTATGACTTCTTATTTTAAAAATGAAGGAGATTTGATTTACGTTCTCGGTGAAGATTTTGAAGAGATCGGCGGAAGCGAATATCTAAAAGTGATTCATAAAGTTGTTGCGGGCGAATGCCCCAAAATTGATCTGGAAAAAGAGAAACAACTGCATGAAATCGTTTTAGAATTGATCGACAAAAAGCTCGTCAACTCGGCGCATGATGTTTCCGACGGAGGCGTTATTACGGCGCTTGCAGAGTGCTGCATTATGAATGAAGCAAAACCGCTTGGAGCAGAAATTTTACTTGATATTAAAACCCGCGAAGATTTTACCTTCTTTTCAGAATCGCAAACGCGCTTGATTATTTCCGTTTCGCCCGCAAAGAAAGAAGCATTTGACGCGCTGGTCTCCGGTAAATTTTTCCCGGTAGTGCAAGTTGGAAAAGTCGGCGGTAAAACGTTTGAAATAAATAACCACAAGATTAATCTTCTTCTGCTTTCAAATATTTATTATAACACGATAAGTAAGTTGATGGATCCTCAATAATGATGGGATCAAACGGATGTTAGGCTATCTTAAAAAGTTCACGCTGCTTTATAAAATCTCGCCCGATTTTAAAAAGTTCGTCGATTCCGTGAAGCATTATATCGTCGGGATGTATTACAAAACCGACGAGCATCATTTGTTTCTTTTTGCCGGCGGACTTGCATTCTCGCTCTTCGTTTGTATTATTCCTTTTAACCTCATTCTTTTCTGGATACTCGGATATTTTTTAGATTCTTCCGCGGTAGAAATACAGATCAATCATTTAATTGATACGATAATTCCGTACGCGGTTTATGCTGATTTTGCAAAAAATGTTTTGTACAAAAGAATTAACGAGGTAATTGAATATCGCAACATCGCCGGATTTATTGGCGTTACCGGTTTATTTTTTGCCGCAAGCGGTTTCTTGAGCAGCTTGCGCACCGTGCTTAATAAAATTTTCGGCGCTGCCGAAGATATTAATTTCTTGCTTGGATACCTGCGTGATTTTATCACCATCATAATCGTCATTTTCGTTTTTCTTGTAGCTACAATTTTCTTACCGATGATTGATGTTCTGCGTGAAGCCTCGCAGCAGTTGGGAATTTTTGAATTTCTTCAATACGGAATTTTTCAAAAAATCTTTACTTCACTTCTTTCCATTGTGCTGATCTTTTCTCTTTTTGCATGGCTTTACAAATTTGTTCCGACGGTAAAAATCACGAAGAATGGCGTACGGTTTGGCGCGCTGTGGGCGGCATTGTTATGGGAAATTGCAAAGCAGGTCTTTGGTTTTTACATTTACAATTTTGCTACGCTGGGGAAGATTTATGGTACTTACGCACTGGTGGTTGTTATCGCATTTTGGATTTATTATACCGCAGTTGTCTTTATCATCGGTGCAGAAATGGGGAAACTTTTTGACGAAAAAAGAAATCAAAAAAGCGCCAAACCAAATCCCTCACAGTTTACTTTATTTTCAAGATAATCCGCTCAACTATAAAATATTATAATTGATACCTATTGAGGTTCCTATAATTGTCGGATTCGAACCTTGTTTGGTAAGGTTCGAGGTGATGGTGAGATAAATATTATTTTCTACGTAGTACAAAAATGCCGCATCCAAATTATGAACCGGCGCCGATTTTATTCCGGGGTGTTTTACAAGATCAAATTTATATCCGGAAACAAAATTAATACGGTTGCTCAATTCATAAATAAAATCGAGGTTGGCGCGCACCGTATATTTTTTGAAGTACAGCGTATCAAGCGGCGAAAGAACATCAATCTTGAAATTAATTTGCGTATCCCAACTTATCGGAAAAGAATACCGCCCGCTCAAACTTGCTTCGGGTGAACCAACCTGCGAACGGTCGCTTGTTGAAGTAGGAATTGATACGCCTGCGGAAGTTAGCCAGCCGTAATAGCGCTCGTTTACTTTTTCGTTTATGTTGAATAATACCTGCCGGATTCTTTGAAAGCCGATTGACCCGATACCGCCGAATTCATCAATCATTCCGCTTTTCAGAATTTCCTTTTCGATATCATCAAACCAAAAAGTTTCGTACGTAGCTTGATACACCTCTTGATATTCTTGCTGCCTATCAATAATATTTGCGATGGCAATCATGGTTTCTTTGGGCAGATTGTTTTTGATTACTTCGTCTTGAATTAAATGTCCTTCAATACGAACTGCTTTAGCGAGCGCAGTTGCATTAATATATCGTCCGTAACCAAATCCCACGGTTATATCTGATTTAATTTGGCGGTAGTTTTCGTTATTCTGGTTTGTTGTATTTGATGAGCCGATATGCTGGGCAACAAGCTGCGCCGAGCCGAAAAAGTTTTCACTTTCTAAAAAATATTTGAGGAAACTTGCATCAATTTTAACGCTGTGATTATAATCGGCAAAATTTTTCCCCCCTGTTCCATCTACATTTAAAAACCAGGCCAACGGAAGGGAAGAGTAAAAAGTGGTATAAAGCAGGTGTCCTCTTGCAACGTTTGCCGTAACGTTCGAACCATTTTGCGACCAGTTCCAGTTGCCGTCAAAGCGGAAGACGGTTGCACGGCTGACCGGCACTTGATAATCGGTTACGTTTACTTTTTGCGAAAATGTAAAAGTGATTCCGACACAGCAGAAAAGGATGAAAAGCGAAAGACTCCTTTTCATAGTAGCTCCGAATGGTTTTTGATAAAATTGCGAAGCAAAATAGAAAAATATTTTTAAATAAGCTTGACTTGAAAGAAAAAATCACCTATTTTTAATCAGACAAAAAAATCTGATTATGAAATGGCAATAATATTTTCAAGAAAATGTGAACTCGGCATCCAGGCGGTGCTTTATCTTTCTTCAGTTGAAGGAAAAGAAATCGTTTCGGCTGAAGAGATTGCAAATGAACTAAAAATCCCGAAGGAATTTATTTCTAAAATTCTTCAAGAGCTAACTTCAAGCGGAATTGTATCTTCTAAAAAAGGGAAGATGGGAGGATTTTCACTCGCGAAAAATCCCGACAAGATTCACCTACTTGATATTGTGCTTGCAATTGACGGCTCGGAAATATTTTCCAAATGTGTTCTCGGATTTCCCCATTGTTCAAGCGAAACGCCCTGCCCGATGCACAACTCATGGTCCCAGTTGATTGATGAAACATTCAAAATGCTGAATGATGAAACGATCGACCGGTACAAAAATAAAGTTTTGAGAAAAATAGAATCGCTGAAGTAACATGAAAACCGGAAAAATGGAATTGGTGATAACAAATGAACATGGTTCATGGGCGGTAGTATTTGTTCCGATGCTCACCGCAATTCTCTCTGAAAAAAAATATACGCTGGAACTCTTTCCATTATTCTTCCTCATTTTCTTCTCATTCATGCTGTATAAACCGGCAGAAATTATTGCGAAGGGATGGACTGCCGGCAGTGGCGGAAGCGGGAAATCCAACAATGCAGTTTTTTCATTTTTTTTGTATGGAATTATTGCTTCCGGCTTTTTAGCTTACGAAATATTTTTTCTTCATAACTACTTTCTTTTAGTTTTTGGAGGAATGGCGGCAGTCATTTTTCTTGTTGAAGTTTTTGTTAAACCTTCGGGAAAGTTTTCGTTTTTAAGAGAAGTCCTCGGAGTTTTGATCTTAACCTCAACCGCGCCGATAACGGTTGCAGCCTTAGAAGGAACGATCACCGATTTTGCGCTCTCACTTTGGATTTTGAATTTTCTTTTCTTCACTTCCGGCGCTTGCTTTGTAAATTTTTTAATCGAAAAATTAGCGCTGGCAAAAGGGAAGAAAAGTGAAAGCGCTCTCTTCTCTGCAAAAAACATCCACTTCGTTTATCATTTTGCATTGAGTTTGTTTCTCATTTTATTTATCGCCTTTTTCCCGGAACAATATTTTAAAGTGCTGGCGTTCGTTCCAATGATTGTTCACGCCTACGTTATCTATTTCTCCGGAGACGTGGTGACCAACTTCAAACCGGTTGGGCTGAAGCTTTTAGCTCATTCATTAGTTTTCGCAGTTCTTTTATCAATCAATTAAATTTTTTTATGGTATAATCAGACTTTTATATCCGATAATGAACAAAACAAAAATTATAAAAAATTCATCCAAACCGATTCAACGTTACCGGTTTGTTAGTCAACTACTTTTCACGCTCCTTTGTCTCTGGATTGGAGTTGAGTTTTTCCTTTTCGTCCAATATTTGCAAGCAGATGGAGCGACTGCGTTTTACCGGCGTCCGCCGGGGGTGGATGGATTTCTCCCGATCAGTTCACTTATGAGCGTATATTATTTTTTGCTGACCGGCTCGGTGAATCAGGTTCATCCGGCTGGATTTTTTATTTTCATCGCCATTGTAGCGGTTTCGTTTGTGTTCGGTAAATCATTCTGCAGTTGGCTGTGTCCGGTCGGATTTCTCTCCGAACTCATCGGAGATTTTGGAGAAAAATTATTCGGCAGGAAGGTTCGTGTTCCAAAATATTTAGATTATCCGCTTCGCAGTTTAAAATATCTCATTCTGCTTTTTTTCAGTTATGCAATTTTTGTTGGGATGGATGCGCTTGCGCTTCAATTGTTCCTCGACAGCCCTTACAACATGGTTGCCGATTTAAAACTTTATTATTTCTTCGCGGACATTAGCCGGTTTTCTATAATTGTTCTTTCCATCCTTTTTGTTTTATCAATTATCATCAGAAATTTTTGGTGCCGGTACTTGTGTCCGTACGGCGCGTTGCTTGGCATCTTTTCACTTTTAAGCCCGAACAAAATAAAACGGAATGTTCCAAGCTGCATTGATTGCGGCTTGTGTTCAAAGGCTTGCCCTTCTTCTATCAAAGTAGATAAAGTAAAAATTGTTTTAAGCGATGAATGCACAACTTGCATGAATTGCGTTGACGCTTGTCCTGTTGCCGACACGCTTTCTCTTCAGCCGATAAAAACAAAAACTGCTATCGGCAAAAGTACGGTTGCTTTTGGCGTTGCCGGAATATTCTTAATTACCACTGCGATTGGAGTGTTCACCGGAAAATGGCAAAACAACATCAACAAAGAAAAATATCTCCTTCTTAACAAAAATATCGATCGCATCGGTCACGTAAGCAGTTACGACGAACTCGAAAAAGACGATACATTCATCCAACAACAAAATCGAAACAGTCAAACCCGGCAGAGGATCAAATGAGACCTTATAAAAATTATGTAAAATTTTCTTTCTTATTATTTTTTTCAGCATTCATTTCCTTATCCATTATAAGCTGCGATCAATCCGGCTCGGAAGAAATTGAAGGAAGCGAAGAAGCCGTTTTAACGGATGCGCCTAACGTTCCATCTCCAATAACCCGGACGCACGCAACAAAAGTTATCGTCAATCTCGAAACACAGGAAGTGGTTAAACGATTAGCCGACGGAGTTGAATATGTTTTCTGGACGTTCGGCGGAAATGTTCCCGGTAAATTTATTCGCGTGCGCGAAGGTGATTTAATTGAATTTCATCTTCACAACGATCCTACAAGCAAAATGCCTCACAACATCGATCTGCATGCCGTTACCGGCCCGGGCGGCGGAGCCACTTCATCATTTACGGCGCCGGGACACTCGTCAACATTTTCATTCAAAGCATTAAATCCCGGTTTATACGTCTATCACTGTGCAACTGCGCCTGTTGGTTTGCACATTGCAAACGGAATGTACGGTTTGATTTTAGTTGAACCGAAAGATGGGCTGCCGAAAGTTGATAAAGAATATTACATCATGCAAAGTGAATTTTATACCGAAGGGAATTACGGCGCCCCCGGTTTGCAGCCGTTTAGTGAAACAAAAGCTGTTGATGAAAATCCGCCGTACGTAGTTTTTAACGGCTCGGTTGGTGCGCTGGTTGGAGATAATGCAATCACTGCGCGCACCGGAGAAACCGTTCGACTATATATCGGCAACGGCGGACCGAATCTTATTTCTTCTTTTCATGTTATCGGCGAGATTTTTAATAAAGTTTATGGCGAAGGCGGAACGCGGGTCAATCAAAATAATGTGCAAACTACGCTTATTCCAGCCGGCGGTTCTTCAATTGTTGAATTCAAATGCGAAGTTCCCGGCACATTTATTTTAGTTGATCACTCGATTTTTAGAGCGTTCAACAAAGGCGCACTCGGAATGCTGAAGGTAACCGGCGACGCACATACGGAAATTTATTCCGGCAAACAAAAGGATGAAGTTTATTTCGGCAGCGGTAATCCAAGCGATGCAATGCTGAAAGCAAATCTTCTCAACGGTTTACCTTCTCCAAATAAAAAAATGTCGAAAGAAGAATTGATCGCGTTCGGAAAAACAGTTTTTACTTCTTCGTGCCAGGCTTGTCACCAGGCAGACGGCAAAGGATTGCCGAATGTTTTTCCGCCGCTTGCGCAGTCGGATTATTTGATGAAAGATAAGAACCGCGCAATCGCTACGGTTATCAACGGTTTAAAGGGCGAAGTTACCGTGAACGGGAAAAAATATAACAACATCATGCCGCCGCAAACGTTTGACGACGTTCAAATTTCAGCGGTGCTAACGTACGTGAGAAATTCTTTCGGAAATAAATCAGACATCGTTACTCCGCAAGAAGTTGAAAAGGTAAGAGGAAAATAAAAATGAAACTCGGGAAGAAATTGTTACTGATTCTTTTTCTTTTTTCTTGCTTGCTGTCTCCGGTAGTAGCGCAGGCAAAAACGGTTCACCACGAAAAAGAAACGATGGCAGTAATTCCCGCAGGAACATACAAACCGTTTTTTAGTGATTCGAACAGTGCGGCAATAACCGTGAAATCTTTTTTAGTTGATAAGTATCCGGTTACGAACGGTGAATTTCTCTCATTTGTAAAATTGAATCCGCGCTGGAGAAAATCGAAAGTGAAAAGAATTTTTGCCGATGAAAATTATTTACGCCACTGGAAATCGGATTTGGAATTAGGAGAAAAAGTTAATCCCAAAACTCCGGTTACAAATATTTCATGGTTTGCCGCAAAAGCTTACGCCGCGTTTGTCGGGAAAAGACTTCCCACCATTGCGGAATGGGAGTACATCGGCAGAGCAAGCGCCGCAAAAGCCGACGGTACAAAAGATAACGAGTACAAAAAAACGATTTTGCAATGGTACTCCGCTTCAAATTTAAAAGGTTTGCAGGAAGTTGGAAAATCGAAACCAAATTTTTACCGCGTGTTTGATTTGCACGGACTAATTTGGGAGTGGGTGCTTGATTTTAATACGGCTTTGATTACCGGCGAATCGCGCGGAGATACAAATCTGGAAAGAAATTTATTCTGCGGTAGCGGCGCTGTCGGTTCGTCTGATTTCTCAGATTACGCTGCGTTTATGCGCTTCGGTTTTAGAAGCAGTCTTCAGGCAACGTACGCCATTCATAACCTCGGATTTAGATGTGTAAAAGATGTAATAAGAAAGAAAAAAATAAAATGAAAAATGGAATAACTCACCCGTCAAAAATACTCTTGCTCGTTTTTGTTCCACTGCTATTTCTATCATGCGGAAAAAGCGATGGGAAAAAAGTCGAAGTAAAAACGACGGAAGCTAAAGTTGAAACGGAAAAAAAATCTTGCTGCAACGATGACGTTGACGCCGCAGAATATAGCGATAAATCAATTTACCAATTAACGGGTAGCTGGACAGATCAGAATAAAAGCACGCTTCAACTTGGAAAATTTAAAGGGAAAAAAGTTGTGCTGGCAATGTTTTTTGCAAGCTGCACGTATGCGTGTCCCATCATCTTAAACGATATGCAGAAGATTGAAAAAAGTCTCGCCAAAAATAAATTGGCGGAAACGCAATTCGTTTTTCTTTCAATTGATCCCGAGCGAGATACGCCGGAAAAACTTCTTCAATATGCCGAAGGAAAAAATTTAGATTTGCACCGCTGGACTCTGCTTACGGGAAAGAACGACGATATTCTTGAGCTTGCGGCGCTGCTCGGATTCAAATTTCGCAAAGACGCTAACGGAGATTTTTCGCACACAAATATGATTACCCTGTTGAACGAAAAAGGTGAAATCACTTTTCAGCTTATCGGATTAAATCAGGACGTAAAAAACTTTATCAATAAAATATAAAAAAGGAAAAAACCATGAACACACTACAGTTAGAAAACATTGAACAAAAAACATTATCCGAAATTGTGACTACCGATTTTAGAGCTGCCGCAATTTTTGAAAAATATGGATTAGACTTTTGCTGCCACGGCAAAAAACCGCTCCTCGATGCGGCAAGCGAAAAACAAATCTCAACGGAAACAATGCTCGCGGATTTGGCAAAAGTATTTGCATCCTCCGAGACTTCCGAAATTAATTTTGATACGCTGGAATTGGATGCATTAGTTGAGTATATCATTGCAACACACCATGCTTTTGTTAGGGAAAAACTTCCGTTCATTACTCTGCTCGGTCAAAAAGTTGTGAACGCGCACGGCGCAAACCATCCGGAAGTTCTTAAAATTGTTGAGTTGTTTCGCACCGTAAAAGCTGAATTTGAAGGGCACTTGATAAAGGAAGAAATGATTTTGTTCCCGGAAATTGTAAAATTAGCAAAAGCAAAAAGGGGAGAAGTAAAATACGTGCGTCCTCCGTTTGGTTCGGTCGCGCATCCGATTCGCGTAATGGAATCCGAGCATGATAACGCCGGCTCTGCGCTTGATTCCATCAAACAATTATCCGGCGCCTACACGCCTCCGGCAGATGCATGCAACACGTTCAAAGTTTACTACGCCGAACTTCAAAATTTTGAAAATGATTTGCACAAGCACGTTCATCTGGAAAACAATATCTTGTTCCCTAAAAGTTTATTAATTGAAACCGAAATTCAGCGGCAAAAATGAAAAGACATTTAGCGCTCATAAATTTTTCGAGAGAACATCACGCAGCTTTGATATTGGCGCAGATCTTAAAAAAAGGTGGACCCAATTACAAAAACTTTCCGAATGATTTGGAAGGGAAGAGGACTTATACTCTTTCCTTCTATCTCTCTGAATTAATCCCTCATTTTCAAAATGAAGAAGAAATTTTATTTGCATATATTCGTAGGCAGAGCAACCTCTTAACCGAACAAACCGCTCAGCTAATTGATGAACACAAAGAATTGAAACGGTTGATCTTCCAATTAAAGACAACCGGCGATCTCGAAAAAACACTCGATGAAATAGGATCGCTTCTGGAAAAACACATTCGCTTTGAAGAGAGAGAATATTTCCCAAAAGTGCAGGAAATATTATCTGATGAAGAGTTGGATGAATTGTCGGGACTACTTACTTTACCCAGGCAAACCGGAGATAATAAATGAAAAATGAAAATTTTTATAATGCCGTCTCACCTTTTTACGATTCGATGATTTCGTTTGAAAAATCGCTTGAAAAGAGAAAGCAGTTTTATCAAAAGATTTTTGGGAATGAAAATATTTCCGCCGTTGCCGATCTCGGCTGCGGTTCGGGATTAGATTCACTGGCATTGGCTGGGATTGGTCTAACGGTTACCGGATTCGATCCATCTTCCCAAATGATAAAATCGGCTAAACAAAATGCCTTAAAATTAAAAGAGGATATTAAGTTTTATAAAAAGGGAATTCTCGATATTCCAACAAAATTTAACAGCAAATTCGATTGTGTGGTTTCTTTCGGCAATACACTTGCAAATATTTCTGCGGCGGAATTGCCGCCATCTATTCAAAAAATAAACTCCGTATTAAAACCAAGCGGATTGTTAATCTTGCAGATAATAAATTACACAAATTATTTAAGCGGGGGAGATAAAGTTTTCGGGTATAAAGAAACCGGAGATGAAGCGATAGTACGTTTTTATGAAAAATGGGGTGGAGAATTGGTGTTTCATATTCTTCGTCTAAATAAAAAGAAGGTGGTAGATTCTATTCATTTGAAAACGGTTATTTACCCGCACACCCCGCGTTTTATAAAAAAATCACTTGCCCAAAATGGATTTAAAATTCTAAAAGTGTACGGTGGAATAAACCTGGAAAAGTTTGATGAACAAAAATCTAACGATTTTCTATTAGTTGCGAAGAAAACCAATTGAAAAGTAACAGAACAAAAATCCAACCCGGTTGAAAAGATGTAAGAGACTCGATATTCTTGAAGCTGCTATTGGTTTCTGTTCCGTTACCCACGGATAAATCCGTGGATTTGTGCTTCCGATGGAGACAAGAAAGTTATATGTGAAAACCCACGACTTTAGTCGTGCGAAAGTCAACCACAAACAATATGAAGAAACCGATTCATCGGTTTCCATTTTTATAATTGATCATAAAAACAAACCGCCAAACAACTATCTGATTTGAGGAGGCAATTGACCGAAGTATTGAAGCTGTTACGTAAATCAGTAAAGCAAAACGAAAGGGCACAAAAGATTGTCACCCATTTGTTGACTGTCCCAACAGAGACAGATAGGATGTTGTGAAAATCTCTTCCTAAACGAAGAGTAAAAAAATTAGATACTGTATTTACTTCATCTTTATACTTGACTTTTATCATAACAGAGGTTTGGCTTACTACTTAAATTTATAATCCAGACATGGTATATTTTCAATTTTGCAATAATTCTTCAATGCATCTTTTAACCCAAGGTATATTTTTAAATTCTCGTGCTTTTCTTTAATCTCATTATAATTGATAAGTTTTTCATAAGGCGTACCAAAATACAATCTTAAGATGTTTCCTATTTTAATTTTTTTATCCGGTTCTTTCGATAAATATCTAAATTCATCTTCGTATTTCCACTCCATTGATTTTCTGGTTAATACCAACTCAATTGAGTTAAGATTGTCAGTTGAATTATCGTACTTAACTTGCATTATTTTGTTGCATTTATCTCCGTCTACATCAATTTCTATAACAACGCCCATTCCAGAATTGGCATAATGTCCCCACATCAATTGACTGTTTAACGCATTTTCTCCAGAGAAGGAGCAGATATTATATTTTAGCTTGTCTGAAATTTTAATATTAAAATTCTTGTAATTTATTGTAAAGACTCCCTCGTTCATATCGTTAAACTTCAAGAAATCACAGCAATAAAAACCATTTTCTATAATATCTTTGATCCGGTCAAGATGGTTCTCGTTTTTTAATGGTCTGAATTTGTACAGTTTCATATTGCGACCTTATCATTTATGTATGCCTAACTATTAAGTATTTTATCTGTAAATGAGCAAAAAAAGAGAAAGATGAGCGTTACAAAATCTATCTGCTCATTTGCAGATAAAATAGTGTTGTGCGAAACCACACGTTGTAATCTATGG
>Ga0172370_10005786_pt1 | contig 15811 bp, 13 predicted proteins | sample LakKiv5m_FD_114538 | JGI IMG/M metagenome (GOLD analysis project Ga0172370, IMG submission 114538) | Freshwater microbial communities from Kabuno Bay, South-Kivu, Congo - kab_022012_11.5m | ecosystem: Environmental > Aquatic > Freshwater > Lake | place: Democratic Republic of the Congo...
GCAGGGTCGCCGTGTGAGAGCTCGGGTGTGAGATTCTGCAGGGCCGGCCGGCCGCGCTTGTCGCGGCCGGCCTTTTTCTGTGCCGGTCGGCCCGGATCGGAGGCGCGTCGCCGCGGCGGTGTGACGCCCTCTCTTCGCCGGCCGTTCCGCGTCTGCTAGTCTCCCGATATGGATACGGGGCAGCTCGTCGTGGGCATCGACATCGCCGCGAGCCGGCCGTGCGTGGCCGTGGCCGTCCGCTGCGGTCGTGCGCTCGAGGTCGAAAGCTGGCGGGAGGCCGACGAGCGCATCCCGGGTGACCGCGGCAGGCTGTTCGAGTGGCTTGACGGGGTTGCGCCGGTCGCCGTCGGAGTGGACGCACCCCAGCGGCCGCGCCGGATGCGGGCCGCGGGAGCGTCGCGCCCACGGGCCTGCGATGCGGGTCTCGCATCCAGGCGCATCTCCATCTACCAGGTCCCGACGCGGCGCGACGCGGAAGCGGCTGCGCCGCGCTACTCCTGGATGGAGGCGGGCTGGCGGTACTTCAAGGATCTGGGCCGGCGCGGCTACGAGCCGCCGGCCCCGGGGACCCTGCCGGCGGCGCTCGGTCAGGCTCCGGCGGCGCTCGAGGTGTATCCTCACGCGGCCTTCGTGACCATGCTCGGCGGGACGCCGCCGCCGAAGACCGGCAGGGCGGGACTGCGCGTGCGCGTCGCCGCGCTGCGTGCGGCCGGCGTGGTGTGGGACGACTTCTACGACCACGATTCGCTGGACGCGCTCGCCGCGGCGCTCACGGCCTGGCGCTTCACCCAAGGGATCGCGACGCCCGTCGGCGACGACCGCGACGGCTTCATCTGGCTGCCCGTCGCGCCTCACGAGCTGCGCCCGACGTACGGGCGGCTCGGCGAGCGCGAGGCGCTCGCCGCGGCTCGCCGGCTCGCCGGCGCCTGAGGGCCTTCCGCCTCAGTCCTCGGCGACGACGATGACCTGGTCGTCGCTCCCGAGATGCACGAGCGAGGACTTCGCGGGGTTCACGGCCACGCCCCAGGTGTGCTCGGCGTCGTGCGCCCTCGCGCCCAGCCGGTAGCCGATGGCGCACTCGCTGCGCCGCCGCGCCGCCTCCACGACGGTGGCGAACGTCACCTCGCGGTCGCCGGTGACGTAGTCGCCCGCCGGCTTGAGATAGATCTCCGAGCCCTCCTCGTCGAAGATGTCGGCGAAGATGGCGTTGAGCTGCTTGTCCTCGCTCACCTGCGCCAGCATGAGGCTCACCAGGTGGTCGCTCACGATGAAGTCGTCGGCGCGGGTCACCTCGGCCAGATTGCGGTTCCGCAGGTCGATCATCTCGCTGACGACCGGGAAGGAACGGCCTAGGCGGTCGGCCATGTCGCGCAGGTGGAGGAGGGTCATCAGCGTGCAGGCGTCGGCCTCCTGCACCGCGCGGCTGTCGGCGTAGCTGAGCAGGATGATGTGGTCGAAGCTGCCGGGGTCCAGGGCCTCGAGCACGTCGCGGTCGGTGGTGTCGCCCAGCCGGAACGAGAGGGCGAGGCACCGCAGGCGGTCGCGGGCGGGGAGCTGTTCGCCGACCATCGGCAGGTCGGCCACCACCAGGGCGTCGGACCCCGGGGGCACGTAGTGGTCGAGCTCGCACAGGATGTCGCGGCCCCGCCAGTTCCAGCCGAGCACCAGGGTGTGCTCCGCCGACCTCGGGCGCGGCGGGCTGAGCACGATGGCCGCCTCGTCCACCGGTGCAGGCTGGGTCGTGATGTCGATCTTGTCGTCGTCCTCGGCGATCAGCACCAGGCGGTCACCGGGGCGCAACTCGGTGTCCATCGGCGGGTTGAGTGCCGGGGCGCCGTCGCGAGGGGCGAGGCCCATCACCGCGTTCTTCTCGAACGCGAGCAGGGCCTCGGCGTAGCTCCGCCCGTGCAGGTCCGGCTCCTCCGTGAGGTAGATCTCGTCGCCGCCGTAGTCGAGCAGTTCGGTGTACACGACCGACAGTCCGGACTGGCGGCAGGTCTGTGCGATGACGCGAGCGACGAGGTCGCCGACCAGGATCCACTCGACCTCGTCGCGTCCGACGACGGCGGCGATCGCCGCGTTGCGTGGGTCGCGGAGCGCCGCGACGATGTGGTACGGCCGGCGGCGCCGGTCGGGGTGGTTGGTGATCGCCAGCACCACCTTGATCACCTCGGCGTCCGCGTTCCCCTGCTCGGGCGAGAGCACGATGATGGAACGCGCGGCGTTCAGCGAAGCGAGCGTGAGGTCGGCGGTCTCCATGGGATCGCCGGTGCGGCAGACGATGCGCGTGTTCTTGCGCTCGGGGACCTTCTCGCGGATCTCCTCCTCCATCGCCACCTTGTCGTGAGGGCCGAGGATGACGATGCAGGGCCGGTGCTGGTTCTCGTTGGCGATGGCCAGCTCCGAGACGATGGTGAACACCTGCTCCGACCAGCCGAGGATGGCCGTGTGCCCGTGTTCGACGACGCGCGACCGCCCCTTGCGCAAGGAGTCGAGCTTGCCTTCGACTCCAGTGGTGAGCACGCCGATCAGCGCGCTGATGACGAAGATGCCGCCGACGGTCACCGCAAGCATGGCGAAGCGGAATCCCCAGCCTTGGTCGCCGCCCATGGTGCCGGGGTCCAGCGTGCGCATGAGGCTGCGCCAGACCGACTCGACGAAGGAGAGGTGTCCCTCGCCTGCCGGCCGGACCGGCAGCAGCCACACGATCGCGGCGACGATCACGACGACGCTCGCCGACAAGAGGGCGAGCGCCAAGATCAGCGCAGGCGTCCCTCGCGAGAACAGGTTGTCGATCCGATACCGGACGCGGTCGCGCAACGAAGCCTCTGCCGCCACGACTCCCCCTTCACAGGTCTTGGCGTGTCTGAGCTGTTATCGGCGGTGCGGGGCCGGATGGTGAGAAACGGGGCGGCGCCGGCGACCCGCCCTGCCGCGCCGGCGCCTCGCCGTCACATCACGATCTTGTTGAGCGGGAACTCGACGATGCCCTCGGCGCCGGCCTCCTTGAGGCGCGGGATGATGGCGCGCACGACCTTCTCGTCGAGGATCGTGTTCACGGCCAGCCACCCCTCGTCGCTGAGGTGGGAGATGGTCGGGTTGCGCAGGGCGGGGAGCACCGTGAGGACGGCGTCCAGGTCGGCCACCCTGACGTTGAGCATCAGGCCGACCTTGTCGAGCGCCGCGATCGCCCCCTGCAGGAGCATGGCGATGTCCTCGATCTTGCGTCGCTTGGACGAGTCTCGCCAGCAGTCGACGTTGGCGATGAACTGCGTCGTGCTCTCGAGCACGGTCTCGACCACGCGCAGCTTGTTGGCGCGCAGCGAGCTGCCGGTCTCGGTGACCTCGACGATCGCGTCGGCGAGCTCGGGGAGCTTGGCCTCCGTTGCGCCCCAGCTGAACTCCACCTTGGCGCTCACCCCGCGCTCGGCCAGCCAGCGCTTCGTGGTGCCGACGAGCTCGGTGGCGACGATCCTGCCCTCGACGTCGGCCGGGGAGCGGACGGCGGATCCCTCGGGGACGGCCAGCACCCAGCGCACCGTGCCGAAGCTCTGCTTCGCGTAGACGAGGTCGCTGACCGTGTGCACCGTCGCCTCGTTCTCGACGACCCAGTCGCGACCGGTGAGGCCGCAGTCCAGGGCGCCGTCCTCGATGTAGCGCGCCATCTCCTGGGCGCGCACCAGCATGCACTCGATCTCGGGGTCGTCGATCGCCGGGAAGTAGGAGCGCTCGGCGACCGTGATCAGGAATCCGGCACGCCGGAAGAGGTCGAGCGTCGCATGCTCGAGACTCCCCTTGGGTAGACCGAGCTTGAGTGTCATGTCGCCCTCCTTTCGTCGTGTCCGTCGGCGGTCGTCGGTGCGCGGCCGGAGTCCGGCGCGGGGGCGAGTCTATCGCAGGGGCGCGGCCGCGGCACGGCCGCCGGTCCGATCCCGGCAACGGCGGCTCGCGAACGGGCACCTGGCGCACAGGATGAAGAGCGGCATCCGATTCGGAGAGCGGCATCCGATCGCCGCCGACATCGAAGGGCATCGGGGGTGATGTGTGGCGATCGAGCGCGAGTGCCCGAAGGCAGACGCGAAAGGCCTTCGACCGGCGGTCGTCCAGCGGCTGCGAAGGTCCCTCGCCGGGCGGCCCCGTCCTGCGTGCGCGGGTCCAGCTCAGGCCGGCGCGACGGCGAGCAGCTCGCCGACGACATCGCCAGCGTCGTTCTTGATGGGCGGCCGGGCGAGCCGGCGCAACTCGTTGCTCATCACTTCCGGTCCGAGGACGGCCTCGAGCGCCGCCAGGCCCGCCGGCTCGTGGGCGCGGTCGGCGCCGTCGACCACCTTGACGGCGAGGCCGCGCCCGTCCGGCAGCGAGAAGCAACTGAGCCCCTCGGCGCCGCACTTGCTGGTCGCGCCCGGCACGGCGCGCATGACCTCGGTGTCGACGAAGCCGGGGCCCTCCACCAGTTCCGGGTGGGCGCGCATGGCGGCGGTGATCTCGGGCAGCAGTTCCGGGAGCAGCGCGAAGGTGGCTGCGGCGACGGTGACCGGCGTGGCGTAGGTGACGATGCCGCAGCCGTCGACGCCGGTGGCAAGCGCGGCCGCGTCCGTGCCCGTGAGCGCCGCGAACGCCTCGAGCGCCGCTCGCTGCGCCGGGTGGTCCGGCAGCTGGTAGGTCGGGACGTCCCAGCCGTGTTGCACGCAGGCGGCGAGAAACCCCGTGTGGTTGCCCGAGCAGTTGTGGCGCGCCTTGAGCGTGGCGTCGCAGCGCAGGTCCTGTTCGCCCAGGCCCAGGTCGGCCAGCATGCGCCGCACGAGGTCCGCCTGGAAGCCCAGTCCCTCGTGCGAGGCGCTCATGATCGCCAGCTCCTCGTCGCCCCAGCCGAAGTGCTCGATGGTGCCGTCCGCGAGCCACGCCTGCGCCTGCAGCGGCTTGGCGGAGGAGCGCCAGAACGTGACCATCCCGGGGTCGCCCCAGCGCTCGACGACTTCGCCGTCGGGACCGGCCAGTGCGGCCACGGCGCGGTGGAGGCTCTCGACCGTGCCGCCACGCCGTGCCTGGATGAGGATCTCGGGGTGCTGGGTGACCTTCGGCATGCGGTGCTCCTCGGACGACTGCGGGCGAGTGTATCGCGCCGCCGCCGGCCGCGTCCTTCCTCACGGCCCCCAGGCGACGTTCGCCACAGGACGCGCGCGGCAGTAGCATGCACCATATGCAGTACCGCGACTTCGGCAGGCTCGACTTCCGCCCGTCGGCGCTCGGCTTCGGCGCCATGCGTCTGCCGGTGCTCCGGGGTGACGACGGCAAGCCTGACTTCTCGCGCATCGACTACCCTGCGGCCACGGCGATGCTGCACCGCGCCGTCGACGAAGGCGTGAACTACGTCGACACCGCCTACGTTTACCATGAGCGTACCTGTGAGAGCTGGCTCGGGGAGGCGCTCAAGGGCGGCTACCGCGAGAAGGTGAAGCTCGCCACCAAGATGCCGGTATGGCTGGTGGAGCGACCCGGCGATTTCGACCGCATCCTCGCCGAGCAACTCGAGCAACTCGGCCAGGATGCGGTCGATTTCTATCTGCTGCACAGCCTGGACGAGGCGCACTGGAGGGCCGTGCTGGAACAGGGGCAGCTCGCCGCGGCCGAGAAGGCGCTGGCCGACGGCCGCATCGCGCATCTCGGCTTCAGCTTCCACGGCCACTATGAGCTGTTCGAGGAGATCCTGGCTGCGACCGACCTGTGGGAGTTCTGCCAGATCCAGTACAACTACATGGACGAGGACTACCAGGCCGGCCGCAAGGGGCTTGAGCTGGCGGCCGGCAAGGGCCTCGGAGTCATCGTCATGGAGCCGGTGCGCGGCGGCGCTCTGGCGGGCACTCTGCCGCCGCGCGTACAGGCGGTGTGGGACGAAGCGCCCAGCAAGCGGTCCCCGGCCGACTGGGCGCTGCAGTGGGTCTGGAGTCACCCGGAGGTCTCCTTTCTGCTCAGCGGCATGAGCACCATGGAGCAGGTGGAGGAGAACCTGCGGTCCGCGGACGCCTCGCGGCCCGGTCTGCTCACCGCCGAGGAGCTCGCGCTGGTGGCGCGCGTGCGCGACCTGTACCGCGAGCTCAGCCCCATCCCGTGCACGGCCTGCCGCTACTGCATGCCCTGCCCGCAGGGCGTCGCCATCCCCGAGATCCTCGCGCTCTACAACGACGCCCAGATGTACGGCGACCCGGCGCGCCAGCGTGTGTTCTACACCTGGCTCGACGAGGGCGAACGCGCGGATTCCTGCACGGCCTGCGGGGAGTGCGAGGCGAAGTGCCCCCAGGGCATCGCCGTCTCCGCGTGGATGGAGAAGGCCCAGGCGTTCTTGGGCGCGGGCGACTGACACCGCCACGCTCGCCGCTCGATGCCTCCATCGAAGCGAACACCGGAAGACGGTAGTATCCCTGCAGTGCCGAAGGGAGCATCCGTGAACGTGCGTGTCCTGTTCGTCGAGGACAGCGAGTCGGACGTCGAGCTGCAGTTACGCCGGCTGCGCGATGCCGGCATGGTCCCGCAGTGGGAGCGCGTCCAGAGCGAGAGCGCCCTCCGCGCCTCGCTGGCCGAAGCGACCTGGGACGCCGCGCTCGTCGACTACAACATCCCCGGCTTCAGCGGGCTCGAGGCCCTGCGTCTGATCGCCGAGCTCGCGCCCGACCTGCCGTCGATCACCGTGTCGGGGAGCATCGACGAGGACACGGCGGTCGCGACGATCTCGGCCGGCGCCGTGGACTACGTGCTCAAGGACAACCTCACGCGCCTGGCGCCGGCGGTGCGGCACGCGGTGGACGGCGTCGTCATGCGCCGCGCCCATCGGCGCGCCGCCGAGTCGGCGCGTCTCGCCCTCTACGCCGTCGACAACGCGTCGCTGGCGATCCTTTCGATCGTCTCCGACGGGACCATCGTGTACGCGAACGAGTTCGCCGCCGCCGCCTTCGGGATGGATCGGGGCGCGCTGCCCGGGGTCAAGATCTGGGATGTCGACGAGGGATCGGGGCCGGAGAGATGGCCGCGGGCGTGGGCGGAACTGGTGGAGAAGGGCGTGGTCGAATTCCGGATCGACCGGTGCGACGCTCAGGGCCGTCGTCTCGTACTCGACGTCACCACCAACTACCTCGAGGGCGCCGATCGCGTCATCTCCTACGGACGCGACGTGACGGCCCGGGTCGAGGCTGAGGAGGAGGTGCGCGAGAGCGAGTCCCGCTACCGCCGCATGATCGAGCTGGCCGGTGAAGGCATCTGGATGGCGGACGAGGAAGAACGAACCTCGTTCGTCAACGACCAGATGGCCCGCATGCTGGGCGTGACGCCGGCGGAGATGGCCGGTCGTCCGGTGACCGCGTTCATGTTCGAGGAGGATCTGGACGACCACCGGCGGCGCATGCGGGAGCGGCGCGGGGGGCGGAGAGGCGACTACGAACGCCGGTTCCGCCGCCGCGACGACACGGAGGTGTGGACCATCGTCTCGTCGGTGGCCGTGCACGACGACGATGGCGGGTTCGCCGGGTCGTTCGGCATGTTCACCGACATCACGGAGCGGCGGCAGGCGGAGGAGGCGCTCCGGGCGGAGCGCTCGAACCTCGCGGCCATCTTCGAGGCCTCACCGGTGGCGATGCTCGTCCTCGACGAGGACCTCAATGTCGTGCGCGTCAACCGGGCGGCGCTCACGCTGGCGAGCGACGGGGCCGAGGATCTGCTCGACCATGACTCGGCCAGCGTCCTGCAGTGCGGCGACGCGTTGGCGTGCGTCCACTGCGGAGACGACCCCCGGGGTTGTGGTTACTCGCCCGACTGTGCGTTCTGTCCGTTGCGCCGCGGGGTCGAGGCCGTGCTCCAGTCCGGCACGGGCCTGCGTGGGGTAGAGCTGGCCCTGGAGGTCCGGCACGACGGCGGCTCGCGCACGGTCTGGCTGCGCATGGGCGCCGAACGCATGCGGATGAACGAGCGTCCTCACGTCACGGTCGCGCTCGACGACATCACGGGCCGCCGGGTGGCCGAGGACGCGCTGCGGGAGAGCGAGGAGCGGTTCAAGCGCTTCGCCGAGCGTATCCCGGGGTTCGTCTCCATGAAGGACGAGCAGCATCGCTACGTCTTTCTGAGCGACAACGACGAGACGCACGCCGTCGTCCACGCGCCGGAGTGGTCGGGCAGGACGCCGACCGAGGTGTGGGGTAGCGGCGTGGCCGACCGTGTCGACGCGGTCGCCGACGCGGTGCTCGCCGGCGACGTCGTCGACGAGGTCATCCGGCGGGGCGGTGACGAGGCGGCGCGATACTATCGCGAACTGCACTTCCCGGTTCCTCGCGAGGGCGTTCCGCCGCTGGTCGGCGGTCTCTCGCTCGACGTGACCGACCAGGTCGTCGCTGAGGAAGAGGTGCGCCGCACGGCGGAGCAGCTGCGGCGCACCGTCGAGGGGGCGGTCCTGGCGATGAGCCACGTGGTCGAGACGCGTGACCCGTACACCGCCGGGCACGAGCGGCGAGTCTCCGAGCTGGCCGTCGCGATCGGACGGGAACTCGAGCTCCCGGGAGACGTCCTCGACGGGCTGCGCCTCGCCGCGCTCATCCACGACATCGGCAAGGTGGCCGTCCCGGCCGAGATCCTCGCCAAGCCGGGCCGGCTCAGCGTGGTCGAGTTCAATCTGATCAAGCAGCACTCCCAGGCGGGCTACGAGATCCTCGAGGCGATCGACTTCGGCCGGCCCGTGGCCGAGATCGTGCTGCAGCACCACGAGCGGCTGGACGGCACCGGTTACCCACGCGGGCTCGACGGCGCCGAGATCCTGCTCGAGGCTCGCATCCTGTCGGTGGCCGACGTGGTGGAAGCCATGTCATCGCACCGGCCGTACCGTGCGGCGCTCGGCATGGGGGCGGCCCTCGATGAGATTCGCGAGGGCGCCGGCACGCGCTACGACGCCGACGTCGCCGCCGCGTGTGTCACCGTCGTGAAGGAGAAGGGCTTCCTGTTCACGCCGTGAGACCCCGGTCGATGTGCGGCTGCCGGGCCGGCCGTGGGCACTTCGGCGGCTTCTCGGCGCGCGGATGCGGCTATCGCAGCCGCGCGCCGTAGATGTGGATGTGGCCGAGCACGCGTTTGGCCGGGCCGGACTCCCACACCACGCGGTGCCCGCTGATCGTGGGGAAGAGGCAGGTGAGGTGGTTCTGGGCGATCGTCACGACTCCCGTGCGCCGGGTGATATCGCGCACGTAGACCCGGGCGCCCTTCGTGTAGTCGAGACTGAACGAGCCCCCGTGGCCGCCGCCGTCCCACACGACGAGCTCGCCGTCGATCCGCGGTCGTGAGCCCAGGTGCACGAAGGACTTCTCGCCGGTCTTGAGGTCTCTGAGCATGATCCGCCCTCCGGACTCCCACCAGACTACGCGGTTGTGGCTGATGCCGGGCATCCACTCGAACCTGCTGGTCTGAGCGATCCGGAACGGCTCCCCGGCAGGCAGGTCGCGCCCACTGATGTTGCCCTTGCCGGACGTGTAGACGGCTGTGTGGACGGTTTTGCCGCCGACCGTGCGACGGTCGGCGTCGACCGGGCTGAGCACGGGGCTCGTGGCGACGAGATGCGTCCTGCCGGTGTCGAGGTCACGTGCCTTGATCCGATAGGGTCCGGCGGCGTCGTCGGCCTCGATCCAGATGACCCACTGGTCGACGATCTGAGGGAACCACTTGATGGTGGCGCTGCGCGCGACGAGGAAGTCGTGACGACGCGTGATGTCGCGGCCGTAGATGTCCGTGAGCTCGCCGTCCGTGTGGTTGCGCTTGTCCACCCAGACGGCGAGGTACCGTACCTTGCCGCCGCTCGTGACGCGGCGCGTGACCGACGGGTTGTCCTGCTGGGCCTTGTTCGTGCACACCGCGATGTTCCTGCGGCTGCCGAGATCGCGGCCGTAGATGTCCAGGTTGCCGTTGCGATTGTCGGTCCAGACCACCATGTCCCCGGCGATGTCGGGACCCGCCTGGCCACCCATGTCGATGCAGACCGGGAAGGGCTTCGGGGCCGCGGTGGCGGCGGCCGGCGCCGGCAGCGCTGCCGCCGTTGCGACTCCGAGCAGGATGACGAGAGCGAGTCCGGGAACCACCCGCGAACCGCTGCGCGAGCGTCGATCGGTCATGACAGCCCCCTTCGTCGACCACCCTGCCGGGATGCTACCCCATTCGGGAGACGCTGAGCCCTCTCCTTGTGACGGGTCCGTTCCGGGCCGGTCGCCCAGATGGGTCGGGTGCCGGTGTGCGGCGCCGGGTTCCCGGCGCCGTGGGGGCGTCTTGCCCGTCGCCCTCGGGAGAGGACACCCCGAAGTGGGGAACGGGTGCTCATGGTGGGACGTCGTGATGCGCCGATGTGTGGTGTGGAGGTCGGCGAACGCAGGGAGGCCCACCCATGAGCGGATCGAGAACGACTCGCACGGGCATCCTCGCCGCGCTCTGCGTCGGGACTCTCCTTCTCATCATCCTGGCGCCCTCCAGCGCTCATGCCGCCTGGACGCACGCGAGCGCGCGCATCGTCGATCGCGACGGCTCCGGCTACGTGAGGCTCCTCAACGTGCGGGTCGTGAATCACGCGGAGAACGACGCCTCGGCTGTGACCGACGTCGAGTTCTCCGACGATGGGGTCACCTGGTACACGATGCCGTACACCGGCCGGGCCGTCGACTGGGTGCTGCCCGGCGAGTCGGGACGCAAGTCCTTGTCGGTGCGGTTCATCGCCGCCGACGGTACGAGGAGTCCCGTCGTGCGCGCCGGTGTCACGGTGGATACCGAGGGTCCGCGCACCGAGGCGCTGCGCCGTGTGCGCGCGGCCGCGGGTCGCGTCGCCGCGTTCGCGTTCGTGGTGCGCGACACGGTCTCGCCGCGGGTGCGCGCCGAACTCGTCGTTCGCGGCGCCGGCGTCACGAGGAGCTACCGGCTGGGTTCCGTGGCCACCGGCATGAGCACTGCGCGCGTCTCTCTCCGCCTGCCGGCAGGTTCGTATCGCTGGTGGGTGCGCGCGGTCGACCTGGCCGGCTGGACGCAGTCCCGGCAGGTGTCGCGGCAGCTCGTCGTGAGGTAGGCGGACACCGGTGCGGTCGCGGCGGGAGGGCCACGGAGCGCGGAGCGCACCCGCGCGCGCCGGTCAGGTGCTCACGCCACGCGCGATCCGGAGAAACGCCTCGTGGATCTGCTCGTCCGACTCCGACGAGAAGTACGGCTGGAGTTCGCCGAAGAGGTGCACGAGGTCGGGCTGGTCGGCGCAGGCGTCATCGAGTGCGATGCCGGCGCGGGCGGCGGCCGCGTCCGCCGCGCTCCGCGCCTCCTGCAGGGCGGCCACGGAGTCCGCGAGCGTGTACCAGGCGCTCACGTACCCGGGCGAGTATTCGGCTTCACCCTCGGAGTCCGGCGTGGCGCTTAACTCAAGGTCCGAGAACCGCAGGTAGTTGAAGTGCGCCCCCCGTGCGGCCAGCGCCGCCGTCTTGAGGCCGGCCAAGGTCTCGCCCAGGCTCGGCTCGGGCGGCGGTGACGGCGCGGCGAGCGCCGGCGTCGCCCCGGGGGGCGTGCCGGCGTCCGGAGGGGCCGCAGCAAGTGGACCGGCGGTGGGAGAAGCCGCGGCCGGAGGCCACGCCGCGGCGCCGGCCCCGGTGGCCGGGGCGCGCCGCACGACCACGGTGCGGGCGGCGTGGTCGCCGAGTCGTTGTCGCCTGCCGCTCGCCAGGCACGAGATGCCTGCCGGCACGTAGAGCAGCCACGCCTCGGGGATCCGCACGAGGTTGCGCACGAGGATCGCGGCGGCCGTGGGCCGCGAACCGTCCGGCATCGTCACCCGCATGCGGAAGACCAGCTTGCCGAGGCTGGCGCTGAATGCGGCCTCGAGGACGACGTAGTAGATGAAGAGGCCGCCGAAGACGACGGCGTTGGCGATCCAGTCGGGGATCCGGAGGTCGGTGCTGAGCGCCTGGACGGCAGCGGGGTCGTTGAGGTCGACGCTGCCCTGCACGGCGATGACGAGGATGTAGACCATGGCGGCGAGGATGAGCAGGCCGAAGAGGACAAGCGTGTCGACGGTCACGGCGGCGACGCGCCAGCCGAGGCTCGCGTACTCTAGCCGTTCGTGAGGAAGGACCTGCTGCATGAGCGTGGCCGATTGTACACGGAAGCGGTCACGTGCGGAGTCGTCTCCGGTCGCCGACCCGGATCCGCCTGTGGCTACAGTTCCGATGGGGGGCGGCCGATAGTGGTGTCAGGGTCCAACGGCGTGAGAGGCAGGCCGTGCGGGCACGTAACCGTTCAACCGGCCGGCGGGACAAGGCGATCGCCGGCGCCACACAGGAGGTAGCATATGGGTTCTCGCAGTCGTTTCGCGCTCGTGGCACTGGCGGTGCTGATCGCCGTGCTGGTGATCGCGGTGCCGGCGCAGGCGTCCAACGTCAAGTCGGGCAGTACGAATCTGACCGTCTCAGCCGCCTACGTGACCGAGTTGCACGCGAAGAACGTCAGCATGGCCGCGGTCTCTCCGGCCACGATGAAGACGAAGTGGACCTCCAAGGACTACATGTACTACTGGTTCAGGGTGCCGATGGTCGCCAAGTCCGGCGCGAACCGGTCCACCTACGTCGCCAAGACCGGCACCGGCACCTTCTACCACAGCGGCTCGTTGCGCTTCGTGGAAGCGTCGGCTACCGCGCACAAGATCTTCCGCGCCGAGGGGATCCGCATCATCGCGCTGTCCAAGACCAGCTACCAGATGTCGGTGAGCTACAAGACGGCCGCCGGCCCGTATGCTCGCGTGACGCTCGCGACTTCGACGCATGCCCCGAAGATCACACACAGCGGCAAGTCCTACAAGATCGACGGCGTCCAGTTCAAGCTGACCCAGGCCGGCCACGACGCGATCCTCGCGACGATCGGCGAGAGCCTGGACATGACCAAGATCATCTTCGACACGGATCTCCTCCCGATTCTCAAGTAGGCGATCGCGTCAAGGCGTGCGAAGGGCGGCGGCGCGTGAGCGCCGCCGCCCTTCGTCGTTGTGGCGCCGCCGCCGGTTCCCCGCCCGCCGGCGGCTTCAGGACCGGAGCATCTGCTCGAGCTTCTCGACCAGCGGCGGAAGGTCCCCCCGGACGGTCTCCCAGAGGATGGCGGTGTCGATGCCGAAGTACTCGTGCACGACCACGTTTCGCACGCCCCGGAGCAGGCGCCAGGGCACGGCCGGGTGAGCGTCGAGGATGGTGTCGGGGACCCAGCGGACGGACTCGCCCATCGTCATCAGGTTACGGATGACGGCGTCGCGGGTGCGGGCGTCGGTGACGAAGAACTCGTACGTCATGCCGTCCGTGTAGTCCTCGATGGCGGCGAGGGCGGCGAGGATGTCCCGGATCCGGAAGCGCCAGTCGCGAAAGCGCAGCTTGGCCTGGCGCTCCACGTAGCCGGGGGGCTCTGGGCGGCGGCGTTCAGAACGCACGGACGGCGTCCTCGAGGATCTGATCGCGCATCTCGGGCCGCAGCGCGGCCGCGGTGGCGAGGTCGATGCGGGAATCCATGACGTCCGAGAGGAAGTCGAGCAGGCGGACGTACGCGAACAGACCGACGCGCGCCTCGGGGTCGAACTCGACGAGGAGGTCGACGTCGCTGGATGCAGTGGCCTGGTCGCGGGCTGTGGACCCGAACACGGCGATATGGCGGACGTCGTAGGTGCGCAGCTTCTCGCGGTTGCGGTTCAGGCGGCGCAGGGCTTCGCGGGAGGTCATGGGAGCATGGTACTGGAAGCCGCGCCCGTCCGCTTCGCTCTCACGGGCGATACCGCACGATCATGGCGGCTGTGCCGCCGCCGGACGGGGCGGCGGAGCCGACCACGTACACCGCCGTGTCGCCGGCTGCCTGTGCGGCCGTGGGACGGAACCCCGTGAAGCCGATCCTCGAGAACGGGGTCTGCCAGCCGGGCAGGCCCGCCGGCGTGTCCTGGCTCACGACCAGAGACGCGGCGCCGCCGGCGCTGTAGCAGGCGCCGCTGCCGGCGCGGCACACGGCGAAGCCCTCCGTCGCGCCGGCCACCGCGTGCTCCCACTCCGCGGAGCCCAGCGCCGAGAACCCCACCGTGAACATCTCTTCGCCGGCGCCGGTCCGGCGAGTCCCCGTCACGGTGACCCTGCCCGAGCCGTCCACCGCCATGGCGTTGAACCGGTCGCCGAGGTCGAAGGGACCCACGTGACCGGCGACCCACTGTTCGGCTCCGGTGGCCGTGTACCGCACGACGAATCCGTCGGAGCGAGTGTCCGCCGCGGTCGAGATGCCCATCACGATCGGACCGGCGGCGTAACCGATGGCCACACCCGCAGTCGACTCGCTCGGGTCGTCATCGATCGTCCGCTGCCACCGGTTCTTGCCGAGGCCCGAGTATCTGATGGTGGTGCACTTCCCGGCACCGGTCCCGATGACGCCGGTGACGTACACGTCCCGGCCCCCGGTCACGATATCGGTGCCGTGCGAGTCCACGGCGTCGGACCACGCGGTCGTCCGCCACCGGAACGTACCCGCGCTCGAGTACTTCACGGTCAGGATGCGCCGCTTGCCGCCGGCCGGCGTGGCGCTGCCGGTGGCGTAGACGTTGCCGGGACCGTCGACCGCGACCGCGGTGAGGCCGCACTGGTTGTAGGGGCCTCGTCCGCGCCGGACCCACTGGAGATAGCCGGCGGCGCTGTACTTGAGCAGCAGCCAGCAGCGACCGCTCGAACCGGCGACGATGATGCTGCCGCGCCGGTCGCGGACGACGTCCAGGGCGACGTCCTCGGACCTTCCGGGGTACGTCCAGGACCGCGTCCAGAGCGGCCTGCCGTCCGCGAGGCGGTGCTTCACGAGCAGGACGTCCGCCGCCGCGGCTTCGCGGGGCGTCACCGATCCCGCGGCATAGGCGGTCCCGGTGGTGGTGACGGCGAGCGCCCGGTACTCGTCGGCGCCGCCGGGGACGCCCTGCGACAGGCGCTGCCAGACGACCTCTCCGGGGGCGCCCCACGCGGCGCCCGCGGTCACCAGGCCGACCGCGAGACACGCTGTAGCGAGTGCCGCGCCGATGATCGCGTGCGTGACCGCTCGCGGCCCCGTCTGCACGCTGTGCGAGCGCTGGTCCTTCACGGCGCCTCCTTCGTTGCCGGCCTTCTTGCGGCCTGCCGACCGCCGGTCTCCGCCGCACCGGGGGCGACTCACGAACGCCGCCGGCTGTGGTGCTCACGGCCTGCGCCGGGTACTGTGGAACGGTCGGCAAGAAGGGCGACCGTCCGGCGGTGCCCGGCACTTCGGGGTGATGATGCACCAAGGGATGCCTTCAGTCGAGGGTCTGTATCGCAGCATGGGTCGGATGCTGGTGCGGTTCTTCGGGCACACGCCGGGTGCCGACTGCGTCATCGCGCCACATGCCATCCTCGGCTGCAGCGGTCTGGACAGTGTCTTCATGAACGTGGGTGTCGTCTTCGGCGACGCGCCTTCGGGGGATGACTGTGCCGAGGCCCGGCTGCGGGAGTTCGTCGCACGTATCGATGCTCGTGGTGTCGGGGGGTACGTCTGCCTCAGTGAGGGCGTGCAGGCCGGGCTCGAGCCGCTGGCCCGCGAGCTGGGTCTCGAGCCGCTCCCGCCGCTTCCGCTGATGGTGCGAGCGGCCGGCGACCCGGCGATCCGGGCGGACGTCTCCGATGGCGGTGTCCGCTTCGGCGTCGAGACGGTGACGACCGCAGCCGGCATCGCCGAGTTCCTCGCGATCAGCGACGCGGCGTTCGATCTGCCGCCGGGGCTCTACGGTCGCGTCGTGACACCCGAGCTGCTGGCC
>Ga0172370_10005787_pt1 | contig 15809 bp, 14 predicted proteins | sample LakKiv5m_FD_114538 | JGI IMG/M metagenome (GOLD analysis project Ga0172370, IMG submission 114538) | Freshwater microbial communities from Kabuno Bay, South-Kivu, Congo - kab_022012_11.5m | ecosystem: Environmental > Aquatic > Freshwater > Lake | place: Democratic Republic of the Congo...
AAATCTTAAAATTGGAATAATTATTGATTGATAACTGCCAATAATTAGGATTGTAGAAATTCGAGCGAGAAAAAGAATTTTTAGCTCATTTGGGTGAAATATTGTAGGAAATGTTTAATTTACATTATCATAAAATAGGACTCTGTATGAAAAAATATCTTTACACTTTCCTTCTTCTGCTGTTCGTACCGGGATTTATGACAGCCCAAAATATTAATGGAAGAGTAACATCAATGTTCTACAGCTTCCAAAAGTACGACAGTCCGGGAAGCTCTGCTAAATATCTCCGAAACTATGATATGCTCTCCCTCAACGTAAATAAAAACAACTATTCCTTCCGTACACAATTCAACTATGAAACCGACTTTTTTGTCCCGCAAACTTACGACGCTAGAGTTCGGTTTTACAATCTCTATTTTGAAGGAAGAAACCTCTTTAACATCGCAACCGTAAAATTGGGTAGACAACCGATTATGAATTCAATTGCAGGCGGCGTGTTTGACGGTGCTACTGTGAAGGTAAACTATAAAGATTATCAATTTACAGGTTACTACGGAGCAAATGTTCCTGCTTATCAAAAACTTGAATTGGTGAAAGACTGGTCAAACAATGATATTTACGGCGCTAAAGTAACAACTTCAAAGCTGCAAAATTTCTTTTTCGGACTAAGTTATTTTCATAAAAATTATAAACCGAGCGATTATTCCGCACTCCGCTTAGATTCGTTATTGAATCCCTATGTTGCCGTTATTAAACGTGACGCCAGCAAATTTGATTTTGCCTCCGCGGAAGCAAGTTATGATAACGAAAAAGGGTTATCCATCGATACCCGCTATAATTTCGACCTAAATTTTGTTAAAACATCTCTCTTCGAGTTGAACGGTAGGTACAACGCACTTCCGAAATTGGGATTACTTTTTTATTACAATTACAGAGAACCGTTATTAAAGTACAACACCATCCTTTCGGTTTTTGATAGCCAGAATTCACAAGAATTTGAAGTTGGTGCCGACTATAAAATAACTTCACTTTTTACAGTACTCGCTAAAGTTGGAGATGTAATTTATAAGGATAAATCCTCGCAAAGAATTTCAGTCGGCTGCAATTCCACTTATGGTTCAATCTTTTACAGAAAAAATTTAGGATATGCGGGAGAACTTGATGCGGTTTCTCTTTCCACAGGATATACTTTCTTGGAAGGTTTGGTAACACCAACGGTAGGACTTTCTTACACCCATTATAAATTAACTCCGGAAGATAAGACACAAAATCTTGCGGCAGTTTTAGCCAACGTAAATGTTCGCCCTTGGCGCATGCTGTCATTTGATGTGCAAGGACAGTTTATGAACAACCCGCTTTACAAGCACGATCTTCGCCTGATGTTCAAAATTAATTATTGGTTTAACACAAATTTGAATGCGATATAATATGAAGATGAAATATTTTTATACCGTACTTTTTGCCGCAGTAATTTCCATTCTTGGTTTGGCTGCTTTCACAAGCCAAAATACTGCAAACGCTTCGGATACGGGAACCAATAAATCCCGCATCAAATTTTCTCATAAATTTCATTCGGAAATAACCGAGTGCAGCGGATGTCATACAAAAGTAGCAAACGCAAAATCGTTAAAGGATCCGCTGCTTCCTACCATGGAAGACTGTGCTAACTGCCATGATGTTGAAGATACCAACGGCTGCGATAAATGCCATTACGAGGGAATTCAAGAACCGCTCGTTCCGAAAAAATCAGCCTTGATTTTTAATCACAGTTTTCATGTTGGTAATAAGATGGAATGTACATTCTGTCATAAGGGAATGAATGATGTTGATTATTCATTTGAATCAGCCGGAGCCGTCCCCGCAATGGAAACCTGCGCCGGATGTCATGGCGAAACAAAGAGCGCTACTCTTGCATGCGAAGCTTGCCATGTTTCAACTGCAAATTTACTTCCTCAATCTCACAACGTTGTTGATTTTAAAACCAAACACAAATTCCTTGCGGAAAAACCAAACGCTAACTGCATGATGTGTCATAATAATAATTCATGCGAAGAATGTCATACCGGAACAACAATGTTAACCGAAACGGGACATTTTAATAATGCGTACACACCTTACAAACCCAATACATTCGTCGGTGGAACGCAACAACAACAAATTACAAGAGTTCACGATCTTAATTACCCGTTCACTCACGGTATTGACGCAAAAGGAAAAGAAGCGAACTGCCAAACTTGCCATCAAGTTGAAACCTTCTGCGTAAGTTGTCATGAAAGCAAAACCGGAGATTTGTATTACACCGGAATAATTCCGCAGAATCATAAAAATCCGAACTTCACCACTTTTGGAGTTGGAAGCGGCGGCGGTGAGCATGCCGTACTTGCAAGACGAGATATTGAACGCTGCGCTTCGTGCCACGAATCTAACGGTGCGGATCCGGTTTGTATAACTTGTCATGTTGATAATTTACCCGGCAAAGGGAACAACCCGAAAACACATCCGGCCGGATTTATGAAAGATGTGCACGGAAGTTGGCATGATTCAGACGGAGCCGTTTGTTACACATGCCATATCGGCGCTTCTTCAAACGGAATACCGGGTGTCGGTTTCTGCGGATATTGTCATGGAAAGATGTAAAAGTATGTTGCACAACCTAAACTTTTTGGAAAATACAATGAAAAAATTATTCTTTCTCTACGTAGTCTTAATGCTTCCTGCATTTCTTCTCGTTTCATGTAGTGAAGAGAGTTCGCAATTAGAGGCTTTGGAAAGTGCTAATATCCATCAACCGGGAGTTTTGGATTCTACTTCTGCAAACTTCCACGGTAGGTTCTTTGCGCAAAAAAACATGAAATTTTCCGATTGCCAAAAGTGTCACGGTAAAAATCTTGATGGTGGTATCACCATGGCAAAAAGCTGCAGTGATTGCCATTCACTCGCAACTATTCACATTAATATGACGGGAATTCAAGATACAGCTTCTTCAAATTTTCATGGAAGATACTTATTACAACACAGTTTAAATGATTGCGCACAATGTCACGGGAAGAGTTTTGCCGGCGGCGAAAGTAGTCCAAGTTGCGTGAAATGTCATGATGCACTTCCTGTTCACAAAACGAATTTTCTCGACCCGAATTCAGCCGATTTTCATGGCAAGTATCCGTTGAAAAATAAATTCACGGAATGTCAATCGTGCCATGGACAAAACTTTGCTGGCGGTATCTCAAGTCCAACTTGCGCCAATGCAGATTGTCACGTTTCAATCGATGTACATAAAACCGGTATCGTAGATACGGCATCTGTGGATTTTCATGGAAAATATAAATTCAAAAACGGATTTAACGATTGCACATCTTGCCACGGTACAACTTTCTCCGGCGGAAGCCAGAGTCCTTCATGCGTAACTTGCCATACAACAATTACCATTCACAAGAGCGGAATAGTAGATCAAGCGTCGGATAATTTCCACGGCAAATCAACTTTAATTGGAGATTTCTCCCAATGCAAATCGTGTCACGGAAGTAATTTTGAAGGCGGAGTTAACAGCCCGAGCTGTTCAAACTGCCATAAATCAATTGATGTTCATAAAACCGGAATTGTTGATCAAAACTCAGCGAACTTCCATGGAAAGTATCAACTCAAAAATGGTTTGACTGATTGTTCATCTTGCCATGGTGAAGGTTTGACGGGCGGAACACAAAGCCCCTCTTGCAAAACATGCCATGCAACAATCGATGTTCACAAATCCGGAATTGTTGATGCTAATTCACCGAACTTCCACGGGAAATATCAACTTGTAAATGGATTTTCCGGTTGCCAAAGCTGTCACGGAAACAATTTCCAAGGCGGGAATAACGCAGTTGCCTGCACCACTTGCCACAGTTCAATCACCGTCCATAAAGATGGCATCATCGATCCTAACTCGGCGTTCTTCCATGGAAAATTTATTAAAGCTAATGGCTGGAACTTGAAAGAGTGTTCAAGCTGTCACGGTTCAACCTTCGCAGGCGGAACTCAAAGTCCTACTTGCACTACTTCAAATTGCCATAACAGCGCTCAAGGTCCTCTTGCGTGCAATACGTGCCATGGAGACTTTAACAATCCATCTCAAATTAATCCTCCAAAAGATTTGGACGGAAACACCGCTACCACTTTCCCCGGAGTCGGAGCCCACGTTAAGCATTTAGCGGCATTCGCAAACGGAACTAATCTTGCGTGTACAGAATGCCACACTGTTCCTTCTGATGTTTTTGCTGATGGACATCTTGGTACGGATGGAAAAGCGGAATTAAATTTTGGTTCATTTACAAATAAACTTGGCGGTTCTTCTTATGATTTCGGAACAAACCGCTGTTCCAACACTTATTGCCATGGAAATTTCGAATTCTTAAAATCGAATGCTTCTACTGTGGCTCAAAATCAGTACACTGCGGATAAAATGGTAGGCAATAACAGATCGCCAAAATGGAATTTACTTGATGGTTCTGAAGCGAAATGCTCGAGCTGTCATGGTAAAAGCGATACCGATCCGACACCGATTGGGCATGTTCCGTACACAATCGACCAGTGTGTATGGTGTCATTCCAGTGTGGTTGACGCATCCGGTACGATAATTGATAAAACAAAACATATAAACGGAAAAGCAAACGTTTTTGGAACGAGATTCCGTAAATAATTAATTCTCAACTTAAAGGTGAAAAAATGAAAAACTTACTGTCTTTCTTTCTTGTAATTCTCTTTGTGTCCTTCGTAAATGGTCAAACCGAAGCTGATAAAAAGGTTCATGGGTTAGTCGGTTCAGCTACTTGCGGTATGTGTCATAAATCAGAAAAAGCTGGCAAGCAGTTAGACATTTGGAGCGCTTCAAAACATGCGCAAGCATACAAAACTCTCCAAACAAAAGAAGCTGATGCGATTGCAGCAGAAAAAGGATTCAAAACTCCTGCCGCTAAAACAGAAGCTTGTTTAAAATGTCATGCAACCGGTTACAACGTTGATGCAGCACTCCTCGGTGCAAAATTCAAAGTTGAAGATGGTGTTCAATGCGAAACTTGCCACGGCGGCGGTGCAGATTATAAAGATATGAAAGTAATGAAGAACAGGGAAGATGCCATCAGCAAAGGCTTGAACATGCCTGAAGGCGAAAAATTCTGCGTTACTTGCCATAATAGCGAAAGCCCGTCATTTAAAGGATTTAAATACGATGAAATGTGGAGTAAAATTAGCCATCCTATTCCGGCTAAAAAATAAGAATTATGGAACAGCAAGAAATAACAAAATCAGCAGGAAAATTAGCTGACCTCACATTCAAACTCTTAGCGAGCTGCCACGAAAAAGAAGAACGGCTTGCTAAAAAGCATAATTTAACGCAAGCTGAATTTAGATGTCTTCGTCAGATTGGGGAGACTGAAAACATCAATAATAAAGAAATTGCTGAACGAATGAACCTGAGCGCCAGCCGTCTTACAAGAATTATTGACGGCTTGGTTGCTAAAGGATATGTGGTACGAGAAATACAACCGAACGACCGGAGAAATATGCGTTTATATCTTTCCGAAAACGGAAAAACTTTTACCCATAGACTGAATGACGACTATATTAATATTCATTCTCAAATTTTGAGTGATATTGATGCAGGACAACACCAACCCCTCATTGGTGCGATGACTGGTCTTCTTACAGCAGTTGAAAAATGGATGGCTCAACAAGAGTCATAAAAACTCATTACTTGCCGTTTATTTCAGATTGGAATAAGCGGCAAGTAATTTCTCTTTTGTTTTCAGTAAATCTTCCGACAATACCTTTACTTCTCCAAGCACAGGCATAAAGTTGGTATCTCCATTCCAGCGAGGTACAATATGGAAGTGCAAATGCTGATCAATTCCCGCCCCGCTCACTTTACCCAAATTAGCGCCAATATTAAATCCGTGCGGATGCAGCGCGTTTTGAAGCGCTTTTTGCGCTAGCTGAAGTTCTGCCATCACTTCACTACTTTCTTCCGGAGTTAGCAGCGACAAATCGTTGAGGTGTCTGTAAGGGACAACCATCAAATGACCATTATTATAAGGATATAAATTCAGCACCGTAAAGGTCAGCTTCCCTTTCCTTACAAGAAGCGAATCTTTTTCTCCCAATGCCTCATTTTCTTTCGAGCAGAAAATGCACGAGTCAGATTTCTGTTCACCGGAGAAGGATTCAATGTATTGCGAACGCCAGGGGGACCAAAGTTTTTCCATATTCTTTTCAGTTTAATAAGGGTATGTGAATTTTGGTTTGCACATTTTCGTTCTTCGTGTAACCAGTTGGATGAATAAAAAAGCTGCCCTTGTAGATTAGGGCAGCCTGTCAATTTTAGATCTAACCTTCGGCTTTAGATTTTTTATACTCTTCAATGATCTTCGCTTCAATTTCCTTTGGAACGTCTTCATAGTGAGAAAATTTTCTGCCATGAGTTCCTCGTCCTGCCGTTAAACTACGGAGCGTTGAAGAATATTTGTATAATTCCGATAACGGTACTTGAGCTTTGATAATCTGGAAGTGTCCGTCGCTTTCCATTCCAAGGATTTTACCTCTGCGGCTTGAAATATCGCCCATAACCGCACCCATAAATTCCTCGGGCATTTTCACTTCAAGAACATAAATCGGTTCAAGCAGAATTGGTTTTGATTCGGTAAATCCTTTTCTAAAGCACATTGATCCGGCAATTTTAAAGGACATTTCGTCTGAATCAACATCATGGAACGAACCGAAGTGGAGAGTAACTCTTACATCAACAACTTTGTTGCCGGAGACTACACCCTTCTCCATCGTTTCAATAATTCCTTTTTCAACGGCAGGAATAAAGCGCCCCGGAATAACTCCGCCAACGATAGCATTGACAAATTCAAAACCGGTACCGCGTTGCAGCGGCTCCATTTTGAAGTGAACGTGTCCGTATTGTCCTCTACCGCCTGATTGTTTTTTATGTTTGTATTCCACATCATCAACGCGTCCGCGGATAGTTTCGCGGTAAGGAATTCTCGGTTCAACTAAATCAACATCTACGCTGTAACGCTCTTTCAATCTTTTGATTGCGAGATTAAGATGAAGTTCACCTTGACCCGAAATAACAGTCTGCGCAATTTCAGGATCGTACTTAACATTGAACGAAGGATCTTCTTCGTGTAATGAATGCAAACAGGAAGCAATTTTATCTTCCTCCCCTTTTGCTTTTGGAATAATCGCACCACGAATAATCGCTTCCGGGAAAACGATAGGATCAAGTATTACCGCAAGACTTTTTGACGAAAGTGTATTGCCTGTATGTGAATCTTTTAATTTTACAACAGCGCCAATATCGCCGGCAACCAAATGAGTAATTTCTTTACGCGTTCTTCCGTTGAGGACGGAAAGTTGATTTAATCTTTCTGATTTTCCATTCGCTTCATTTATTAAATCCATCCCGGCGTTCAGTGTTCCGGAATGTACTTTGAACAACGAAAGTTCTCCAACGTGCGGTTCAGAAATAATTTTGAAAATAAACATCACCGGTTCCGCTTTTGCGTCAACCGGTACGGATACTTTAGCATTTTTATCTTTAAGATTTGCTTCAATTGCTCCACGCTCTGCCGGATTTGGGAAATATTTTTCAACGAAATCGAGAAAATTATTTACGCCAACTCCTTTTGTTCCTGAAAGAGCGAAAACAGGAGTAACGCTTCTGGCTGTAAGTGATGCTTTTAATCCACCCTCAAGATCGCTGTCCGAAAGTGTTCCTTCTTCAAAATATTTGTTCATCAAGTCTTCACTTAACTCAGCCACTTTTTCAATTAATTCTGTCCGATATGCTTCTGCTTTATCCTTCAAGTCAGCGGGAATATCGGCTTCGGTAACTTTTTTAGAACCAACTTCACCATAAGTGAACATTTTCATTTTCACCACATCGATAACGGAATCGAATCCCAATCCTTCCTTAACGGGAAATGTTACCACAACCGCACCTGCCGCAATGCGTTCTTTCGCTTGAGCTAAAATAGTTTCAAACTTTGAGTGTTCGCTATCGCATTTGTTGATAATAATTGACGAAGGAAGATTGTACTCCCCAATAAAATTGGATGCTATCTCGGAGCCAACTTCAACACCTTCAACCGCTTTTAAGACAATGACTCCCGTGTCGCAGACTTTCATTCCGGCTTTAACTTCCCCAACAAAGTCGGAATATCCCGGGGTATCTAAAATATTAATTTTTACGTTTTTCCAATTGACATGTAAAAGGGAGAGAGAGATTGAGAACTGACGTTCAACTTCGTTGGCGGTATAATCTGAAATTGTATTTCCTTCAGCAACGCTACCAATTCTGTTGGTTTCGCCGGCGGTATATAAAATTAATTCGGACAGCGAAGTTTTGCCGGCACCTCCGTGCCCGATTAACGCAATGTTGCGGATTGACTCAGTACCATATTCTTTCACGGTAGACTCCTTGTTTTGGATTAGAATGTTCTGGTTAGAATTTTAGTCTTTGCACAAAAGTCGAAATTCCTTTTTTAATAGCATATAAATTATCAGTTAAATTTTGAATGGGACCTTCAATCCCTTCTTTTATTTTTTTCTCCATCTCCAGTATGGAAACTACACGGGATTTTACAGCGTCAACTATCCACGCAACGGATTTAATTTGATTTTCCGCCTGCGTGGTGATTTTGCTTATTGATTCAGTAAGTGCTTCAACGGATTGGAGAATGGCTCGAATTTCATCCGTCATCCGGTTGATGTCGGCATGAATCTTCTCAATCGACTTTGTTATCCTCGCTATGTAGAAGACGAGCGCAATACAAAGCGCAGATGCAGATGCCAGCAGCAAGACTTGAAATATTTCAATTATCATAGGTTACTTATTTATCAGCTTTTTGCTTCTTTATAAGCATTAACACCGGCTTTAAAAGCGTTCTTAATTTTATCGCCTTCGGATACGAGCGTCTCTTTTCCGGTTGAAATAGTTTGTGAAGCTTTTTCTTTCGCTTCGGTGAACACTTTCTCCGCGTCCTTAATAATTACGTCGGCTTTTACCTTGGCATCTGCAACTAATTGTTCTGATTTTTTTCTACCTTCGTTGTACATGTTGGTAGCTTTTTCTTTTGCAACGTCAAGATATTTTTCAGCTTCATCCAGAAGTTCATCGGTTTTACCTTTAATATCCTGGCGGAGTTCTTTACCGCTTTTGGGAGCGTACAATAAAGCAACAGCCGCGCCTACAATACCACCGGTTAAAAACCCTACCAATAAACCTTTGCTTAAGTTACTTCCATTTGATGACATAACTTCTCCTTTTTTACTTTTTGTTTTCATCTTACCTTTAAGGAAGATGTACTACTACTTATAAATTCTTTACAATTTCTTCTGCAAAACGATAGCATCCAACTTCTTTTGCGCCTTTTGTTAAGCGGGCAAAATCGTAGGTTACAACTTTTGACTTAATTGTCTTCCGCATAGCTTTTTCTATAGCTGCGGAGACCTTTGTCCAGCCGAGAAATTCAAACATCATAACACCGGAAAGAATTACCGAACCCGGATTAACTTTATCCATACCCGCATATTTTGGAGCTGTTCCATGTGTCGCTTCAAATATAGCGGTTTCGTAACTCATATTCGCGCCCGGCGCAATTCCTAATCCGCCAACCTGCGCGGCCGCGGCATCTGAAAGATAATCGCCGTTCAAATTGGGTGTTGCGAGAACTGAATATTCGTTGGGTCGTAAGAGCAGCTGTTGGAAAATGCTGTCGGCAATTCTGTCTTTGATGAGAACTTTTCCGTCAGGCATTTTACCGTTGTACTTCTTCCAAAGTTCGTCTTCACTTACCGTAACATCACTAAACTCTTCTTTAGCAATTTGGTAACCCCATTCTTTAAAGGAACCTTCGGTAAATTTCATGATGTTCCCTTTGTGAACGAGCGTAACACTTTCTCTGTTGTTCGCTATAGCAAATTCAATTGCTTTCTTCACTAGCCGCTTTGAACCAAATTCACTGATTGGTTTAATGCCGATGCCGGACATCTTTCTGATGTTTTTATCAAATTTGGTGTTGATGTATTTAATTAATGCTTCAGCTTCTTTCGATCCGGATTTGAACTCAATACCCGCGTACACATCTTCCGTATTTTCTCTGAAGATAACAATATCAAGATCCTGAGGTCTTTTCATCGGGCTCGGAGTCCCTTGATAATACTTTACTGGACGAACGCACGCGAATAAATCGAGCAACTGTCTCAATGCTACGTTCAAACTTCTAATGCCGCCGCCGATGGGTGTCGTTAAAGGACCTTTAATAGCAACAGCGTATTCTTTAATTGCCTCAACAGTTTCTGCCGGAAGCCATTTATCTTTTCCGTAAACTTTTAATGCTTTTTCACCGGCATAAACTTCTGCCCATGCAACTTTCTTTTTCCCGTTAAAAACTTTTTTTACCGCTTCATCAAAAACCAGTTTTGAAGCGCGCCATAGATCAGGGCCGATTCCATCGCCTTCGATGAATAAGATTATAGGGTTATGCGGTACGGAGATTTTTCCGTTATCGAAGGTGATTTTTTCACCATCTGTGGGGAGAATTATTTTTTTGTATTTTTTCATCAAGAACTCCAATCAATATTACTTTTGTTCGATAGTTATTTTCCCAAATCTTTTTTGATAGAGGAGGACGCTGACGACCCCAACAAAAACAGCAAACCAGAGGGTTACAATCCGGATGATAAAGGTTGAGGCAAATGCAATATCAAGCGGAATTTTGTTCTGTGTAAGCAAGACCGTCAATGAACCTTCAGTAACTCCCAAGCCTCCGGGCAACATAGAAATAGCACCTACAATGGTTGCAAATGCGTAGCTAAACGAAGCCCAAAGCATAGAAATTTCTAAGTGAAAATTAGTGAGAATTAGGTAATATCCCAAACATTCAAAAAGCCATGCTACTAAACTTAAAAGGGTCATTTGAAGCAGCGGTTTAGGCTGCAACATGTTGAATGAACTTTCGTACGCATCGCGCAAATGCATGACATATTTGTTAATAAATTTAATTTTACTGAGAAGAGAAATTGCTCCTTCTCCCATCGTTCGGTTAGATAATAAGATAGTGAGAAGCACAAAAAATATCCCAACCGCAATCACAATTGCTCTGCCGTAATGAAAGACATATCCCCCTACGAGTGCGATCCCGATTAACGAAAGGAAGTCGGTAATCCGTTCGGCAAAAATAATCGGCGCGGTTTTGCTGATGGGTTCATTCGCAATTTGTTTTACAAGGTATGATTTTAAAAGCTCACCCATTTTCCCGGGAGTTACGCTCATAATCAAGCCGGACATAAAAACGGAGAATGAATCAAACCGCGAGATCTTCACTTTAAGCAGCCGGAGATAAAAATGCCATTTTAAAAATCGAGTGAGGTAATTAGAATACGATAAAAGGAGAAGTACCGGAAACCATATCCAATTAAATAATGTAAACGCTTTTATGACTTTATCGAAATCAGCATAGAGAGAGAACCCGAGATACACCAACCCGGCTAACGCGAGCGATAAAAAAATATTGCGTTTCATTTTCTCTAGCATGAAAGGACTTCTTGAATTGCTTGATAGACTTTAGTGAGCGGAAGTCCCACAACATTGTAGTAACATCCGTTAATTTTTTTTATAAAGATTGCACCATAATCATCTTGAATGCCGTACGCTCCCGCTTTATCCATAGGGCTTCCGCCGTTGACATACTCTTCAATTTCCTTATTGGTAAGGTCGCGAAAAGTCACTTCGGTTTTTTCATAGCTCACAATTTTTTTGCTATTTATCGAATTGAAGACACAAAAACCAGTATAAACGTAATGCTTGTTCCCGTTAAGTCTTTGAAGCATGGCGACCGCTTCTTTTTTCGTATTCGGTTTCCCTAAAATTTTCTTCCCTAAAACTACGATTGTATCCGCCGTTATAATTACACCGGACTTCTTATGCTTTATTCCCTCTTCCATTTTTTCAACAGCAAGTTTTTGAACAACTGCGGAGGGCCGGGGATTGCCGTCAATCTGTTCATCAATCTCACAGTCAAGAATGTGAGGATGAATATTAATCTGCTCAAGCAGCTTTTTTCTTCTTGGTGATTTAGAGGCTAAATAAATTGTAACGTCTTGCCGAATCATTCTCTTTTTCCAATCGTACATCCGGTAAAATAAAAATCCAAAATTTCTTGGTATGTTTTCCCATGCATTGATAAATTCATGCTTCCCCATTGGCACAAACCAACGCCATGACCGCTCCCCTTGCCGGTGATTGTTACTTTCTTCAATCCGGTTTTCGTCATTTCTTTTGACAGAGTAAAAAGTGAAGAGCGTAAAATTCCTTTCCCGTCTTTTCGTAATAGCGTTGTCCGGATTTGCGGTCCTTGTAAAACCACATCCTCAGCGTTGGCAAATTTAATATGAATTTCTTTGGCTCTTCCGGATTCGAATGTGTCGGCAATTTCAATATCCTTAATGGTCTTTTGCGACTTTGCCAGCATTTGTTTTGATTTCAGAGCGTTGAGAATATCAGCGGCGGTAAATGATTCGCTCCAATTAAAAGTTGGAGAAATGTCACAATTAGGTTTATCGTCTCCGTCTTTTTTCATTCGAAGATAGCCTTCAACTTTACCGGAAAAAACATTCGCGGGATCTTCAAGAACGCCACCGCAGGCAGAGTGATAAAAAACTTCAGCCAGTTTGTTATTATAGAGAAGCACAGATTGGGATGTCGCCACAGCAGCCGCTTTATCCATCGGAGTGTAGTTCCCTTCACCATCATAGACTTGATCGCGGATATCATCGGTTATATCGTAATAAGTATTTCCTTTTTCCTTTTTCATTTCCGCAAACGTTCGGGCACAAATAGCAAACGCTTTAAGAGCTTGAAATTTTGTAGTGTCATCTTTTTTAACTGCCATTTCCGCATGTACCACACCGGGAAGGTAATCATCCATTGCTAATCTGTTTATCACTAACAGTTTGCTGTCATCGCTAAAAACGACTAATATATCTCCCGAATACTTTTTCCCTTCAAAAAGAATAAACCCTGAGGAATCGGTCGGTTGTAAAAAAAAAGTTATGGCATCCAATTCCCGTTTGTTGACAATGGTATTTGCTCCTCCTCCGTTTTTTTTGAATACCAATTTTTCATTTGCGGGAACTTCACTAACCAGTTCATTATCGGAATAAAATTTATATTTCCCTTTCAAGCCAAGTTCAACCGGATTTTTATTGTCGGCTAAAAGAACACGAATCTGATTTTTTTCACTTGCAATAATGCGGAATGATTTTGCAACAATTTCTTTCCCTTTTTCTGTAGTCGTTCTTACTGTTGAGGAGCAAGCATTAAAATAAATCGAAAGCACTCCGATAATAAGAAAAGGAATTAGTTTGGTTTTGGAATTTAGTCGATTTTTGTTGAGAGGGAAAAAGAAAGAAAACACAAAGACTATCTGAACATCGCTTTGATGCTTCCCCACGTTCTTTTAACACCGGAAATATTATGGGAAACACTTACTTCTTTGGTATAGGAAATTGTATTATCGTAATCAACAATTTTAATACGATAAATAAAAATTACATCGGTCACTTTGTAAGCATTCTGGTCAAGGTATGAATAGAGTGAGTTTGAGCCTTGAGGTTTAACCGATTCGAGGGGCATGAAATCGCCTTGGTAGGTTTTTCTTTCAACAACAAATTCACGAACATTTTTTTCGTCCGAAGTTCTCCATTCAACCTTTACATTTTCTCCTTCGTTCTTGGCAGTGATGTAATCAAGGAAAACACCACCCAGAAGTGTGGAAACCGAGAGAACCGTTAAAAGAAGAAAGATTTGCTTTTTCATGGCTTAAATATATTACGCTTCCTATATATTTGTCAAGAATTAAATGCATGACAAGGCATTTTTTGCCAACTTTCGTAAAATGAATTTTTTTTTACATTTCTGCCGAAATTAGTTATATTTGAGTAAATGGAGAATAATAAATAGACAGCATGGTAGTTTCGAATCTAAATTTCCTGACCGGATTAAATGCGTTACAGCACACGGCATCTCAAAATCCTTCTGAGTTCCCCTCTAAGCTTTGCGAATTTATTGTAAGTGAATTCCAACTTCAGTCGGCAATTCTTTTTAAAGTAAGCGGTTCGAACAAACTGATTTTTCAAGGGAAGTCCTCCACTGCTAAAAAATCCTTCCTTCCCAACGCGCTTTACGAGTGTTCGGTCTGTAAAATTCATGAACAGGGGAACAACCAAATTACCTTTCACACAGATGCGAACTGCGAAATACAATCTACTGATTTCGTTATTTACGAAAGCTGTGTACAGGTTAGCATTGGAGCAGAAAAATTTCTTCTCAAAGTGACTCAAAAAACTCCGTTCACTACAGGAGACAAAGATTTCCTGGAACAATTTGGACAGTTTCTCGTTCCTCATTTACAGAAAATGTCGGGAGTTACCATTGAATCCGAATTGAGCCTCAGCAAGATTGTTGCTGAACTTGCAAACGAATTTAGAACTCCAACCAACAGCATTATCGGTTTTGCCTCTCTTCTGCATGATGATAGATTAACATCAAACCAAGCCGATTACGTCCTTACCATTAAAGATAATGCGCAGAAACTTTTAGCGCTCTTGAATGACGTCATCGACTTTGCACGCGTCGATGGCGGAAGCATCAGTGAAACCATGAGCGACGTAAACATGCAAAATCTTCTTTCGGAGGTATTAGCTCAACAATCCGAGAAGTTAAAATCTTCCGGTTTCTCCTTTGCTTCATCGGTGAGCGAAAATTTTCCGGCAAGTGTTCAACTCGATCAGCAAAAACTGAGATTGATTCTTTTAAATTTTCTTTCTTACCTCCTTTATTACTCGGCAAACGGAGAAGTAAGTTGTACCGCTCATGTCCTTGATAAAAAACATGTCACTATTTCGTTGGTAAATAAATCGGCTTCCCTGCCTGAGAAAAACGTTCTGCCTAAAGGGTTGGACATTGCTGCGCAAAAACAATATAATTTCACATCACTCAGTTTCCTTCTTGCAAAGAAATATGTTGAATTGATGCAAGGGAAATTAGAATCAACCTCTGCGCGGGAAAGAGGAACCACTATTCGTTTTACGCTACCGATTAATGAAGTCAACCACGACATTGAATCAAAAATTTCGGCCTTGCCCAAAGCAACCGATGGAAAAAATAAAGTTTTAGTTATTGAGGATGATTACGCAACGTCAAAACTGCTGAGTAATTACCTGAACAAATGGGGTTATGAACCTATCATCGTTGACGCCGGATTAAAAGCGCTCGAATACCTTGAGCGCGAACATGTTTTAGCAATCATAACAGATATTATTCTCCCTGACATCAACGGGCTGGAACTTCTAAAAAAAATCCGTGAAAATAAAGCGACAAAATTTATTCCTATTATTGTTTGTTCGGTTGAAGCCGAACAGCAAAAAGCGTTTCTGATGGGCGCTGTTGAGTATTTCGTTAAGCCGATAAAGTACAAAGACCTAGTGGAAGTTTTAACAAGCTACAAGCTCAAAAAAGATTCTAATATTCTTTGTGTCGATGATGATATTCCGACATTAAATTTAGTAAAAGAGGCTATCGCTTCGGTCGGTTATAACCCGATTGCTCTTCATCAGTCATCTAAAGTGATTGAAACTATTAAAGATATCCAGCTTGATTTAGCAATCGTTGATCTTGATATGCCGGAGGTAAATGGTTTCGAGCTTATCAAATTGATGAAATCGAATCCGAAGTACACCAACCTTCCGATTATCATTTATACCGGAAA
>Ga0172370_10005788_pt1 | contig 15805 bp, 23 predicted proteins | sample LakKiv5m_FD_114538 | JGI IMG/M metagenome (GOLD analysis project Ga0172370, IMG submission 114538) | Freshwater microbial communities from Kabuno Bay, South-Kivu, Congo - kab_022012_11.5m | ecosystem: Environmental > Aquatic > Freshwater > Lake | place: Democratic Republic of the Congo...
CGCTGAACGCATGGTGGTACAACTTAAACTTAGCCGTCACTGCTCTTGATCCACTCGGCCATGAAGTGCAGGTTCCCGCCACAAGCGTTTAGCGCGTCGAGGAACTTCTGCGCCCGATCCACTTCCTCGTTCTGCTCGCCCGCCAGGTTCAACAACGGGTGGTAGACAACGTGGTTGCCCCCAGAGAACGCGAGGGTGAACAGGTCGTTCAGTTCAGTGCTCGTCGCGTCCTCGATGGTGAGTGCGCCGGTCGCGCTTTCGAGCGCGGTCGGGAACTGGTACGGGGGATTCAGTGCCGGAATAGCCGGTAAACACCCGTTGTTCAGCCAATTTGCTTGTTGATTGCGCCTTCAAGTTCTGGTGAAAGTTTCATGGGTTCTCCTGTAGTTACGGAACAAATATACCACGACATTCGCGGTAAATCAAGCGATATTAATTAACGCTCGACCGGAGTTTTCGCAATCTTCCGTTCCACTTCCCCCCGGTCACTGGTATGGACGCACCATTCCGGCGTGCGCTCGATACCACTTAAAGTCCATAACCCAACTCATTCGCTTTTTTTCTATAATCTGCTCGCGCGGTCGAATACCGATGAATCGTGCCGGACTCCCGCCCCAAATCTGCCACGCGGGTACTTTGGTTCCAGCATTGAGAAACGAGTTTGCGGCCAGCACCGAGCCTATCCCCATTATAACACCAGGGGAGACTACGCAGTTGGGCGCGACGTTCGACCCTCGCTTCCATCACCACGTCCCCTGTGATGATGCGGTCGCGTTGGGCACTCGGTATGACCGGCGATACCAAGCCATGCCCCTTATGTTCGTCGCTGGCGCAGACGATCCGAACGCCAGCAGCCAGCCCCGCAAAGTGGCCCACCGTGAACGACCCCATGCTGCCGCCGATCACGGTACAATGGGGTGAGATGTGGATGTAATCGCCTGGTATCACTTCCGTCGTGAACTCGCAGTAGTCGTCAATGGCGACGTGCTTGATGGGCGAAAGATGGGTTAGAAAAGCGTCATCTGCCTTTTGTTTTTGGGATATGTCTCGGCGTGTTCCCATGCGTTGCGCGAAGCGTTGCTGAACTCATTCCACGGTATAGACTTGTAGTAACGACGAACCACCCACCGTTGGAAACGCTTGAGGTCGGTGCGCTGATTGTTGTAGACCATTGGGTAGGGAAGTATGCCGCGCTCTACCATGCGGTTAAAACGATGGAAGATTGTGTCCCATGTTTCATTTTTGTCGTACCCGATCAGCATGTAAACCATGAGGTGACGCGGCGGCACGCCCGATTTCTCAAGTCGATCAACACCATCGAAAAAGATTTGTTCGTCGCGCAAGTTGTCCCATGCCGTGTAAAGCCTGCGCGTCTTGAACTGGTCATCGTAGTAAGGTATCTGCGACAAGCCCTCGGCGGCTACATCAGTAATCAGGCGAATGTTGATGCCCTGGTTGAAACAGACCTTGAACTTGCCGTCCTTGATCTCTCGGATGCGCTGTTCCCACTCCGTCGCGGGTTGGCCGAAGAAGTCGTTGTCGAGAAGCTGAACGCAGCGCGGGTACCCCTCGCCGCGCCATATCTGGTTGATCGAGTTGATCGGCCTCGGCCTGCCCTCTTTCTTTGGAACAATACAAAATCCGCAGTTCAACCGGCACCCGCGCTGCGTGAAACCAATCGACCATTCGTATTCGGGGTAGATCGAGTAATCATAATGCTCGTACCCGTCACCGATCAGTTCCTCGACCGTGTTGAACTTGCCTGTCCCCGTGCCGCCTAGCACGGCATCGGGGAACTCGACCTTGAAAACATCCAGTAACTTCTGGCTAAACCCAAAGATGCACGAACCGTACACAACATCGTAATCCGGCTCGTGCATCTGCTTACGAAGTTTGCGCGTCAAAACAACATTGTCGCCATGCGACTTGTGATAGTGCGCCAACTTCATCAGCGCAAGGTTTGGCAACTTGCCGTCAATGTGCGTCAACCTGATGTTCACCAGATCACCGCCGCAAAGTCATCGGGGAATCCCTGCGCCTGCCGGTGGTGGAACTGCGCCTCGTCATCGTGCCAGTAACCGGCCCGTTCCGCGTCGAGCGTGTCGGCGGGACGCTTGCCGACCGAGGGATGCAGATGCTCGACAATCGACTCGGCGCACCACTCTAACCGGCGGTTCTTCCGCGCCCGCGCGTTGAGTTCGTTATCCACGAAGTAGTATTTGTACGCGGGGATTGCCGCCACGCCCCCGAAGTAGCTCTTACAAAAGAATCGGTCGTAGAACAGGGTCGTCATCAGCATGTTGTCGCTGTACGGGTGGTGCAAGTCGTTCAGTCCAAGACAACCGTATGCATCCAGCTTGCGCTCGTGCGCCTTGATTGCCTCGTCGAGCCATCCGACGTGCGGAAGTTGGTCGTCGCCCATCGGGAAGAGGTAGTAGCCGGTCGAGTGATGCAGTGCCTCGTTCCACGCGGCGATAGGCCCTAGTCGGTCGCGGTTGTAGACTCCGCGCACATAGAACGTGTCGTCGTTCCAGGTGTTGTAGTCCCATGTTCGGACGACGTGCGCGGAGTCGTTGTCCTCGACCGCCACGATCACCTCGACAGGGTTGGCGCCAACCGAGTCCTTCAACGCCTGCAACGTGCGGTTCAAGGCTTCGGGGCGCTTATACGAAGCGATGAGGACGGAAGTTAGATTTGGCATTACCGGTTCAGCTCCTTGATCGCCTTGCAGATAACTCCAATACGACAACCCTCACTTCGCCGCCCTGACTGCGTATATGGCGATAGCCTCGGCCTCTTTCAGTGTGGCAATGGCGATGTCGTAATACGTGGTTTCCTCTCCGAGTTCTTTGGCGCGTGCTTTGGTCAACCCGTAAGCCTCTATTGCCGTCCTAAACGCTGAGCGAATGGACTGGATGTGCCTGTCGCTAGTTTTCACGGTTGAACGTCCTCACATAGACACCTGGCCGCGCCTCGTCCTGAACAAAGTAGTAGCCGTCGTTCCGCAGGGCGTTTTCGGCCTCGGCGTAGCTGGCGACCAACGGCCGCGTGACTTGCGCGTTGACACATTCGATAACACCAGACTTCTCAAGCCGCGTCACCCACTCCCGCCACTCCCTCTGCGACATGTAGCCGAGTGCCGTGATGTTCTCGCGCGCTATACGGCCCTTGAATGTCTCACCGTCATTGAGCGTGCCGAAGACGTATGCAAGTGCCCTCTGCTGGCGCTCGTAGACGGTCGTGGTCGAGCGCGCCGAGGGTTGGGGGGGTATTCTCTGCGCCAGGTCAAGGAACGCATGGGCGTTGAAGTAGATCGCCGCTATCACGCACCCGCCGAAAAACATGATGATTGGCGCCCGTTCGTTGCCTCCGAGGAACGCGAACACCGCGCCGATGGAGAAAACGACCGAGAACACGACACCGGCCCACGCCTGACTCCATGCCCTGATACCGAGGAACAGCGCCAGAGACACGGCACCGGCGAGCGCAATCGCTTCGGGAAAAGAAGGCGACAGTTTCAGGACGTATCCGATGAACAGGAACGAAACTACGATGCCGATGGAGTTTGCAACGCGCTTGAAGATGCTTTCAGAGCCTCGGTAACTGCCAGAAGGTTGTCGATATGTTTGCATAGTTCATCCAGCGATGGCTTGATAATTTCGCCCTTGATCGTGATAAAGCCGACCTTGTTCACGATGTTAATGCCAATCCACCCCGACACTTCCTTGCGCCCCGCGCCGCTGTATTTGCAGATCGTGTCGAGTTCGATCTTCTCGCGCTTGGGACTGCGGTCTTGCAGCGGCGCGGCGATCTTGAGCAAGTCATCGGAACTGCGCGCAACACGCATGGCGACTGCCGCCCACGCCATGCCGACCTTGTTGGACTTTTGGCGGCTGTCGATAAGCACCAGGCCACTTTCGTCCTGAATCATCCTGATGGCGGCGAGGACGTAGAACTCCTTAGTGTCCAGCAACCGCGCCGCCGTCCTGATGCCATACACCAGACCGAAGGCGGCCATCCTGACGTACTTGATTCGCACTACACATCCCCCCGCTAGTGGCGCGATTCGCGCTGTATTGATGCCTCATGCTGGACAGCGGGCGCGCCTTGATTACTACCACGGTTCAATTCCTCGTGGATGGCCGACAGCATCTCTCCAAGTTCGTGAATCGCGCCAGGCAGGACAATCGGCAACAGTCCAATACACAGCGTCATCGCCACTTCTGAGCCAAGTGTGAACAGGAAGTTCGACTCGGCAAAGGCGATGATCCACACCAGAATATTGCTCGAAAGGTGCGCCTTGTAGTAGGTGTCGGTGCCGACGCTGATGATGTAGAAGCAGAACGCGACGATCAGTTTCCACCGTCCGTTCGTGTCGATGGCGAAGGCATACATGAACGCGATCTGGCCGACTTGCGGAAGCAACGCGGCGATGGGGATTACCCATGAGTTCAGCTTGATCGTCGGCATCAGAATGTAACCGGCCAGTGTAGTTGAGTAATCTTCCCAACCGAGACAGATCGAGATGAGCAACATCGCCGTGAGCGAAATTGCAATCGGCAGCTTGGGCATACCGCGAACGCCCTCGCCCATCTTCCCAAAGATTGACGCCATATAATCTCCTAGAGGTTGTCGAGCGCGCCCTTGTGCGTTTCGCGCATCGACGTTGATTGGGGTTGTTCCATCGCCTGTGCGCCGTTGATCTTGTCGAGCCGACCGATAATCCTATCCAGTTTCTCGTTGATCGACGCGATGGCTCCGCCGCCCGCGACATCGGCCGCGAAAATGTACGCTTCCAGCAGCGCCACGATGACCGAGCCGACCGTGCCCGCGTTGGCCGGACTCTCGATCCACGCCGCAACGCGGGGGTGCTTGGTTGGGTTGATAACAAACTCGTGACGAATGTAGCCTTTCTTTGCCATGTTACGCCTCTTGAGACGCCATGTGAAGCATGAGGGCGCGTGCCAGCCGCGCATCATCGGCGGCACGATGACTGTTGGGAATGTCGATCTGGCATTGGCGACCCGCTTCTTCCAGTTTGTGCCACTTGTAGCTTCCGCTCTGCGGGTTGATCTCGCCGCGAAACTCTGCATACAACGTCATGGCGCAGCGGAAGTCGATGGAATACACCATCTTAGCCCACGCACCCGCGCCGTAAATCATGTCGTAAGACTGGCGGATCACGCGAGAATCATACTCTGCATTGTATGTCACGACGGTTTGCCCGTTCAATAGCGGGCTTAATTCACCCCACACTTCGTCGAAGTACGGCGCAGATTCGAGCATCTTGTCGTCTATGTGGTGTACGCGATACGCACCATTCTCCACGCGACCGAGTGGTTTAACCAATCCATCGTAGATCGGGTAGCCACTGGGCCAGATCACGGCAATCTCTATCACCTCGGCTTGTCCGCCCGTGCCAGTTGTTTCGGTGTCGAGGAATAAAGGGCGTTTCTCCATGATGGACTTCGCCTGTTCGATGGCGTTTTGGCGATGATGGTTGTGGCCCGCCGTCCCCCACTGGCTATGACTCATAGCCCCACTTGTAGTGCTTGAGATACGCCGAGTGGCAGATCGGGAACTTCTCTGCAAAGTCGGCCTCGATGAGATCGGCAAACGCCTTGATCTCCGGTTGCGCCTTTGACGACGTTCGCAGCGCGCAAAAGTGCATGATGCTGTGGACGTTGTATTTGACGCGAAACGTGGTCAGTGTGCAAAGCGGAAGTACCACTCGCGCCTGTTCCCGCGCCACGCCGCGCGCGATCAGCTTCTCGTACACAGAAAAACAGTTGTCAATGGCATCCTTGACCATTCCAATCAAGTCTTCGGTCATCTCGATTGGGCCTTCAGACGCCTGTCGATTTAATTTTGATTGTGTGCGCCACAAATACGGTATCGTATAGTCCCCGTCGCCCACCTCGGCGTACCGTTGGCTTTTTTCCGAGTATTCCCCGATGCGGTGTCGAAACCACTCGCGGGAAACGTAGATTGGCGCTGTCACTTCCCACATCATCTCGCCAAACTCAAGCGGCGACGTGTGCTTGTTCTTGACCAGATACTCGATCAACTTGGCGTCTGCCGCATCACCCTTGCTCGCAGCGCCGGTCGAGACACGCGCCGTCTGCGCTATCAGCGCGTCAGAACCCAACCACGCCAGCAACTCTACCGTGCCGATCTTGTTGCCGAACGAAATCACATCCACTTCACAAAAGCCTCCGTGCCTTCTTGTAGAATCCAACGGCGTTTGAGAACTCCGGCGTCTGCATCAGGCGCGCTTGCGGGAAACGCGCCGCGATGTGCGGGTACATGGCACGCGCACCGCCGCCAGTTACGAGGATGTACCGCAGTTCCTTGCCGTCACTGTTGAGCGTTGACAGGAAGAAGCGGATCATCGTTTCTGATATACGCTCGACCGACGCCTTCACCATCGCGCTGATGTCGCGCCGCTCGCCGTCAACATACACCTCGCGCTTGGTAATCGCGTTGCGGCGACCGAGCCAGTCGAGTTCGATGCCGTACTGCGCCTTGACGGACTCAGCAATCGCGTTCTCAACGGCGCGCATACCCAACTTTAGCGACCCCGACCGGTCTATGACGACATTCGTCATGCGCGTAACGTCGGTCGTTTCGCCGCCGATGTCGAGGACGGCGATCTGTCCATCGCCCGACACCGACGTGTCTTGCTTGCCGAACCAGTCCGTCAGGAAGCCGAACGCTGTGCCGTTGGGTTGCGACATGACTTGCAGCACCTTGAGCATCACATCGATCTCGCGCTGTTGTTCCGGCATCTCGATGTGGTGCGTGCCTTCCAGCATCTTGACAAGCCGCGCTTTGGTCTCAGCATCCTGCGCCATAGACGCAGGAACCCCGACCACCGCTCCGACATCGACGCTACGGTGGTCTGTCGTCAAGCCCTCGCTGATTGCGGCCAGGTACAGTGCCAAAGTCGCATTTCCCTCGACGCGGTACTGCCCCTGAATCGTCGGGACATCGTGGCCGTGGATCGTTGCCAGTTCGCCAACGTAGAAATCCAGCGCCTTGCGCCCCGACAGGATGCGGATGCGCCCGAACGTGCCGCGCCCCATCAGTTCGCCGATGTCCTTGTACGGCACAGCGGCCGATGGGAAAGTTGCTGCGACTTCGGGCGCAGAAACCACCTTCACGTCGCTTGCGCCAACGTCAATGCCAAATGGAATCATATTCACTCCTTACGGAAGATATTATCACAGATACGGAACAAGGTCAATGTATGTGAAAAGATATTTTATTATTTTAGACCCATTGACTCTTGCCGACAAGAGGTGTAGAGTGCAAGTAGCTTGCGGAATAAGGAGCGTATATGGACGAACATGAAGAGTTGACAGACTACGAGAAACGGATGGCGAGGGTGTGGGAACGCGCCGAGCAACAGCGCATCGCATACGAGACTGTCCACTGTTCGCGTTGCGGACGTTTGCTGAAAGATCCCGAGAGCATCCGGCTTGGACTTGGTAGCGAGTGCCGCCGCAAGTCAAAGGCTTGACGCCAACACTCACCTGAGTTACCATGATGGGGAGAGTCATCCATGATCTCCCCCCTTCTTTTTCTCGTATAACGTCGCCGTTGTATCCGCATCCAGTACGGGTGCGGAATCACTTTTGTTCTGCCGAGGAAGCCATGAGTAACGCGCTGCTGGATGGTGCTTTGTCATACGGCAATCGCGGGTTGAGCGTTATACCCATAGTGCCTCGTGACAAGAAACCCGATCTGCCATCGTGGGACTGTTTCATGCACGCCAGGGCGCAGCGCGATACGATAGTGCAATGGTGGGAAGAAAAGCCGCAGCGCAACGTCGGGATCGTGGCAGGGGAAGTCAGCGGAGGGCTGGTGGTGATGGATTTCGACTCCATACCAGCGTTTCAGCAATTCGGCAATCGCTTTCCGTCACTGACGGAAACGCGCATCCACCTCAGCGGCAGCCTCAGAGGGTATCACGCCTTCTATTTCGTTTCAATCATTCCGCAATCATCCAAGTACGACACCATTTTCGGCCGCATTGAGATCAAGAGCAACGGGACGCAGGTCGTCGCCCCACCTTCGATTCATCCCACGGGAAACAAGTACGCGCTATACCGCAGACACAGCACCATGAAGGTTCACGACATGGGCGACGTGATCGACTGGCTACTATCGAACAAGGCGAAGAAGAAGGCTCCGGTCGTCAACTTTACACCCGCAGCGCAACCCGCAGGTAGAGTGGACAATCTTTCGAGTTCCACGCTCGACCTGATGGGGGGACAAGCAATGGTCGGGGAACGCAACAATCGTCTGTTCAGCGCGGCGTGCGACCTGGCAGGGAACGGCATCACGCTTGAAGAAGCGAGAGCTATGTTAAGTGGATCGACGGACTTGCCGGAACGCGAGGCACAGAGAACGATTCTGTCAGCGTATCAGAAACCGAGAACTCCGGCGCGACCGGCGAAGATGGAAGAAAGGCGTAATTCGTTAATCGACAAGTTCAGTCAACGAGTTTCGCGTTAGGGTATTGACATTTCAAGTGTTTTGGATATAATTGGTTGTAGTTGGCTTGGCAACCGACTGTTGAGAGTAATCGTCTGATGGATTGATTAGCCTCATTTGGGGGAGGTCTGGTATAGCTCTGCCAAGAGCATATCCCTCAGACGGCCAGACTTCCCCCCGAATGAGGCTAATTGCTTTTACAAATCGTCCCATGAAACGACGGCATGGCGACGACACATAGTAGAGCGCGGGCAACCGTCAAATCCATTCCCGTTAAGACACCTTCTGGCGAAATCACTAGATGGTCTTAGACCACTCCTCGGACGAAGCAGAGAATGGCGAGGACTCCGTGTACGGAGAAAGTCGAAAATAGCCTTTCCACTTACCGCTAACCAATATGCGGTTAAATGTCGGTCTGACAGACCGATGGAAAGCCAGTCTCGAAAAAAAGTGGCAACCACTTGTCCACAAGTGGGCTTGCTTTGCCACAATTCCTCTGATACAGGAAAGGTACTGGAACGTGGTGACTAAAAAACGTAGCTTAGTTACAGAGTTTACTAAGATTCTTGAGGCTCAAGGAATCATTGACCCTCTTTTAGTCGGTAAACTCGTAGGCGTGGTCGAAGTCGTATACGCGCCCAAAAAACGCGCAGGGGGTGAAGAAAAGAGCGATCCCCGCGCGAGACCATTTTTGCTTGCCTTTCAGTCCCACATCGGCTACCCCATAGCCAACTTTGGCAAGGAAATGGTTTGGGCCAACTGGTTGTTCAAGCACGGCTACTCCGAACAGCAGATACTCGCGTGTTACGAGGACATGAAGTGCGGGTGGTGGTCTGACAAGGCCGTTAGCCTGTCAAGCATCTCTCAGCACATTGGCGAGTTTGTTGCGCGTGGACAGCCTAAGCCCCCACCTATGGTCAAACCCGTTGCCGCCCCACTGACCGACATCCAAAAGCGCCAGCAGGCCGATCAAGCGCGCATTAAGGCGGAGCGCCAGGAGATTATGAACAAGAAAGCACAGGCGACGAATGAGTAACGCAGAGAAGATTGCCGCGCAGATCGACGGATTGAAGTTACAAATTGAGAGCGCACAGAAGTTGCTGGATGATGCGCGTGCTGCGAATAATCGCACGGGGTCAGCTCTGGCTTCCCTGAACGTGACGAACCTCAAGTACCAAATCCACGATCTTGAGCGCAATCTGGCTGAGGCGAGTCTTGGAGAATGAACTGGCCGTACTCGCCTGCATGATGCAAGGCGGCGAGAAAACCATCGCAGAAGTGTCGCACTCGTTGGAATCCGGCGACTTTGAGGACGAAACCAACGGCTTCCTGTTCTACCGCATCGTGGATCGGTGGACTCGACGCGAGGGGATAGATCGCGTCACGTTGCGTGACGATCTCAAGGTCGTTGACGTGGCCGCTGGCAACCTCGTGGACGCTCTATACGGCAAGAGCGTAGTGTTGGAGAACGTCGGAGACTACGCCGAGGCCGTCTACCGCGACTCGATGATGCGGCAGATCGCCAAAGCCGCACAGATGCAGGGCCAGTTTTCACACGAGAGCGTGGACTACAAGGGCGTGCTGGCGGCATCACAGGCATTACTTGACACGGTGGCCGAGCGCGAGTTCACGCGGGAGAATGGCGCCATCGGCCCCATTGTTGACAGTCTCGACTCGGACATTGCCGACCGCGCTGCGTCCGGCCGTCCCCCTGGTTTCTTGAGCGGTATACCGCAGTACGACAGCCTGTATGGGGGTCTGCGAAGAGGCCACATCCACTACGTTTCTGCGTACACCAGCGTTGGAAAGTCGTGGTGGGCCGTGCGCTCGGCGTTGGGTTGGAACGACGATGGCGCAAAGGTCGCCATCTTCTCGCTTGAGATGACCGCTCAACAGTGGGCTACCCGCTTGATCGCTTGCAAGACCGGTCTCAATTCGCTTGTTATCGAGTCAGGGTTGATGGACGCGAACCAACGGATGCAGTACGAGGATGCGGCCGAGTATCTGCGCAGCAGCAAAATCCTCATCTTCTCCAGCGACCGGCGGATCAATACGATTATGGGGAAGGTGCGGCAACACCAACCAGACATTGTGGTGATCGACTATATCCAGAAGGTGCAAGGTGAAAAGGGCGCGTCAGAGTACGAGACAATTACAAGGGCCAGTCTCGACATCTCGGCTATGGCGGCGCGTAATCGCTGCGGCGTGCTGGCCGTGTCGTCGGTGTCAAACGAAACGATGTTCGGCAGGAACAAAGAGAGCAATGAACCGCGCATGAAGGGTTCAGGCAGCTTGGCCTACGACGCTGACGGCGTGATCGAGTTGCGGCGCGACAAGCAAGCGTCCCCGACGTTGCTGGAAGTGCGCTATCTCAAAAACCGGCACGGCCCCACGGGTTTCGGAAACTACCGCTTCGACGTGTCGTGTGGAGCGATGGAAGAACTGTCTGCGGGTTAAATCATGTGATATTTATTGCGGGCGCGTGACATTCCGTAACTTCTGTGGTACACTGTTCCTGTAGTTGAAGCTCACCCTGGAACAAGGAGATTTGCGTGTCTAACATTCCGAACTGCGCCAAGTGCGGCAAGCCGCTTACTGGCAACGTCAAAATCGCCAATGGCAAGCGTTACCATCAGGCGTGCGCCCCGACCCCATCGGTCAATGCGGGAGTAGTTTCTCCCACCGAAGTTCAGAAAACAGCCCCGCCCCCTCCTCCCGAACCACCCGGCGTTGACCAAGACGCGGCGCCGAACGGTCGGTTGGTTGTTCCGGCAACTTCCACGGCCAAAGCACCCGCCTCCGAAATGCGTCACGTCATGTATTTCACCTGGCAGAGCATCGACGGCACCGTGTTCAACTCGACGGTACGCGGCTCTGACTTCAAGGATTTTGTCGATGAGTTCAACGCCGCGCTCGAATGGATTATCAATCAGGGCGGCGTACTCGTCAATACGGGTCGCTCTCAGTACGCCGAGGCGCCGAAGACGCAGACCGCCACGCAGGGGAACACGCCAGCTACGCCCCGTGTGCCTGGTCAGACGCGCAAGTTCACCGGCGACGATGGCGTGACGTACATGGTCGGACAAGTCAAGGAGATGGCCGTCAAGTTCCTCGACAAGTCCAAGAAGTTCGTCGTCAGCGTCAAAGTTCCACCGTTCTTGCAGTTCGGAGTGAACTGTTGGGAAGAAGTTGCCGTTCCGATTTTTGGCGACCTTTCCAAGTTGTCGCTGACCGAGAATCTGACGATCACCGATGAGATGAAGTACGTCGTGTTCACTTTGCGCGAAGACGGCAGGCCTGGCAAGGTTGTCGAGTTCCGTTCAAGCCCCGGCTAACGATGTCAAAGCGACCGAAGGCGGCACCCGTAACCATTCGGGTGTCGCCCCCTTCACGGCGTCAGAACTTGCAAGTGTCTCTGATGCGGGAAATCCCGCACTATGCAACGGCCACGCTTGAGCAAGTCCACCACGCCATTGAGATTGTCGAGCGTTATGTTTCAATCGAGTCGATGCCGAATATCCTCGACTCTGACGATAGGGTGATCGGATTCTTGTCTGCCAGAGCCGTGGATAAATATGGCGACCCCGTGCCGTCTGAGGCGATGAAACGTGCGGCTTTCAGCATGGGGTATAATCTCTACAAAGAGGTGTGTCTATGAAACTGAGCGTGAATCTGGCGAAGCTGTGCGAGGCTGTGGGCAACGCGGCTAAAGTGACGAAGGCGAACTCCCCCCTGACAGTCCTATCGTGCGTTCTTGTTTCGTGCGATGGAACCCGCATTAATGTTGCCGGAACCGACCTGATGGTGCGCGTCACGTCGATTGTCGATGAGGTGGTGTCATCGCCGTTTGGGTTTGCGGTTGACGCGCACCTGTTGCTCGGTATTCTTTCCTCCATGAATGGCGAGTCGGTTGAGTTGGATTGGGACGGCGGCGACGTGAAGATTGCGTGCGGCAAAGTCAAGTCTAAGTTTCCGACGATTCCAGCGTCCGACTTCCCCCAATCCGTTGACGATGCAGCGATTGGCGTTGGGATGTTTGCGCCCGACGTGTTGTTTGCGGTGTCGAAGATGGTGGCGCCGTTCACCAGCACCGGAGATTCGCTCGTGCCGATTTCCGGTGTGCGGTTAAAGACGCTTGACAATGGCGTGATATTCATTGGGACGGACGGATACCGCGCCTCGCGCATGTTACAAGACTCGGCATTGTTCCCGTCCATCGAGATCAGCGTGCCGTCGCGTGCCGTGGTTCTTGCGTCTAAGTTGTTGGCGGGAGACGAGGTTACGGTGAAGGCGAGCGCGGGACGCATCATGTTCTCGTCGCCCAAAGTCACGATCTCGTCTGGCTTGATCGATGGCGCCTACCCGAATATGGACTCAGTGGTTGGCACCGAGTTTGAGGACGATATTTTCTTCGACGCGGGAGAGATGGCGCAGGCGTTGAAGGCGATGTCGCCGTTCTGCCTGAAGACCTCACAAGTAAAGTTTGAGTTGGTTCACAATTTGCTCACCGTGTCAACCAAGTCCCAGGCTGGTCAGGCCAGTGTCGAGATCGAGTGCGAGTCGCGCCTTGACACGCACTTCTCGTTCCAGTACGGTTTTGCCGTTGATGCGGTCAACCTGTTCACTGGCCGCATGGCACTCGCCAATACCCAAAACGGCGGTTACGTTTTTCGCAAGGAAGGCGCGACCGATTTCTACCACATGGTCATGCCGCTGCACGGCGAACCGAAGGAATGAACCTTACAGTCAACCCCGCATCGCTGACCGCAGACGAACTCGACAAACGCATCACGGTTGCGTTTCAGACCGACGCGCTTGAGGAACTGCACGTCCTGGTCGAAGAGCGGCTCGGAAGAAACGAGGCAATCTCCGGTGCATCGCGCCGCCTCATGTTGCTGCGGCAGGCGGCAGACTTGGACATTATCCGCGAGAAGGAAACGTGGAGATTGGGCGACAACGACACGTTCTTCGCCTATCTCCAACGCCGCAAGCAGGAGTATGTCGAGCGCGGATATGATGCCGAGGCAGACCTGCTCGTGGTCAAGGAGTATTCGACTATCGAGGCGTGGTGCAACATCATTCGCCACTACCACGAACGACACGGGTACTCACTTGAGACGCTGGCTGGTATCCTCAAGACGAAGTTGGAAGTCGCGTCGGGCACTTGCAACCTGTGGGATGCGGCACACGACAACCAGATCGACCCCGACATGGAAATGTTATTGTTCGATGCGAGTGTGTCGAACAGTCAGCTGCTTGCCCGTTACTCTGTGTTGAAGGGGGAGCGCGGAGAGGACGCCGAGGTAGACGACGATTCATTTGAGTCTATTGACGGTGGACGCGAGGGTATTAACGACTTTGCGGACGGCGGGGTGGTAGGCGAGAACGACTTTGTGGACTCGCCGGTTGAGGATGACAATAAAGAAAGTGAACGGGATTACGTCGGGGTGCGTGCGATCTTGAACACCGAGACAGGCATCGTATCGACGTGGATTCGTAGGGGTAGAAGCGACGTGCGGGTTAAACTCGGCCGGTTCGACGTGCAAGACCCCGATCTACGGCAGATCATCTTGGGGTTATGTGAAGAATGGAGAGTGACGCTTGAGTAACGAATCGAAGTCAGTGATGGTGAACCTGCTTGGTCATTGGGAGCGCTTCGGCGCGGTGACAGACGACGTGTGGGAGATCGGGGCTGTGCTCCGCGAAACGCCGGTTCGGGCCTATGACCTGCCTATGGAATCGGTCACAGCGGCAAAGTCGCTAGGTGCGACCCACGTCAAGATTGTGGAGGGCGAGAACGAGTTCTTGGTCGTCGGGTACGCTAGTCTGCGCGACCTGATCGCCAACGGCGTTCGGTTTGACAACCAGTGCGTCGAGTACGTCTACTGCCCCGCGTCATGGCTCACGAAATAGAAATGGGAACAACTAAGTTTACCGAATATGTAGTTGGTGTAGATTTGGCCCTTGCGAACACGGGTTGGAGTATATTTTGCGGCGGATTTCCAGCGATTTCGGGGACAATCGTCACGTCGCCCAAAGACCCGTACTTCCGACGCGCCTTGCGCTTAAAAAAGGGCTTAGATGACATTCTAGCAGAATGTTCCGACCCCAAGCACGCTGTCTTTTTCTGCGAGCTGTCCGAGTGGCACCAGGGACTCAAGAACGACAATTGGAAGAAGTCGTATGCCATTGAGCGCGAGGTACAGTTCACGCAGGGCATCGCCCACGGAATCTTCTACCTATGGGCCGGTGAGCGTGGCGTGACGCATTATGACCTTAAGGTTGGAGAGTGGCACCGCGAGTTCGGATCGCACGACAAGGCCGAGATTGCAAGGCTACTGTCGGCGCAGTTTCCTGCCGACTTCAAGTTCAGTGAGAGAATCAACAGGGCTAACCGCAAGGTCATGGCGCTTTACAACCGTGACGATGTGGTAATGAAGGATCACGAATCTGACGCAGCGGGGATCGCCGTAGTCGGCATGAACCGCCTAAGGAATGGATATTATGGCTAGTGGCATTTTCACCTCTCGCCCCAAAAGCAAGCACGCAGACGAAGCATCGGGAGAAGCGGTCTGCGACCAGGGGCACACGTTCAGGATCAGCAACTTCCATCAGAAGTTCGTCGATGGAGAAGTCGGCTACGAGATCACGGGATACTGCGATGGGTGCAAGAACAGTGTGCGCGTGATTCGTAGCGAAATACCGAAAGGCGCATCACGCGATTACAGGGTGATAACTAGTGTCCGATAACATTTTGCGGTGCCAGTCGTTCGACGAAAAGCGCGGGAGTCCATGCAACCAACCACTCGGTACGCTGTCTGACGATGGCGGGCGCGGCCGACAAGTTACGACGCTGGATGAAATCAAGGTTACGTCGCTGCGCGAAGGCGGTTTTTACCTTCACTGTCCCGCCTGCGGCAAAGGCTACTTCTGGAACCAGTCGGTCTCGGTTGACGTGACGGTTGTCGAAAAGATGCTAGCGGCGGCGCACCTACTAGGCTGGAAGTTCATCCGGTTCTCGTGGAAACAGAAGTAGCGCATCCGCGCCCTCAATCCGTGGTAAACTGAATATGCACCCTCTCTTGTGCCCCCGTTCAGCAAAGGAAGGCTGTTCGGGGGCTAAGGCTATCCATGACCTGTCCCATTTGCACCTCTGAACATCGTCGTGAGATCGACTCCGAGATCATCTACGGAATTGACCAACAGTACGACGAGAACCGCATATTGCGGTTGGTCGCAGAGTTTTGTGCTGACAAAGGCATCCTGATCCGGCTCGACCTCGACGCGCTGAAAGAGCATCTTCGTA
>Ga0172370_10005789_pt1 | contig 15803 bp, 27 predicted proteins | sample LakKiv5m_FD_114538 | JGI IMG/M metagenome (GOLD analysis project Ga0172370, IMG submission 114538) | Freshwater microbial communities from Kabuno Bay, South-Kivu, Congo - kab_022012_11.5m | ecosystem: Environmental > Aquatic > Freshwater > Lake | place: Democratic Republic of the Congo...
AATTCTTATACATGACACTGAGCTTTTCGGTGTCTTCGGGGCGCTCGTGGAAAATCTTGAACCACGGCAGCGGTTTGTCCCACCCGAAATTGTACCCCACGAGAGGCCGGATAATCTGCCCGCGAATCGTGCCAGCCAGGGATTCCGCATCCGCCCGGATGAGATCATGGCGCACCTTGTCTTGGGCGTCTTCGTTGCCCAGCCTGCCGGGTGTGCCTTGTGTTGACGCCGTCTGTCCGAGAATTGCCTTCGACATCTGCTCGTCGCAGAGGTTGATCAGCGCTTCGTAGATGTTGTTCGTGCCGGCGTTTTTAATCGCCTCAACAAACTCGATCTCGGTATTCTTCGAGATAATGCCGGCGGCATCCGAGCCCAGTGAATAGATGGCGGAGCGCAGGGCGGTTTTGTCCTCCGCGCTGGCCCCGGGATCATATCTCCCGAGGCGCAGCGGCATGCCGAACACTTCGGCGAACGCCGTCCAGTCCTTCAGCGCGTAATTTTTGAATAGGTACATCCACGCGACAGTGCGCAGCAGGCCGGCCCTGGTGTCGTACCCAGAGCGCGCCATGTACCGATGGTACACCAGCTTGAACGCCGGCATCTCCTCGCCAATGATCGGCTGAGCCTCGGTCAGGATCCTTGGGATCTCGCAGCTCTGCTGCCACTGGCTGGCGGCGCCGCGCTCGTAAAATATGGCCTTTTTCGCGTGAATCCACCGGATATCGCTAATTGCCACGCGCCCACCGCCGGGGAGCCATATCAGCTCGCACATGCTGTATCCCTTGCCGATGGCGTCCAGCAGATGCAGCTCGGCCGCCTCGAAGGAATCGAGTCCAAAGATGCAATCAGCAACGAAGTCTCTGATTTTTTTGTCTTCGATAGAGTCCGAGAAGGATGTGATATCGTAATCAAGGCCCGTGATGGCATTTTTGCGGGTCTGCAACTGGCTGCACAGGTGAGCATCCTTCTCTTCCATTTCCTCAAACAGCTCCGCCTGCCTGGCCACGTCGCCCAAATCTGCCGCGCAGAAGATCTCCGCCAATGATTGCGGGGTGAGACCTCTGGACGGGTAATTGCTCCAGCGATCCCGGATTGTCGTCACGGCAATCTCACGGGTCTCCGGGCGTTTTTTTACCAGAATATTTTGCCCGAATTGATCGTAGATCATTGGCATTAATACGCCCCTTTCTGCCGGAATGAGCCGGTTGGCGCTTCATCCGCCACCGGATTGGAAAAGTGCCGACGGGAGACAGTTTCATAGGTGATTTCACCGCCCCAATCGGCATGAACGGCATACCAGGCCAATGCGCCGGCAACTCCGGAATCTCCGTGCCGCTGTTTGTTGTCCTTCCCTTTGATCCTGACGTCCGGGAGTTTTGCGACTCCCCTGATGACCTTGAACGCCCGGTGGTCCTCGATAATATCGGCGTCCTTTGGAAGTATGATGGACCGATCCTCGAAGGCCGCTTTGTATTTCGGCATGTGTTCCCGGTACCAGGTCTCACTCAACATGACCTGGGCGATCCGCGACGCTCCGTATTTCTGCATGGCCACTTCCGCCAGGTATTGACCGTTGCCCCTGGCGTCTAAAGCGCCAAAACGGAACCGGGGAAGGCGGTCGGCTATGTAGCAGAGTACCTGCTCTTGCTGCTTGAACGGAATGTTCCGCAGCTCCACAATGAATGGCGCCCGGAAAGTGGCCGATTGCTGCTCGCGAAGGGGCACGATGACCGTCAAGTCTCCGGTCCGGCCGAAGTCTTCACCGAAATAGGAGGCGCGCTTCGTATCGAGATTCATCAATAAGGGATTCAGGTTTTCATCACACCAGTCCTTCACTTCCGCGTAACGAATATGATCGGCGATCTCGGCGAACGCCCGCGGCTGTTCGTATCGGATCACCGGGATATCGTCCGACATGCATGTCTCTATCAGCGCCCTGGTCAGGTATGTGCCGCTCCCCTGACTGGGCACACAGTACAGTTCCTCGTCGGCGTCATCCCCGTAGAAATCAATGACGCTCTGCCGCCATTCGCCCTCGGCCTCCACGGTCCATGCGCGTTTCAGCACCTCGCAGATGCGCCGGTAGAGGCCGTCCGTCAGAGCCTCGTCGAAATCGACGCGATGGAGGCTGTAGGGTTTTTTTCCGGCGCGGATGTCTTGCACGAGGCTGTTGAAATCGTTGGCGTCGCCGTTGTGGGTGGATATTATGCGCACCTGGCCGCCCCAGATGAGCAGGGCAAGGGCGGCCTTCAGCAACTCGCCCAATTGCTCATGGAATGCGGCCTCATCAATGATCACGCGCCCCTGCTTGCCACGGAGGTTGGACGGCCGGCTGGAAAGCGCCGTGATCCTCCAGCCCGACTGAAAGGTGATCCGGAAGGCCAGTATCTTTTTGGATTGAACCACGCCCTGGAATTCCTCCTCGTCGATCTCCTCGTATGCTTCCATCTCCGACGCGGCTAAGCTGTAGGCGCGTGCCCAGTTGGCGCAATCGTTGATGAACTCCTGAGCCATGTCCTTGTTATAGCCGATGTACCAGACGTTGCGCTTCTCGCCCGCGCCCTTTTCGGACGCGTACAGGGCATCGTCGGCTGCCTCCGCCCAGGAGATACCGATCCGGCGCGATTTTTCCATTACCTTCACGGCCGATCGATCGGCTACCCACCGACCCTGATAGGGCAGCAGGATACCGGTCGCTGGGCGCGCATTTTTAAAACAGGTGGCAACGGTCATCATTGTTTTCCGCAGTGCTCGTTAAAATTGGTCAAAAAACGCCGCTTGACGGGTGTTAGACACGTGTCAAGATTTTCCCCGGCCGTTCGGGCGCCTGACGGCGAAAAACGATTCCTGGCCATTTTTGAGCGTCGGTTCACGTTCATCCTTCGACCCCCAAAATCTTCTGCCGGATTTCCGCCGCCTTCTGGTCGGTCAGCCCCTCCTTTTTCACTGATGCCTTTTCTTCGGCCGGCAGATCGATTTTGCCTTTGCGGCCCTCGACCTCCCTGAAACGCACAACGAGGGAGCCGAGCTTCGTCAGATTGTCGAGGGAGGCCCCGCCGATCGCCCCCGGCTGCCGCCCTTCGGCGAATGTCAGCTCACGGTCCAGCAGCGCCTCCAGACGCAATCCAAAGACCGCCTTGCGCGCACGGGCCTGGTCCCATTCGTCCGTATCCTTATTCGGCCTCCTGGTGCTGGCCTTCCAGGCGGAGAGAGTCTGGCGCGATACCTCCAGAGCCGTTTCAATCGCGGTCAGGCTATGCCCGTCGATGTACATCTGTCGGGCCACGGTCTCCAGTTGCGTGCGGACACCCTTTTCGGCCATTACGACAACTCCTCTTCGAGCCGGGCAATCCCGGCGTTGGCGACGGAGAGCGCCGCCCATTTCGTTTTGAGTTCGTCCCACTGACCGTCGATCTCCTCGACGGGCAACTGCTCCGGCCTGAGCAGGCCGCAATCCAAATTTACGGAAATGGTCCTGCACAGGCACTCTATCTCCTGCCGCAGACGGCGACTCTGGTAATCGAGATTTGTCCGTCTGACGCGGCGTAACTCGTTTTGCATGCTCATGAGCGGTTCCTTTCCGACAGTATCTGGTAACAGGGCACCCGGTTTTTCAGGTACGATATCAGCTCGGCGCTGGCCGCCGTGTTCAGTCTGATCGTATCCACATGCTCCTTCGACATCTTCTCGTAATGTTCAACCAGTTTTATGTTATTTTCGTACATCTCCGACACAGCCTGAAACCGCTTCTCGATAGCGCGGTAAAACACGTAGATCGAGACATAGGGCAGCAGGAACACGCTGCACAAAATGGACCCGATCGGCCATGTGCCGACCCTTTCCAGTATAGCCACAATCGCCGTTATTTGTTCGGGCGTCGTCATCAAATACTCCGCCGAGAGGGGATAGCGCGCTGTCCGCCGGATCGCCGCTCCAGCGCCTCCTGGCACGCTACGCAACGCACCGCTCCGGGGTGCACCCTTCGCCGGCCCGGGTCGATCTCCTCGCCGCAATCGATGCAGCACCGAATCCTGCGTTGCGGGGCGCCACCCCTTCCGGATGCAGGCCCCGCGCTCTCGCTGCGCGCCCCGCTTAAATGCGCCATGAGCGCCTGACGCCGGTATAATTCATCGTTTTGTTGGGCAAGATCGATTTCATCCATTACCTGCTGCGCACCTCGGCTATTTTCTCCACTATTTTCTCCCCGGTGCGGCCCACCACGTAACCGCCGACGCCCATCGTCATCAGGCTCCAGAGCCGCTCGGGCAGATCCAATACTTGTGCCGGAATGCTGAAGAGTTGCAGATACGGCACGAGGATGTAATTATTGACGACAATCCCGACGATCGAGAGCATGAGGATCGGCCGCCAGTTGCGCTGCAGCCACGACTGCCCCGTCGCCTCGGCGACGATGATCTGTGTCTGGAGCTGGCGTGTCTGGTAGGCGGCGGCTTCGGCCGCGCCTTCCAGCTCAATCAATTTTGTTTTGATTTCCGCCTGTTTTTCCGGCGTCGGCTCGCCGGTGAAGAGGCTCTTGATCTCCTGGGCGAGTTTTCCGACGCCGGAGATGGCCTCGCCCACGTTCAGGTTGATGCCCGCTACGTCCATGTTATGCCCCTCCCAGCAGCGCGATTGCCTGGGCCAACGTGATATCGAGATCGTATTTTGTCGCGATCGCCCCGGCGAATCTATTGACCGCATCCAGCCGGTCCGCAGCATACAGGGCCTGCTCGCGGTACGCCTCCACCTCGGCCGAAAGCCGGTATTTCGGGCTGATCAGATAAAGCAGACTGTGCAGACCCAGCGTCCGATACCACTGCCGGACATGCGTCAGCTCGTGTTTCAGAAGCCCTTCGTCGGCACGGCAATGCGGACGGATTCGCACAACAAAGCCATTGGCGCATCCGGCATTGACGTCAGCTATATGGTCTGTATAAAAAACATACGCTGGGAGAACCCCGTAAACGAATTGCAGTTTCATGTCGCCACCCCTCGCTTAATCTCAGCCCACAGGCTGAAGACCCTGTTTGCCCACCCGCGGAAATAGCGGATTTTTTCTGGATGCATGCGCACCAGCTCCGAATATTGTTTGAGACGGGCAATCAGATAATCGCGCCAGTCGTCTGTAGAACACAACAGGCGGCTGGCCACAAACGGCCCGAGATTGACCGCCGTATCGAACGCGGCGATATCGAGGCCATCCAGCAGATCATCCGCATGGATGGCATCCCAGTATTCGCGCCGGTAAACATCCTGCGCGTATTCGATGGTCGTCTCCGGCGTGATTTCGGGATGCCAGCGTTTGGCAAGCCCCCAGATCGTGAATCCTCCCGGGTCATGCGGGTCGTTGGTGGGGTTCCCCTCCGCGCCGATTGTGAACGCAAATGCCCGGTCGAAATTCTCCCTCATCGTTTCGCCTCCAGCGCGCAAAAAGCGAGGATATCGCTGTAATGTTTGATTTTGTCGCAGTCGCCAGGACGAATGTCGTCCTGCTGGCGGTAGGCGTATTTGATGATGTTGCAGATTGCGAATGCCTTGAGCAGGCCGGTAGAGCGGTAAAGATCGAGCGGTTCGATCTGACCGGTTTTGTAGTGCATAGAGCCGCGCTGTTTGATATCTGCCCACATTCTTTCCAACTCGCCTGACATCCTCTGCTCCTTTTGGAATGGCCGGGGCCGCAACGGGACAGATGCGACTCTGGTCGGGAAATGGGGTGTGCTATGGTGGAGTCGAGTATAGATGAGGAGGAATGCTGATTAATACCAAAACATTTGAGAAAATTTCCGGCAGGGCTACGGATGATCAGTCCTCGAACATATCCGGTTGGCGAGGTGTTCGCTGCGCGAGGATGTTGCGGATTTGCGATTCCGAGAGGTTGTATTTCCGGGAGAGCTCGCGATGGTTGGCGCCGTTGAATTCACGGCGGATCCGGTCGTCGCGCCGCGGCCGTACCAGCGCCTCGAACTTGGGAACGTAGATGCGGCCGCATACCGTCGCGCGGGCCAACTCCAGGGCAGCCTGGACGCCGCAGATCTCGGCCACCTGCCGGTATCCTTCCCCGAAATCATCCAGAGTCATGTCCGCGGCCACGTTTATCAGCCAATCGTCCGGCATTGTTCCCCTCCACCCTGATGTTCGAGGAGCTTTTTCAGCCCCTCGATGACGTCGCTTGCCTTATCTGCCGTTTTCACCCGGTCGATTTGCATGTATTTCCTCAGCCAGCGAGAGTAACCGTCGGCAAATTTCCAGCGGATTTTCCCCGCCAGCGCCTCGATCATCTTCGCCTGCTCGATGGACATCATCTGGATTATATTCCCGGACAACGGCACCCGGCAGGGAACGTGGCGGCGGAAATTCCCCCTGTTCGGCGTGCGGCATTTCGGCCGAATGACAAACCCCATCGTCTGGAGGCGATCGAGCAACTGGCTGCCCTGGGCATACGTCAGGTTTTTGGATGACTCTGTTTGGAACTCTCCCCACAAAATCGCCCGGTAGGCGGCATCAGACAGCTTCAACTGCTGCACTCCAATATGAATCAACGTGATCTGGATCGCCTCGATCATCCGCATGCCTGCATCCTCCTTAAATCATAATGTGCACCGGAGGCCGGCGCGGATGAAATATTTCTCACCGGTGACGGCGTCTTCCAGGAACATATCGACGCCGTGATAGCGCATCCGCTCTATATCCGCAGGCGCGACGACGCGCATTTCATCGACCGGCCGATCTCGTGACGCCGACGGCCATGCCGCCAGCAGCAGAGATATGCCGCAGGCGGCGACCGTCAGAAACAACCGCCATATCAATCGTTCAAACTCCTCCATCAGATCGTCCTTTCGTGCCGGTTTTCGTCTGCATCGGCCCGGCGGCCGACGATCAGGATTGCCATCATCACGAATGTCACGAGCGCTCCCAAAAACGCGCCAATAAAAAACACCACCCATGTTTCGATCATATCATCCTCCTTCATCCACCTATCTGTTGGATCATGGCCTTCAGTCGGCGGCGGTTCGCTGCGACCTGCTCTTCCGTCAAGCATGCTGGTGGGACGGTTTTCATGGTTGGCGTTTCGACCTGCTCCGCCGCGCGGGCATACCCCGCCATGAGGCGCTCTTCCCGCTGGCGCAGGTCGCGCTCTTTCAGCTTGCCGGATTCACGCCCCTCCTTCTCGGAGATCCCCATCATGACTTTCTTCAGGTAATTATGATTTTCCAGGCGCTCCGAAAAATTCTTGAGGACAACGATATTTAAAGCCTCGGCAATACCGGCATGGCTAATGCTGTAGCGTGTCTTGTTGAAGGTGAGCGCCTCGGCCTGGAAAACCATCCTTAGAACATCCAGGATCGACCGCACCTTTGCCGTGTGCTTGCTCATCGGCGCGATGCCGAACAGTTCCACGTAGGCAAATGCGAGATTGCTGTATTTCCCAAATACCGGCAGCATCTTGATGATGGCAGACAGATCACTGTCCTGTTTCAACTCCATAAAATCCAGCTCCTTGCGGCAGTGAGGGCAGTTAAATTTCATAATATCGCCTTGTCCGAGATCCCGGCAATGATGCCCCATTCCTTCGGGCTGATTTTCGTCTGCATCCCATAGTAGCGGCAGCGCTCCAGGATATCTTCAATGAAACACTGCTCCCGGACCGTCAGATTATCCCAGGCTGCATCGATGTTCTTTTCCAGGCGCTGCAGCCAGTCGAATTCGTTCTGCGTCATTTTGCGGCCTCCTTCGTTAGATTATAACTGAATTCCTCTTTCATTTTCCGTGTCGCGCCGATGAGCAAGAGCCGCTCGTCCGGCCATTTTTCCACCGCCGCCCTGTCGAGCGACTTGGCAATTCTGATTACCTCGGTGAAATCGAGCTCTTCGCACTTCACGATGGCGTCGCGCGGGATCTGCACCCGTCCGAACAGTTGCCGCAGCAGGGACCCATTTTTCAATTTCACGACGTCGCCATCCCCGAACAGGCTGCGCTTTTCGGTGCGCAGCAGGGCAAGCAGGTCTTTGCGGGCGTCTTCCAGGGTGCGGCTGACGGGGGCGAGGCGAGCGGCAAAGCCGGCGGCGATCCGCTCTACCGCCGCCTGATGTTCCGCCTCGATTTGCTGCGTCGATTCCATGCAAACCGCAATGACCTTGAGCAACATCTCCGCTTCGGCCTTGATTGCCGCAATATCAGACGATTTTTTCTTCATCCGCGCCACCCTCAAGTTCCAGTTTTATCTGTCCGAGAAGCTCCGGCAGGCTGACGCGCATCATCGCCGAGTTCATGGCGAGCATCTTCAGCGCACGGGATTTGTTCCTCCGCAAATAATCGACCAGCTCGCTGGCCGCGGACGCCAGATAATACCCGCCATCTGGCGCCGACGAGGAACATATCCGTTGCCCCTCATGGCGCAACTGCGCGACGACCTTGCGGATGAGCCGGGTGTCGTTGATCCGGTTCTTCCAGTGTTCGCCTGTCGCCATCTCGTACAGATCGCCCATACCCACCGCGTTGAGAGCCCCGATGTGATCGGTCAGAATCATCAGCGTCCGCATCTTCAATGTCTGGTAAATCTCGTTATATGTCGCCTGTCCCATGTCTTCCTCCTACAATGCGCCCGTAAGGATGGCGCGGATGAGCCCCTGGCCGAAGTAGCCGCAGGCAAACACGATCACTGCCCAGCAGACCGCAGCCAGCAGATCGTCGCCCTTTTCGAGATCGTCTTCCCACGATCCACGTTCAATATAATCCCTGAATCTGCTCAACATGGTTTATGTCTTCCTCCTGTGTCGCAACATTTTTTTGATTCGCGCCTGGGCCGCCCGCAGCGCTTCCAGTCTGTCAGATCGCCATGATGACTCCTTCGGTTACCTTCGGCTCTCCAGTCTCATAGGCTAAGTTCATGGCCCGGGCCGTGTAGTTGTTGACGATGAGGGGATAGGCGTGACTGACGACACGATTCTGCCGGTCCTTTGTCGTGAGCCGGCGGGAAAGAGCCTCAAATGCAGCCGGGTCGAAAATGTTGTCGATATCAGCCCCGATGCGCTTGAATTTCAACGTCAGATACGCCCGCAGACCGCCGTTGAGCCCCTTGATTTCGGCGGTCTGGATGCGCCTGATCACCTCGCGCATCTCGATGTGCGCCTGCTCGTTGAACAGGTTTTTCAGCTCCACCTGCCCGACGAGGACAATGCCGAGGAGCTTCCGGTAGCCATCTTCAAGCTCGTAGAACCGCTTGAGGTATTTCAGCGTACTCGTGTGCAGGTCGTGCGCCTCCTCGATGATCAGCACCGAGCGAAAGCCCTGCTTCACCCGTTCCAGCAGAAGCTTGTGAACCTGTCTGGTCTTGTCTTCGAGCTTCATCTTGGGCCGCTGCTCCGAGAGGTCCATCACGATCGCGTCGCAAATAGAGGATGCGTTGACGCGGTCCTTGTCGATCATCTGCGGGAAAATCACGATGACATCCCCGTCCTTTTTCAGTTGTTCGACGACGCGGCGGCGCATAACGGATTTTCCCGATCCAACCTCGCCGATCACCGCCAAAAAACCGGCGTGCCGGGCCGCGTCGAGCATGGCCGCCTCGATGTAGCGGTGCTCATCGCTCATGTAGATGTCCGCGTCTTTCTGGATATCGTCGATGAAAGGATTTCTGAAGATTTTGAAATACTTCATTGCCTCTTGACTGATCATTTTCACCTCCCGTGATGTATAAATTTGGTCCGGATTGCCCGGAACCATTGCCGGCTGTCGCCGGGTAGCCCACATGAGCTGATTGTCGCCCGACGGGGTTGCATGGCGCAGATCCCTGCCCGTCGGCGCCCAGATATCCGCGATCGATGCCCCCCGGTCCATGAGCCACTGCATCGCCCGGGTATTCCGCGCAATCATCGACTCAAAGGCTGCCCTCACCTCGGCGCCGCCCTTCGGCATATAGCCACGGTTCAGCGCCAGGTTGACCGTCGGCCGGGATATGCCGAGCTCAGCGGCCATCATTGTCTGGCTGATCCCGCAGGCCAGCGCCAATTCCTTGAGCAATATCGGGCTGAACTTCATTTCGTACGCCCTGCTTCCATTGCTTGCCACCATGCACCTCCCATTGAGTTCTATCCCGCCTGCGACGCCCGCATCCCGTCGCCATCCCGGTCGCCCCGTAATATCCCCGCGATCGCCTCCTCCATTTCGCCGATTGCAATGCCGTCGCCATAACGCTCGCGAAGCGTCCGGTTCAGCGCGGGCGGGACAACGCCCAGTTCGTCGCGCAAACGTCGCAGCAGCTCCGTGATAGATACCCGGCGCGCCGCGATGCCCCTCGACACCTCCGCCGCGTCCATCGCAAGAGGTCTGTTATTGGGCAGGTCGTCCGCCGGCTTAATTTCCAGCGGCGTCCCTTTCCGATCAATAAACTCCACATTCCCAACCTTCGCCGCCTGATGGCCGAAGACCTGAAGCGGCGATTCCTGGCCCACAGGCGGGGCCTCCGCCCGGCGGTGGTTGCCTGTGCCTCTCCATTTCAGCCCGAGACCCTCGGCAATTTTCTCCATTGTCACTTCTGCTTTTTGCGTGGCTGTGCGCTTGATCGCCTTGAATTCCCCGTAGCGGACGCCGGTGGCAGGCCGTCCGTACTGGTCTTCAGGTATTGGCTGGCACAGCCAAACGTAGTTATTGAAATGCACCTCGACGGCGGGGTATTCGTACAAATGACGCACCACGCTGACCTTCTGCCCGGCCGCCTGAGGATCCGGGACCTGATATTTCAACCCGTCAAGCTGGATGATCCTGTCTCCGCCTGCCGTGCGGGTAATGGTCGGCTCCTTGATGGCGAGGCGGTACAGGTGTTCGTCGGGACACAAGCGCAACTGCTCGGGATGTATATACGACCACAGAGCCGACCGGGGAGCGACGCCACGCATTAGCGGGATGGCATTCGCGTAGATGCACCAGTCGAGCGCCCAGCGATTCAGTTCCTCCAGGCTGGATGGACGACGGAACTTGAGCCGCCCCTCGAATCGGTTGATATGGTGCATCATCCCTTCGACTGCCCCTTTCGCGCGGGGGTTTCCCGGCAGATGTGTTTGCAGGTCGATCCTGAGCGCGTCGAACAGGGCCTTGTTGGCCTTCGCCGTCGCTATGGAGCCACGGTCTGTCATCAAGATGAACGGCACGCCATGCACGCGGTATTTGCCGATTTTGTCGGCGTAAGCAGATGGCCACAGCCGTTCTATCAGCTCGTCCTTAGGGCGCATCGCCTCGAACAGGAACTGCGAACCGTCCGCCGCCCGTTCACCCGTGGCGTAAAAATACCGGAAGTAAAACGCGCCGCTGCAATGATCGACGACGACATAGCGCAGGAGCTCCCGTTTGATGGCCCTGGCGGTCTTGACGATCTTGTTTTTCTCCAGCACCAGGTCTTCGTCGCGCTCGCCCAGACCCCGCCTGTCATCCAGAAAATACTGAAGGCAGTTCGTCACATCGAACTGCCATACATGATTGGGATGATCGGAGAGCAACCCGACGTGCGGGGTGGGGCGAAGCAGATCCTGCGCCGACACCTGTTCTTCACGCATCCGGGAAAGAAAGCGGCTTGTTGACGCGCCGCCTGTATCTATCCCGGAATCGTTCAGTATCGCCAGGGCGTCGCAAGCCGGCAGCGGTATCTGGCGAGATGTCCGCTTGGCTGCCAGAAGCAGCGCCCCGGCCTTGAGCACCGCCGCTGTGGAAACCTTCGACTGTCCCTTCGACGACCGCTCCTTCCGGCAACGCGGACCGCAGGCGGAGGCGTACCGGTTGATAGTCGCCGACGACACGCCGTAATGCGCAGCCAGAGACACAACACGCGCCGACCGCTCCTTGCCCGCCAAATCCATCAGGCTGTTTCTCACATGTTCCAGTATGATCTCCGACGCTGCCATTGCCGCCTCACCTTCAATTAGTCTAGCTGTTCCGTTTCGCGATCACCGCTTCCAGCTTGTGACCCACGCCCAGACCGGCCGTCATGGGAAGATTATCAACCAGCACGCCGGGAGGCGGAAGCTCCCATTCGGTGATCTCCCAGGGGACCTGCTCGGCGTCCGCATAGGCATTCTGGAGCGCGATCCGCTCCTCCATCGCCACCTTGCTGATGAGAATCCACAGATAGTAAAGCTGGCGGAGCGCGATCTCCGGCGCCTGGCGGGGCTGGATTTTCTTCCTGATCTCATAGAGCGACCGCATGAAGTCCGCCTGCACGAGGGCGAGCAGATTGACTGCGTCCTGCTCGTCGGGGGTCAGATCGGTCTTGACGACCGTCTTTTCCAGACGCTTGAGTTCCTTCTCCATATTGTTGATGAGCTTTTCTTTGGCTTCGGCGACCTTCTTCTGGGCTGACAAGGAAGCCGTCAATTCTTCTTTTTCCGCCTTTGCGGCCGCTTCGAGGTTTTCGATGATGGCCTGGATGTCGTCTTTATGTTCGGCGTCAAGGGGAATGGTTTCACCGTTGTAGATGATGGCGTTGTCTGTGAATCTATTTCCGGAGTTTACCTCCGGAAATTTTTCAGCTAAGTATTTGACTTTACTTAAAGGCACTCCAGAAAACTGGAGGAAAGCCTCCAAAAACTCCACCTTAAATGGCTTCAAATCTGCCAGTTGGTCATCAACCCAACGACGATTTACTCCAGCGTGCTCGCAGAATCCTTCCCATGACATACCAAATTTCTCACGATATTCTTTCGAATCCTTGACCTTCTTGAGCATTAGAAGATTGAGAAACTTTGACTGCTTCGTAAAAAAAGTTGTAGCCTTTATTCCTCCGGCCATTTCGTAAATATTGGCGATCGCCTCTTCTTTCTCTCTCTGTGTTGTAATGGCTGATGCTGCGATGTCCTTCCTCATGGATTCCATCGATTCAGCCGCATCCGAGTAGTTTTCGACCAATCTGTCCGCATCAGTTTTCATGCCTCTCCTCCCGTAAGTTCAACCAATTCCTGTTGTGCCCGCAGCACTTTTGTTTCGACCAGCGTCTTTCTTCTGGCCCACATCACAGCCAGCCGCATTCCTAAGACATATCCCTCGCCGATCCGCTCGACCCAGCGGAGCCCCTCCATCGTGCCGACCTGGCGGAACACGATATCCACCGACAGACCCGTCAATCTGGAGAGTTCCGCAACACTCAGGGGATATCGCGAGTCCTGTAACATGCCGAGAATGTTATCTGATGTTGAAAGTACCTCGATTTTCCTGCAACTCCTTGCCGCCATAACCCCCTCCCTTAGTGTTTGATGCCGCGAAATTCCTTTTTCAGTCTCTGCATTTCCGCGATGGCGGAATCCAACTTGCCCACCGCCAGACTGCGCACCTCCTCACTGGAAATCACCCGCGCCTCTTCCGCTCTGGCAAGAGCCGAGACCGTCTCTAACGATCCGGTGATATGTTGAATGGCAAAAATGATGGCGGCGGGGATCGGATATTCGGTTGGTTTGGATAAATAGTGATTAAATATGTGGATCGATAGATGCCAGTTGTCGTCCGCGGCGAAATAGCTGTTGATGGCATCCACCATCTGCTCGCGGCTCATGCCGGCGCTCCGTTGCGCGCTCTTCACCGTGGCGGCGATCTCAATGCATGCCTCTTGATAGCAGTCCACCCGCTTTTCTTTTTTCTCTGGATTGATCAGCTTGACCCGCAGTTCCTCGTACTGCTTAATCGGCTCGTCAAAATCAAGCTGACCCTGATTGCTGTCTATTATTTTCTTCTTATTAGACATTGACTTACCCCCATAAAGCGGTTATTACTATAACCGTTAAATTCGGTTCCTACGCCGCCCGTCGTTCCACCTTTGACGTGGCCCGTTTTGGCGGCTGATGATAGTATTTGGGGAATACAGCGGTGTGCGTCCGACCGATCTTGTCGGCAATCGCACGCATGATCCTGTCGGATACAATGACCCGGTTGATAACCTTCGACACGGTCATCTCCGAGACATGCAGTTCGTTGGCGATGGATCGCTGAGTGATGTTCAATTTTCTCAATGCATCTTGAATCTTGGCGGGCGTCATTGGATACCTCCTTTGTAATGTCTATTTTTTGATTTAAAATAGCTAACGGTTACTGAAATAATTTAAAAAATGGATAATGTCAAGCGAAAAATTAGATCATCGAACAAAAAAAATCGACTCCAGCTTATACGAGTGGATGTGGGTAATATCACTCAAGGTAAACTGTCTGAAATTATTGATATACCATTACATAAAATTCGATATGCCGAAACAGGCGCACAAAAAATATCACAAGAAATTGCAGAAGCTGTTAGTGAAAAATTAGATTACAACCTTACGTGGATATTAACCGGCGAAGGCCCAATGAAGCGTAACGACATCCTGCGCGAGACTGCTGACTCTTATTCCATCCAACCCCGTCATCCCGCCGCCGTTTTAATGCCGTCGCCGGACAACACCGGCCCGCCCGGGATCAATCCATCTATTCAGGCAATGTCGGATATCAAGGAGATATTCGATTCCGGCGATCCCATCCTTATCCCCGCGATCCAGGCAAACCTGAATGCCTTCAAGCGCGCACTATTGCGCGAGCACCAGTTCGCCCAGGTCATTCAGGAAAATAAAGAGTTGAAAGAACGGATCGCCAAGCTGGAAAAGATTATTGAACGAATCCCTGAGTTGGAAGTGAAAATAGAGAGATTGCAGACTGAAAACGACACCCTGAAGGAAAAGATAAACACACTGGCGGGAAGACATGGCGGCTGTCCGCCCACCGCCCTGGAGATGGAACATGCCGCCCGTACTGGCACCGACGATCAGGTAACGTGATTTTCTCTCAATTCAGCCCTAAGGAGGGTATGTCGTGAAGGAAATAATCATTATCCTGTTTTTCGTAACAATCTCCCTGAGCAACGCTGATATCATGGCGGCCGAAGCTATGATCCCGATGGAATCATCATATCTTGGGATTGGTTGTTGACGCACTGAACGAACCACCTCTATGAACGCAAGTTTTTTGGTAAAAATATTGCCGTTATGATTTACGCGCCAGGCGTGTATGACATGCAATTAACTGTCACCGATAACGCCGACCTGACATCAATGGACTTTATGGTCTTGGTGGCGGTTGGAAATTATTCAATCAACGGCGACGCGGACAGTAATGGAGGAATCGGCATCGAAGACGCAATCATGACGCTACAGACCGTTTCCGGGCTTCGGTGATCAAATCAAATTGTATTTGATTTACCATTAAAATCCCCCCCTTCGTAAACCATCTGTAAAACATTGTGTAAGTTGTTATCTCAGTTTTCAGTTACTTATTAACTTACCCCGTTACATTTAAAATATACCTTGACAAGCAAAAACAGCGCTCCTATATTCCAAAACCAGTAAAAACAAGGCGTTATTAAATTCGCATTGGAGGAGGACTGGGGGGTGGCAAACGATATAAAACCTGACCAGACATTGGATTGCAGCGGGCTCTATTGCCCGGAGCCGCTCTTGCAGACAAGGACCCACATCGACCAGATCGATGTGGGGCAGGTGCTGGAGGTCGTCACCGACGACCCTGCGGCGGAAGAGGATCTCAAGCGGTTTGCCAAGCGCACGGGCCACGAGGTCGTAAGTTTCGATAAGTACGACGACCACATGCGCTTTCTCATCAGGCGCTTGAAGTGACCCTTGAGCGTTTTTCAGATTGAATACAAGGAGCGAAAAGAGATGGCTGACGAAAAATTTATCCTGTATGTGCAGACGACAGATGCTCCCGAGCGGCAGTACTCGCCCCTGGTGCTGGCCCAGACCGCCGTGGCGATGGGCTTGAAGGCCAAGATTTACTATCTTGGC